>WNGF01000153.1_pt1 | contig 96466 bp, 69 predicted proteins | sample 5400641 | NCBI WGS metagenome assembly WNGF01 (sample SAMN13153371, study PRJNA577476) | soil metagenome | isolation source: 80 cm soil or saprolite under grassland replicate 2 | place: USA:California | collected 2016-06-15 | reverse complement strand
TCAGAGTGTTTATGTCCGCCCGGATTGGCGTGGGCGCGACGTGTTCCGATCGCTTTACGAATTTGTTCGCAAACAAGCCGAGCAGCGCAGCGATGTCTGCGGTCTGCGCCTGTATGTGGACGCCGATAACGTTCGGGCCAAGCAAACCTACGCGCGCCTGGGCCTGCGCCCGACCAGCTATCAAGTCTACGAATTGGACTTCCGTCTGGCGCGTTGACTCGCTTCGACTGTAACTAACTTCAAGGCAGAAAAGGGGCCCGCCCTCACCCCGACCCTCTCCCCCCGGGGAGAGGGAGATCGTGGCGGCGAGTCGTGAGAACTCTGAGGCTGCTCTTGCCGTTGCCGCGCTCAAGACGCTCCAACCGCCGAACCGCACGATGCTGGTCCACCGCGGAATATAGTTCTCCCCTCCCCGGGGGAGGGCCGGGGTAAGGGCGGAACTAACCTCACACCTGAATAGTTACCGGCTCCTCATCCCGCCTCCTGTCCCCTGTCTCCTGCCTCCTGCCCCCTGCCCCCTGCCTCCTGTCTCCCGCCCCCTGCCCCCCCCGCCGGAGTCATTGTTCTTGATCCAAACCCCTGGCCACCGTTTCATCGCTTCAACCTTTTATGGCGTTGTCTCCCGAAGTGTTGAGCCGGTTGCGAGCCGTCGCCGGCCCGGAAAATCTCCTGACCGCGAAGGAGGATCTGATCGCTTATTCCTTCGATGGCACAGCCGCGCTCCAGGAACTGCCCGGCTGCGTCGTCTTCCCGCGGAAACGCGACGAAATCTGCGGCGTGCTCCAAGTAGCCAACGAGACCGGGACGCCGGTGGTCACGCGCGGTAGCGGCACCGGGTTAAGCGGCGGGAGCCTGCCGAGCGCAGGATGCATCGTCCTTTGCACGGTGAAGATGAACGAGATCCTGGAACTGGATCGCGCCAACCTCACCGTGCTGGTCGAGCCGGGGGCCACCACGCTGCAAGTGGCCGACGCCGCCGCCGCGGCGGGCCTCTTCTATCCGCCCGACCCCGGCTCGATGAAAATCTCGACGATCGGCGGCAACGTGGCGGAGAATTCCGGGGGCCTGCGGGGACTCAAGTACGGGGTGACGCGCAATTACGTGATGGGCCTGGAAGTGGTGTTGCCCGATGGCGCCGTGCTCTGGACGGGCAACAAGTGCGTCAAGGACGTGGCGGGTTACTCGTTGCGGGATCTTTTTATCGGTTCCGAAGGCACGCTCGGCGTCATCACCAAGGTCTTGCTGCGCCTCATCCCCAAACCGGCGGCGAAGAAAACCCTGGTGGCCACCTTCGCCCGGATGGATCAGGCGGCCCAGACTGTCTCGGACATTATCGCCGCACAGATCATCCCGTGCACGCTTGAGTTTCTGGACCGCACGACGATTCATTGCGTGGAAGACTTCGCGAAAGTCGGTCTGCCCCTGGATTGTGAAGCGCTCCTGCTCATGGAAACGGACGGCCACCCGGTGGTCGTGGCCGAAGAAGCCGCGAGGATGGAGGAGTTGGCCCGCCGCAACGGCAGCCTCGAAGTGCGCGTGGCCCGGGATGACGCGGAGGGGGCGAAGCTGGCCGGCGCCCGCCGCAGCGCTTTCAGCGCGCTGGCCCGGGTTGCGCCCACCACCATTTTGGAGGACGCCACCGTGCCCCGGAGCGAGCTGGCGCGGATGATCCGGTTTGTCGAGGCCGTCGCGAAGAAATACCAGCTCCGCATCGGCACTTTCGGCCACATGGGCGATGGGAACCTGCACCCAACGTTCCTGACGGATGAGCGGAAGAAGGAGGAGATGCACCGGGTCCACCAAGCGTTCACCGAGATTTTCGACGAGGCCGTCCGCCTGGGCGGCACGATCACCGGCGAACACGGCGTCGGCCTGGCCAAGAAAAGTTTCCTCCCGAAATTCGCCGGCGACCCCCAGATGCGGGTGATGCGCGCCTTGCGTCGCCAGCTCGACCCGAACGGGATATTGAATCCCGGCAAAATGTTTGATTGACCCACGCCCGGCGGCGAAAGCGATCCGGCTCGGCCGCCGGGCTCTCCGCGCATGGACCAGCGCAAGCCCACCAAAGACGAACAGGACTTCGTGCGCGTCGTCAAGATCGCCGTCGCGCTCGGCCTGGGCGTGATGGCGTCGTTCCTCTATTCGCTCAAACAGGTCCATCCGAGCATCCGGCTTGATCTTTCCTTCGGTTCGCTCCTGGTGTTCCTGCTCACGGCGGGTTTCTCATGGGCGTTTTGCGGTGTGTTGTTCAAAGGTGAGTTCTCCGAGGACGGCTCAGCCCAGGCCCTGGCACGCCGCAAGAAGCAGGTGTGGCGGTGGTTGGTTTTTTTCCTCGCGGTCTCCGGCGCGGCGACGCTCGGGGCGTTCCTTTATTCGCTCAAAGACGTGTCGGCGGAGAGCCGCCGGGATGTCCTGGAAGGCACGGCCATTGCCGTCGTGGTCCTCATGGTGGGAGGCTTCCTCATCCACAAAGCAGTCCGATTCTTTGAAGAACAGGACAAGGTGGGCCTCGAAGATCCCGATGAAGAAAAGGACGACCCGGATGCGTGAGCAGGGTCGATTGCGGATTGCGGATTGCGGATTGCTGATTCCGCTCGCATGATGGCGGCTGATGTTCCCGCGATGGATATGGCAAAGCCTGCCCGGCTTGGTCGGCGCGATGGCGCTGGCCGGCGAACCGCAGGTGGATCCCGCCCGACTTCCCCGCGTTGCGCCGACGGCTCCCGACCGGGCGTTGTCCACTTTCCGGGTCAAGCCCGGCTTCCGCATTGAATTGGTGGCGGCCGAGCCGCTGGTGGTGGATCCCATCGCGCTGAGCTTCGATGAGAACGGTCGGCTCTACGTCGTCGAGATGCGCGACTATTCGGAGCGCCGCCCCGAGAAGCTGGGCCGCATCCGGCGGCTCGAAGACACTGATGGCGACGGGCGCTTCGACAAGAGCACGGTATTTGCCGAAGGTTTGCCGTGGCCCACCGCCGTGATTTGCTGGAATGGCGGCGTATTCGTCGGCGCCACCCCGGACATCCTCTATTGCAAGGACACCGACGGGGACGGTGTGGCCGATGAGCGGGCCGTGATTTTTACGGGGTTCGCCAGTGATTACGCGCCGTTCCCGACGAACAAACTCAACGTGCAGGCGCTGTTGAATTCCTTGAATTGGTCGCTGGACAACCGGATCCACGGCGCCACCAGTTTCAATGGCGGGAAGGTGAGACTGGTCGATTCGCCCTATGTGCGCGCCTGGCTCGACCGCGCCGGCGCCGCTCCTCCGGCTCCCGGGCGAGAGGGCCAGCCGGAGGGCGGACTCGCGGCGGCGCGCCGCGCCACTTCCGAATCGACCCTGGCCGGGTTCAACACTCCGCTCGATCTGCGCGGGCGCGATTTTTCGTTCGACCCGCGCAGGCTCCGGTTGCGGGCTGAAAGCGGCGGTGGGCAATACGGTCTGAGCTTCGACAATCACGGGCGCAAATTCGTCTGTTCCAATTCCAGTCATCTCCAGACGCTGATGTATGAGGAACGCTACGCGGCGGGCCATGGGTATTATGCGATGCCGCGCGCGCTGGTGGAGATCGCCGTCGATGGGGGCGCGGCGCCGGTCTATCGCATCAGCCCCGACGAACCGTGGCGGGTCATCCGCACGCAATGGCGCGTGAGCGGGTTGGTGCCCGGTCCGGTGGAAGGCGGCGGGCGGCCCAGCGGTTACTTCACCGGCGCCACCGGCGTCACGATTTATCGCGGCAACGCTTTCCCCGAAGACATGGTAGGCGATGCCTTTGTGGCGGACTGCGGCAGCAACCTCGTTCACCGCAAAAAAATCCGGCCGGCCGGCGTCGGGCGGAAAGCCGAGCGACCACCGGACGAACAGCAGGTGGAGTTTCTGGCCAGCACGGACAACTGGTTTCGTCCGGTGCAACTGGCCAACGCGCCCGATGGCGCGCTCTACCTCTGCGACATGTACAGCCGGATTCAAGCAGCCGAAGTTGCCCCGGCTGGGTGCGGCGAGCACGGCGGAGTTGGTAAAGACGCTCGAGCATCCCAACGGTTGGCATCGGGATACGGCGGCGCGCCTGCTTTACGAACGAGGCGACCGGGGGGCCGTCCCGGCACTGGAGAAACTGCTGGGCAATGCGAAGTCCCCGCTGGCACGGCTGCACGCGTTGCATGTGCTGGACGGCCTGGGGGCTCTCACGACGGCGCACATTTTGCATGCGCTGGCGGACTCCGATGCCTTCGTGCGTCAACACGCGGTTCGCTTGTCCGAGGAAACGCCGGCGGGGCCATCGCCGGCGGAGCAAAGTTCACGGAACGATTCGCTCTGGAAGACGCTGCGCACCCTCGTTTCCGATCCGTCGGCGGACGTCCGCTACCAACTGGCTTTCACGCTGGGTCACGCCGGGAACAGATCGTACCCGGACCAACCGCGGGCGTTGTTCCAATTGTGGGCCCGCGATCCAGACGATCCGTGGATGGAGCAGGCCATTCTGAATTCCGCCGGTTCGAACGCGGGCGAGCTGTTCCGGCTTGCCCTCGAGCAGGACGGGGCGAGCCACCGCGAGTCAGGGCGGCATTTTCTGCAACAACTCGCCGGGATCATGGCGTCGGAGAGTCGCTCCAACGACGTCGCGCTTGTTCTTCAGTGGCTGGATGAGAGGGTGGAGCCGGAGCTGGCCTATCTGCTCCTGGAGTCGCTGGCTGACGGGCTCCAGCGGGCGGGCAGTTCGCTGGCCCAAGCCGATCGGCTCGGCACCGCCCGGGCCATGCTGGCCAAGGCGGCGCGTGCCGCCGCGGATGAGCATCTTCCCGAGTCGTTGCGCGTGTCGGCCGTGCGACTGCTTGGCTTGGGTGCGTTCGCGGAGGCCGCGCCAATTCTCTTCCGGTTACTTGACCCCAACGAGCCTCAGCCCCTCCAACTGGCCGCGCTCGCCGCACTGGATCGCTTCGCCGAAGCGCCGTGGGCCGAAGAACTCTTGCGACGCTGGGCCACGCTGAGCCCTCGCTTGCGGCTCGAGACGATCAACTGTTTGTTGAAGCGGCCGGCCCGCACCATCGCCCTGGTGGAGGCCCTGGAGCAGGGGGCGGTGCGAGCGACGGACTTGAGCGCGGCGCAAAGCCAACAGCTCCGTTCGCCTCGCGACGATCGTCTGCGCGAGCGCGTCGAGCGGGCGCTGGGAAAAGGCCCGACGGCCTCTCGGCAAGAGGTTGTGGACGGTTTCCTGCCCGCATTGCAGTTGGCGGGCCACGCCGCTCACGGTCAGAACCTTTATCTCGAACGTTGCTCGAGCTGCCATCGTCTCGGTAACCAGGGCTTCGCCCTCGGACCGGACCTCGCCACCGTCAAGTCGGGCGGCAAGGAAAAATTGCTGGTCAACATCCTCGACCCGAATCGGGAAGTGAACCCGGCGTATCTCAGTTACCTGGTCGAGACCAGGGACGGCGAGAGCCTGGCGGGGATTATCGGGAGCGAATCGGCGTCGAGCGTGACGCTGCGACAGGCCAACGGCGTGGAAACACGCGTGCTGCGCTCGAATATCGCGTCGCTCCAGAGCCAGGGGCAATCGCTCATGCCGGAAGGACTCGAAACCGGCCTGAGCCGGCAGGACCTGGCGGACTTGCTGGAGTTTATTGTCAGTGGGCCTTGAGCCTGGTTAAGGAACATGAGCGACGGCGAATTACTGGTCATCGGCCACTTGTAGCGGGAGGTGAAAGGGGACGGAAGGGACGGAAGGGACGCAATGAGCAATGGGCGGGACTGCCGCGCGGCAGGGCTACGCGCGCAGTTTTACCAACAGGTCCTTGCTCTCGACGGTGTCGCCGACCTGCGCGTGCAGCGCCTCGACGATGCCGGCGGCTGGCGCATAGACCGTGGTCTGCATTTTCATGGCTTCCATCATGAGGAGTTTGTCGCCCTTGGCCACGTGCTGGCCGACGCTCACCGCGATGGTCACGACCAGGCCCGGGATGGGCGCCCCGACTTGCATGGGATCGGCCAGGTCGGCCTTGACCCGGGGCTGGGCCTTGGGCGCGACGCTCTTGTCCGGGATCGACGCCTCGCGGGTCATCCCGTTGAGCTCATATGTCACCGTCCGGCGCCCGTCCTTGTCCGGCGCGCTGACGTTGACCAACTTGATGAAGAGCGTCTTGCCTTCCTCGATGTTCACCGTGACCTCATCCCCCAATTCCAGGCCGTAAAAAAAGGCGGGGGTCGGCAGCACGCTCACATCGCTGTATTCCCGGACGTGCTTGGCGAAGTCGGCGAAGACCTGCGGGTACATCAAATGCGAATAGAGATCGTCGTCGGTCGGCTCGCGCTTGAGTTGTTCGGCCAGATCTTCGCGCAGTTTGCGCAGGTTGATCGGCGCGGCTTTGCTGGCGGATTCCCCTTTGCGAAAGGCGGCCTGCGCTTCCCTGAATTTTTTTTCGCCCAGGACGACCCGCTGCACAGCCTCGGGGAACCCGCCATCGGGCCAGCCCAGCCCGCCGCTGAGCATGTCGATCACCGATTCGGGGAAGCCGACGGTGCCCGGCTCGAGGTTGACGACGTCGGCCGGCTTGATCCCGCGGGAGAAGAGGAACAGGGCCATGTCGCCGACGACCTTGCTGCTCGGCGTCACCTTGACGATGTCGCCGAACAATTGGTTTACCTCGGCGTAAGTCCGGGCAATCTCCGGCCAGCGATGGGACACGCCCATGCTGGCGGCCTGTTCCTTGAGGTTGGTGTATTGGCCGCCGGGCATTTCGTGCAGGTAGACCTCCGCCGTGCCGGTCCTGGGGCCGGTGTCGAATGGGGCGTAGTATTCGCGGACTTTTTCCCAATAGTCGGAAAACTCGTTGAGCGCGCCGAGGTCGAGCCGGGTGTCGCGCGCGGTGTGCTGGAGGGCGGCGACGATCGAGTTGAGATTGGGCTGGCTGGTGCTGCCGCTCATGCTGGCGAGGGCCAGGTCGACCACATCCACGCCGGCATCGCTGGCCTGCAGGACCGCGGTGGACTGGGCGCCGGCCGTATCGTGCGTATGGAAGTGAACCGGGATGCCCACGGCCTCCTTCAGCGCCTTGACCAGCTTCCTCGCCGCGTAGGGACGGCAAACGCCGGCCATGTCTTTAATGGCGAGAAAATGCGCGCCCATCTTCTCCAATTCCCGGGCGAGCTTCACATAGTACTTCAGCGAATACTTGTCCCGTTTTGGATCGAGGATGTCCCCGGTGTAACAGAGGGCCGCTTCGCAGATGGCATGGGTCTGGTGCACCGCTTCCATGGCCATGCGGAGGTTCGGCAGGAAGTTGAGTGAATCGAAGATGCGAAAGATGTCCAGGCCGCTGGCCGCGGCATGCTTGACGAAGCCGGCGACGACGTTGTCGGGATAGTTGGAGTAGCCGACGGCATTGCTGCCGCGGAAGAGCATTTGGAAGCAGATGTTCGGGATCCGGGCGCGCAGCTGGCGGAGCCGTTCCCACGGATCCTCGTTGAGGAAACGCATGGCGGTGTCGAAGGTGGCGCCACCCCACATCTCCAGCGAAAAAAGGCCGGCTTTGGCATCGCCGAGCCGATGGGCCAGCGCGTCGGCCACGGCGAGCATGTCCGAGGTGCGGACGCGCGTGGCCAGGAGCGATTGGTGGGCGTCGCGAAAAGTGGTGTCGGTGACGAGCAGGCGCTTCTGCTGGAGGGTCCACTCCGCGAATTTCCGGGCGCCCAGTTTGAGCAACAGGTCGCGCGTGCCGGGCGGCGGGGGCTGGCGATGATCGTAGGCGGGCGCAGCGGCGGCGGTCAGGGGCCTTTCCGGCTGGTAGTTTTTGGCGTGAGGGTTCCCGTTGACGATGACGTTGCCGAGGAAATTGAGCAGCTTGGTGGCGCGATCCCGGCGCGGCTTGAACGTGAAGAGTTCCGGGGTGTGGTCGATCAGGCTCGTGGTGGCCTGCCCGGCGCGAAAGACCGGGTTGCTGATGACGTTTTCCAGGAATGGAATGTTGGTCTTGACTCCGCGAATGCGGAATTCGGCCAGGGCCCGATGCATGCGGTCCATGGCCATGGGATAGGTCTGGCCACTGGCCGTGACCTTGACCAGCATGGAATCGTAAAACGGCGTGATGACCGCTCCGGCGAAACCTTGCGCCCCGTCCAGCCGGACGCCGAATCCACCGGGCGAACGGTAGGCGAGAATCTTGCCGTAGTCGGGAGTGAACCTGTTCTCGGGGTCTTCGGTGGTCACACGGCATTGAATGGCGTAACCGCTGCGTGGCACCTGGGCCTGGGCGGGCATGCCGACTTCGGCGCTATGGAGACGATGTCCCTGGGCGAGGAGAATCTGCGCGCGCACCAGGTCCAGCCCGGTGATGACCTCGGTGACGGTGTGCTCGACCTGGATACGAGGGTTCATCTCGATGAAGAACCATTCGTGGGTGTCGAGATCGTAGAGGAATTCGATGGTGCCGGCGTTATCGTAACGGATCTCCTCCGCCATGCGCGCGGCGGCGGCGCACAGTTCGGCGACGACCTGGTCGGGCAGCCCGTAGCTCGGCGCCACTTCGATCACTTTCTGATGTCGCCGTTGCACGGAGCAATCGCGCTCGTGCAAATGGATCACCTGGCCGTGCCGGTCCCCGAGAATCTGCACCTCCAGGTGCTTGGCCTGCGGGATGTATTTCTCGAGAAATACCGCCGGGTCCCCGAAGGCGCGTCCGGCCTCAGTCCGCGCTTCCTCGAGCAAGTCGGACAGTTCGCCGCTTTTATGCACGACCCGCATGCCGCGTCCGCCGCCGCCGAAGGCCGCCTTGATGATCAGCGGGAAACCAATCTGCCGGGCAGCCTTGAGGGCGGCGTCGCGGTCGAGGATGGGCTCCGCCGTCCCCGGGAGGGTGGGGATCCCGATCCGCTGGGCCAGGGCGCGGGCCGCGGTCTTGTCGCCCATCATTCCCAGCAACTCCGGCCGTGGCCCGATGAAGGTGATGCCCGCTTTGGCGCAGGCCCGGGCGAATTCGACAGTCTCGCTCAGGAACCCGTAACCGGGATGAATCGCATCGGCCCCTTTTTCCTTCGCCAAAGCCACGATGCGCTCGATGTCGAGATAGGCGGCGACCGGTCCCTTGTCGTGGCCGACGAGATAGGCTTCATCGGCCTTGAAGCGGTGCATGGCGAACCGGTCCTCCTGGGCGTAGATGGCCATGGTGCGCAGGCCCAATTCGGTGGCCGCGCGAAAGATGCGGATGGCGATCTCGGAGCGGTTCGCGGCCAGGAGCTTTCGGAAGGGACGAATCTCCACCGGCCCGGCCCGTTTGGCTTCGGCCAAACTGGACTCTCCGCCGTGACGGGACTGACTCATAGGCGGGGTGTTTATAGTGGGGAAGACTGCGGATGGCAAAGCAATGATGAAACTTGTAACTGGTAACTGGTAGCTGGCAATTTTCAGAAGTCCAACCTTGGTGTCGTCGGTCCCCAATGACCAATGACCAGTTACCAATTACCAGTTACCAATTACCAGTTACCAGTTACCAGTTACAGGTCTTGCGAGGCTGAAAGGGCCAGCGTTGGGTGCGCCAGGACCAGGCCAGGAAGAGAATCACTCCCGCCAGCAGGGTTCCCAGACCGAACAGGACCACTTTCCAGTCCGCCGTGGCGAAGACAAAGAGCCAACCCCCGGCCGCCAGGAAACAGGGCAAGGGATAAAGCCAGATGCGATAGGGCCGCGGCATGGCCGGGGCGCGGCGGCGGAGCAGCACGACGGCGAAGATTTGCCCGATGAATTGCACGAGAATCCGCGTGATGAGCAAGGCGTCGATCACCGTCATGAGCGGCAGAAAGCTGCAGGCGATGGAGACCAACCCCATGACCAGCAAGGAGACGTGCGGAAAATTCTTGGTGGGATGAAGCCGGCCAAAGATCTTGAAGAAATCGCCGTTTTGCGCGGCGGCATAGGGGATGCGCGAGTAACCGAGCATCAAGGCGAAAACGGAGCCCACCGCCGTCCAAAGCACCATGACGGTGAAGAAGCCGGCCACTTTTGGGCCGTAGAGCTTTTCCATGAACATCGAAGCGACCGCATCCGGAGGATCCTTGGCCGGAACGAACTCGCGCCAGGGCACCACGCCGATGAGCGAGAGGTTGATGGCAAAATAGAACAGCGCCACCGCCACCAGGCTGATCAGGATCGAACGCGGGATGACCCGGCCCGGTTCCCGCACTTCCTCGCCGATGTAGCACACGTCATAGTAACCGAGATAATCGTAGACCCCGACCCGCGAGGCCGCGCCCAGGCCAAGGAGAAAGCCAAGCGAGAAATCAAACGCGCCCGGCGGAAAATCGAAGGCGAGTTTGCGATCGAAATGAAACGCGCCACCGCCGATCACCGCCCCCACCGTCAAGAGCGTGCCGCACCACAAGCTGACGGTGATTTTGCCGATGGTGGTGATGCGCCGATAAAGCAGCACGGTCGTGAGGGCGGCCACGCCCGCCGCCACCAGTTGGGCCAGGATTTGCGTCTCCTTCCTCGCCAGCGCCGGCCAGAGATAGGCCAGGTATTGGGCGAAGCCGATGCAGCCGGAAGCGATCTCCAGCGGCCCGCTCAGGATGAATTGCCAGATAAAGAGGAAGGCCATCAGCCGGCCGAATGTTTCGCGCCCGAACCCTTCGCGCAGGTAAAGATAGGAGCCCCCGGAGCCGGGCATCGCCGCCCCCAACTCGCTCCAGATCATGCCGTCCGGGATGGCGATGAGCAGGGCGACAATCCAGCCGAGCATGGCCTGCGGGCCGCCCAGGGCGGACATCAACGCCGGAATCGTGATGAACGGCCCGATGCCGATCATGTTCGACATGTTCAGGGCGGTGGCCTGGAGCAGGCTGAAGCGACGGACCAGATGCGGTTCGTGAGCGGGTTGAGTCATCCGGAATCGCCCGGGACTTGGAAGCAAAGACCGGCTACTTTGCTTTTTCGTCTTTGGGCGGGGGTGGCAGCGGTTTGATCTTGGTGACACCCAGCACTTCGTTCCAAGTGAAAGGTCGCCGTTGCACCAACCCGTCGCCCACGCGATAGATTTCGAGCGTCACCTTGGGGGGTGAGGCCAGGGTGTCGACGTCGTAGATGCAATAGTAATGGCCCTTGGTCGCGCTGAGGTTGAGGAACATCTCGGGCGCGTTTTTCGCCGTGCTCGGCGCGCTGCCCAAGGGGCCGACGGTCACTTCGATCCATTTGCCTTCGACCTGGTAGGCGCCGGTGTAGTGGCGGTCCCCGGAGATGAGCAGCAAGCCGCGCAGTTCGTGGTCCTCGATGAATTTGAAGAGGTCATCGCGTTCCCGCTTGAAGCTTCTCCAGGAATCCTCCGTGCCGTAGCCTTGCCATTCTCCGCCGGAGACGAGCACTTTGACCGGCGCCTTGGAGGCCAGCAACTCGCGTTTAAACCAGGCCAGCTGTTTTTCTCCGAGCATGGTCTTGTGCGGGAGATTGGTCGCGGTGTTCGGGTCCCGATGGTAGCGACCGTCGAGCATGAAGAAATCGACGTCGGCGCGGGTGAATTTGAAATAGACACCCGGATTGTCCGGTTCGCCGGCGCTGGGGTTGGCCCAGATTTCCTGGAACGTTTGCAGGGAGCGCTCCTTGCCCGGCATGGTGCCATCGCTGTTGTCCGGGCCAAAATCGTGATCGTCCCAGATGGCGTAGATGGGCACGCGCGGGCTGAGGCCACGCCAGCCGGCGGTGGTGCGTTGGTCGAAGAAAAAGGCGCGCTGGATGGCCGGGTCGTTGGTGTTCGAATAGACGTTGTCGCCCAGCATGAGAAGCAGATCGAAGTTCGTCCGCGCCATGTCGGCATAGCCCGCCGTCGCATCGTAGCCGTGGAAGCCGACGCACGAGGTGAAAGCGAATCGGACGCGCCCCGGCCGCCCTTCGGTGGGCGCGCTCGTAAAGGAGGGGTAAGGCGGGAGCATGGCCCGCTTGCCGTCGAGCAGGGGGCAATAGTAGTAGCGGGTCGCCGGGTGAAGGGGGCTCACGACGAGCTGGCCCATGCAGCCGGTGTTCGCGTCCAGCTTTGGGCCGCGCACCGTCCAGGCGTCGGTCAAATCGGCTTTCTCCCCAAGACACACCGAGAGTTTCGCCGGCCCGGAGGCCTTGGCCCAAATTCGCGCGTTGGTCGAGGAAGTGTGGCCGAGCATCGGGGGCAATTCGAGGTAAGCGGCGCCGCTTCCTTTCGCGGGCGACGCCGGAAGAATCAATCCCCAGAAAATGCCCAGTGCGAAGGAGCCCGCCCGCCGGCGCCATGGTGAATTCATGGACGCGTATCATGGGCGGCGCGGCGCGTCAGCGTCAACCGCCGCGTGGCCGGGGCGCGCCCAGTCCCCGGGCGCAGCGCGTGACCGGAGCCGGCGGCGTGGAAGAGTCCGGAGTCTCGGCTGCGGGCGAAGCGCTGCGACCGGGGACCGGTCGCGCTCCGGGCCGCGGGCGGTCCCCGCCCGCAGCGCGTGACCAGAACAGAGGCGTGGAACGATCCGAACTCTCGGCTGCGGGCGAAGCGCTGCGACCGGGGACCGGTCGCGCTCCGGGCGGCGGGCGGTCCCCGCCCGCAGCGCGTGACCAGAACAGGGGCGTGGAACGATCCGAACTCTCGGCTGTGGGCGAAGCGCTGCGACCGGGGACCGGTCGCGCTCCGGCGCCTCACGGCGCCGCGGGGACCTGCGCTACTCCATAAGCCCCGAGCGGGACCCAAAGCCCTCGGCCCAGGGCGCCGTCGGCGTGAGTCAGGTCAAACCAGACACACCCGGTGGAATGGCTTTGGCCCACCTCGCGGAGCGCCGAGCCGTCGGAAGCGTCGAAGAGCAGGAGCGAGTTGTCCGTGGCCTGGACCGCCAGCAACGCGCCGAAATCGGCCAGGCTGCTGGCGGGCATTTTCAGCGGCACACGGCCGGATTGAGTGAACTTTCCGCTCGCCGCCAGGTACCAAGTGTCCAGGGAATGAATCGCGTCATCGCTCGACGTCGTGCTCGAGTTGACCAGGCTGGCCACGCCCACCCCCGGGTAAAGCGGGCCAATGATCACGACGCCGTTGGTGTAACCGGAACGGCCGATGAACACGTTGGTCTCCACCACCAGCACCGGATGGGGCCAGGCGTTGGGCAGGACCAATGAGTCGATCAAATGGGCTGCGACGCCGTCGTAGGCGCTGGCGTCGAGGTACTCCGTCCAGGCCAGGGCCTGATTTGTCGTCCAGTGGGTCCCGATCGTGTAGAGGACCGACCCCTGGTGAGAAATGCCGTTGAGCATTCCCGGAATGTTGACCGGCTGGCGCACCATTGGATCGCGCGCGTCCGCGTAATCCACGACGTCCAGGTAGGAACGGGAGAGCCAGGTGCCGGTCGAGACGAAGTTCGTGACGGTCGTGACGTTCGTCACCGTCGGATCGGTCGCGCCCGAGGAGAGCGGAGTCGAGGACGTCGGGGCCACCCACGGGATGAACGTGGAGGTCTGGTGGCTCAAATACACCAATCCTTCGGTGGCAAACGACTGACTGAAATTCCACCAATTGTTAGTGCCCAGGTCGACCGTGGACGCCAATTTCGGCGAGGCCGAATCCTTCACATCGAACGCCAGGAACCGGCCGCCGTTGCCTCCCCAGAAAGGCCACCAGCGTGGGCTGATGATCGCGTCAGCGCCCAGCGGCACTGGGCACTCCAGGCATCTCCACCAAAAATTGAAGCCGCCCCCCGCGAAGACCAGCAAGTCCGGCTTGGGCCAAACCGGCTGCATCTCGCCGCCGAATCCGAAGCCATCCACGCCGGCCTGAACCTGGCCGAGAACCTGGACTGCGGGCAGGTTGTCGAGTCCAACGACCGTCAGGAGCAATTGCGCGCGCGGCGGGTTCGTGGCGTCCGAGCCGTCCGCAAGCACGGGGAACGGGGGATAGAACCATCCTGGCTGGCCTTGAGCGATGTAGAGCCGGGAGCCGCGCTGCGTCGCGCCCAGGATGGCCAGGTTGGTCAACTCCAGCCGGCCCACGATTTGATTCGGCAAATCCGCCAGCGCCACGCGCAGAACCGGGTTATCCCCGTTTCCCGGCCAGCCCCAGCCGCCGGACCCGCCCAGCTCGAGCAGGAAGTTCTCGTGCAGAAACACCCGGTCCACCGGCCAGGCCAACGCGGTCGTGGCCCGCACCGCCGGGTGATCGCGGTCGGTGGCATCCACACTGAGCAGTTCCCAGCCGGAGAGGGAGAGAATGCGGTCCGCGTAGAGGGTGGCCCGGCGCGGCTGAAACTGGTGCTCGATCACGCCGCGCGCGACCAGCGAGGTCGCGTTCAAATCGATCAGTTGCACCCGGGAGGCATAGCCGTTGGTCGTGTCACCGGAATAAGGGACGAGGATCAGGCCCGCGTCGGGCAGGACGTTGAACGCTTTCTCGTCCCAATTGGCTTCGCTCCAGGAATAGTTTTCCCCGAGGCGCACGCGGCTGAGCAGGGCGGGCGCGGCCGGGTTGGCGACGCCGAAGAGCGAGACCGCCACATGATTGCTCTCGAGGCCCACGGTGACGAGTTGATGGGCCAGGGGTTGAATAAAGGTGGACCAGCCCGGCACATCGACGCTGCCCGCGATGCGCGGGGCCGATGGATTGGAGAGATCCACCACCCAGAGCGGATCGATCTGGAAGAAAGTGACGATGTACACAACCGGGTCGTCGAAGCGCGTGGCGCGCAGCCGCTCGCCCTGGCCCAATTCCAGTTCGCCGAGTTTGATCACCCCGGCCGGCCCGACCTCCTGCGGATCGGACAGATGGAACGTTTCCAGTTTGGTGGTCACGGTGCGTCCGCGCACCGGGCGCCAGTCTTCCGAAATGGACGTGAAGATGTCGTGGTCCCAATTCAGCTTGAACTTGTCCGGCACACGCCCCGCGGTGCGAACCCATTCGTAATCACGCAAGGTTCCGTCCGGCGCGGTGATGTCGATGCTGCGGACGATCGATTGCCACCAGTTGGTCGGGTCCTGGGTCACGACGAAGAGCAAGCGGTCCGTGGCGCTGACTACGTTGCCGTAGCCGGCGTAACTCAAAGTATCCCGGCGGACCGGCCGATCCGGATCGGCCAGGTCGAACGAAGAGACGACCACAGCCCATTCCCAAGTCGTGTTGGTGGTGCCGGCGACCGGGCGATAGGATTGCGCCGCCACGTAAAGGGCCGTGCCGACCAGCCGGCTTTCCTGCACCGAGCCGGTGACGGGCAGCCGCGTGACGATGCTGGCCGATCCGCCGGAGTCCGTCACGACGATGACCTGGCTCTCGTTGTTGCCGCAGCCATTGCGAGCCAGGAGGACGAGGTGTTTGTCGCCGAGCAAATACATGTCCTCGCCGACGGCGGGCAGTTCGAGCGTGCTGCGCACGACGGGGGCGTCGGGGTGGCTGATGTCGATCACTTGCAGGCCGCGGAGTTGATTGAAAAAGTAAAGCGTGTCACCGCGGATCTTCCAGATGTCCGACTCGACGACGGCGCGCGACCCGTCGGGGACAGGCGGCGCGTTGCCGTTCGCATCCATCGGTCCCACCGCCCCGGGCTGCCTGAAGCCGGCGCTGGAGACCTGTTCGTAAAACGAATTGGTCCCGGAATAAAAGGAAACGGGCAACGGGTCGGCGGCATCGGCGCGGACACGGATCATTTCCAGCGACCGCGCTTTGGCCAATCGAAACGTCACTGGTCCGCCCGAGCCATCGAGGCGGGCGACGGCTCGCGGTTCCCAGGCGCCGTCGCCCAGGCGATCGCGGCATTCGAGGCTGACGCGCAAGAGACCCGGCGGCACCTGGACGGTCACCACCAGGTTCGTTCCTTCGAGCTGAGCGGAGGTGATGGTTGGAGCAGTGGATTGAGCACGGGCAGGAGTGTTGGCCAGGCTTGCCAGAAGCGGAACCAGAGCAAACCATCGCTGGCACGCGGGCCATGACTGAGAAGGGTTAGTCTTCATAGCTGCGCCTAGGTTTTTCGGGCGTGTGACCATCCTCAGTTAAAGTCGCCGCATCGTGTCCGTCAAGCCGGCAAATGCCGCGATTTGGCCGCGGGCGCAGGGGGGCACGCTCGAATGGATTTAGAAGCCAACAGTGGCACGCTCGCCCTCACTCCGGCCCCACTGCCATTGAATTAAGCGAGATGGTAACTTCGGGGTGCTCCCGCTCCGTGCGTCCTCGTCGGCTCCCAGCCCCAACGGGGCTGAGGCCCAAAGCCCAAGGTTGCCGCGTAGCGGCTACCTTGGGTATCCTGGCCACAGAACGTCCAACCCCAACGGGGTTGAGCCAAGGAAAGCGCACCCGCCGCCACAACCCCTTTGGGGTTGTTCATCCCTCAACGCGCCTACCCAGGGTAGCCCCGCTGCGCGGGCCAACCCTGGGCTGGAGGACGCAGCCCCGTTGGGGCACAATTGGAGGGTGTTCCTTAATTCAACGGCAGTGCACCCCGGCACTCACCCCCGTCGAGAGGGAGATCGCGGCGACGCGTCGTGAGAACACTCGCGCTGCTGTGCTGTTGCCGGGTTGGTCCGCTGCGCATAGGACGCTCAAGCCGCCGATCAACCCCACTTCGTCCCAACGCGGTAAAGGAACCTCCATCTCCCCGGGGGAGAGGGTCGGGGTGAGGGCGAGCGTGATGCTTCCTTGCGGTGGGACCACAGCGGAAGCCGAAGGAGTTGTCGCTATCTATCCCCGCCAAGCGACTGACATGCCGGGACAGCAGCGGCGGCGGAGTTCGACGCGGCGGCAACGGGGGTCATGGTCGGGCGGGTTGCTTCCAGCCGGGCGCGTTGCTGGGAGGCTTCCCGGCCGGCCCGTACCACCAGGCCGACGACCAGGGAGCCCATGCTGAGGAGCAGGATCAGCCGCAGAATGGTGAATTCGTCATCCATCCATCACAATTTGCTTCCGGCATCGCGATTCGGAAACGGGCGCCCGGTCTTCAAATGGTCCTCGTCAAAGCCTGGTTTTGTGTATAGGTTCAACATGCTTGAACGGCCCCATCCACCAGTTCTATCAAGGAATCGAGAAGATAGGAGAAACGCGGCGGCGGTCAACTCCCGAGCAGCTAAAAGTCTGAAAGAACTGGCGGTTTGCTTCGTTTGAGTTGTTCGATGTCCAGCGATCTGCCCAACCCGGAAGAATTGATTCCCACGCGCGACAGCCTTCTCAGCCGCTTGAAAGACCGGCGGGACGACGACAGTTGGCGCGACTTCTTCAACCTGTACTGGAGGCTGATCTACGGGGTCGCCCTCAAGGCGGGCCTGACCGAACAGGAAGCTGAGGAAGTGGTTCAGGAAACGGTCATCACCGTGTCACGGCGCATCCCGCAATTCAAGTATGACCCGGCCGTCTGTTCCTTCAAAACGTGGCTGCTGAACCTGACGCGGTGGCGGATCGTGGACCAATTGCGCAAACGCCGGCGGAACGGCGCGCGCTACCATGCGCGGTCCGCCGGCACGGCCCGCACTTCGACGGTGGATCAAATCCCCGACCCGGCGGGACTCTCCCTGGAGACGATGTGGGATGAAGAATGGCAGCAGCACCTTCTCCAGGCGGCCATCCAGCGCGTCAAAGGCAAGGTCAACCCGGAGCATTACCAGATCTTTCACCTTTGTGTGTTCAAGGAATGGCCGGTGAAAAAGGTGGCCCACGAACTCGGGGTGAGCGCTCCGCAGGTTTACCTGGCCAGGCACCGCATCGGAGCGTTGCTCAAAAAGGAGGTTAACGCCCTGGAGAAGCGCTTGAGTGTCCCATGCTCGATGCGCTAAACACATCCGGAGCCCTGATCCACTCCGCGCGCGATCCCGGCCCGTTCTCGGGATGGTTCCTGGTCCTTTCTTCGTGGCATGGCTGAATCCGCTCCCACCCCGTCCCGCGACCCTTGTTCGGTTCCGCCGGAACCCTTCACCCCACCTTGCATTCCGGACTACGAATTGTTGCGCTGCATCGGCCGCGGCAGTTATGGCGAAGTCTGGCTGGCGCGCCAGGCTGCCGGAGTGTTTCGCGCGGTAAAAGTGGTCTATCGGAAAACATTCGAGCACGACCGCCCTTTCGAGCGGGAACTCTCCGGCATCCAGAAGTTCGAGCCCATCTCGCGCACTCACCCCAGTCAGGTGAGCATCCTGCACGTCGGGCGCAACCAGGAGGCGGGTTACTTCTATTACGTGATGGAGCTGGCCGATGATGCCGCGGAAAATCCGAAAGCCGCGGAAAATCCGAAATCCGAAATCCGAAATCCGGAGAATCCCCGAAATCCGAATACCGCAATGGAGTCATCGAGCGGGGCGACTTCGACCTCGGGCTTCGGCACTCTTTCGGATTTCGGAATTCGGAATCCGGATTTGTACGTCCCACGAACTCTCAAGCAGGAACTGCAACGGAAAGGCCGTCTGCCGATCGACGATTGCTTGCGGATCGGTCTCGCTTTGGCCACGGCTTTGGATCACTTGCACCGGCACGGCCTGGTCCATCGCGATATCAAGCCGTCCAACGTCATCTTTGTGAACGGGGTCCCCAAGCTGGCCGATATCGGGCTGGTCACCGATGTCGGGGCGACCATTTCCTTTGTCGGCACGGAAGGTTTCCTGCCGCCGGAAGGGCCCGGCACACCGCAGGCCGACCTCTACAGCCTGGGCAAGGTGCTTTACGAGATCAGCACCGGCCACGACCGGATGGATTTTCCTGAACTGCCCACCTTCGCCGACGAGACGGCGGCCCGGGGCGAATTGCTGGAACTGAACCAGATCTTTCTCCGGGCCTGCCAGAATGACGTCCGCAAACGCTACCAATCGGCGCGCGAACTGTCCTCGGATTTGATGCTCCTGCACGGCGGCAAGTCGCTCCGGCAGGCCCGCGCATTGGAACAACGGCTGGCCAAGGCGCGCACCGCGGCCATCGCGCTGACCGTAGTGGTGGCGGGGATAGCCGTCGCCAACCATTTCGTGCAACAGCGGCGGCTGACCCGGATGGAGCAGGAGAAAGATCGAATGACGCACGAGGCGGAACAGGAAGCCAGGGACGGCCGCCGCGTGCAGGAACTCTTCCAGGAGCAAACCCGGCGCCTGGCCGATCTCTACTGGGACAAAGGAGACCGGCTGGCGAGCGAGGGCGATTTCTTCGGCGCGCTGCTTTGGTTTGGCAAGGCGCTCACCGTCGATCCGCCCGACCCGCTGCGGCGCTCGGATCACGGCCAGAAAATCGAGTCGCTGCGTCAACGTTGCCCGAATCTTTCCCTCTTCTTCACGCACGAAGGCGCGATTAACTCCGCCGCTTTCAGCGCGGACGGTCGGCGCGTCGTGACCGCCGGTGAGGATCAGACCGCGCAAGTGTGGGATGCCGGAACTGGCGAACCCATCGGCCCGTCCCTGATGCACGCAGGAATCGTCCGGCACGCGGAGCTCAGCGCTGATGGTGAACGGGTCCTGAGCCTGACCGATGGTGGGCTCGCCCAGATCTGGACCGCCCTCACCCGCGAGCCGGTGAGCGTGAAGCTCGATCCGGCCCGCCCCCTGCGCAAGGCCGGGTTCAGTCCCACTGGCCGGCAAATCCTTGCCGTGACCGACGGGCCGGAGGCGCTAATCTGGGAGACCAGCAGCGCGCGGTTGCGATTCACCCTGACGCACCAGGCCCGCGTCTTCGATGCCGTCTTCAGTCCGGATGGACGCCTTGTCGCCACCGTCAGCGGCGGGTCTGCGGCACAAGTTTGGGACACCGGGACAGGCGAACCGGCGACGCCCGCGTTGATGACGCGCGGCGCGGTCACCTGCGTGACTTTCAGTCCCGACAGCCGTCGCCTGTTGACAGTGAGTGGAGCCCAGGCCCAAGTGTGGGATGCGCGCTCCGGGGAGCGCGCCTCATGGAGCGCGCGACAGGACGAACCGATTACGGTGGCGACGTTCAGCCCGGACGGGCGGCGCCTGCTCACGGCCGGGCAAGACCACACCGCCCGAATTTGGGATGCGATCACGGGTCAATTGCTTGCCCCGATCCTCCGTCATGAGGCGCCGGTCGAACGGGCGGTGTTCAGTCCCGATGGCCGTTTCCTCGCGACCACGAGCAGCAACCGCGTGCAAGTCTGGGACGCGCTGTCGTTCGGGCCGCAGCGATTTTCGATCGCGCACAACGCCAGCCTGCGCGACGTCTGCTTCAGTCCGTCCGGACATTGTTTGCTCACGGCCAGCGCGGACGGGACAGCGCGCGGGCTGGGGCTCGGGGAAAACTCGATGGGCGGTCCGGCGCCAGCGGCGGGCGGCGACGAGGACTTTGTCGATTGGGCCCAATTGCTTTCCGGCCGGCGGATTCTGCCCGAAGGAAGACCGGCACCGTTGGCGGCGGGAGCCTTGCGCCAAAGCTGGCGAATCCTCCGGGCCAAGTACGCACGTGCCTTTGGACCCGCGGAGCTGTCGAGTTGGCACGAACGCTCCGCCGAAATCTGCGAGCAGGCCCGGCACTGGTTTGGCGCGGGGTTTCATTGGCAACGCGCCGTGGCGCTCAACCCGGCTGAAGGAAGTCTGCGGGCACGCCTCGATCGCGCGGCGACTGAATTGGCCAGGGAGGAGGCGAACGTTGCCCGGTCTCCCGACCTGCCGTCTCGGATTCCGGCCCGCGCGGCCGGCGCGGATCCGCGTCTGATCGACTTGTCGGCGTTTTACAATGCGGCGCTGACCGAGACCTGGTTTCCCACGAACGTGATTCCATTCGGCAACGACCTGTCGGCCCTTCCGCGCGGCGTGCAGAAGTTTGGCGGCGTGGAGTTCGACGTGCGTGGGATCGTCCAACTGTCCGGCGGGGCGCTGGAGAATCTCGGTGGCCGGTTCCCGCGGGAGGTGTGCGGCGTTCCGGTGCATCGGAAGTGTCGTCGGCTGCATCTCCTCCACGACGCCGGCTGGAGCGCGCCGGCCGGGACGCACATCGGCAGCTACGTGGTCCGCTACGCCAACGGCGCAGCGCGCGAGATCAAGATCCTCTTTGGCCAAAACGTGCGGGAGTGGTGGTTCACGCCGTCGTCGGCCCAACTCATCACCGGCGCCGCGCTGGCCTGGGAAGGAAGCAACCCCGCCAGTCGCGCCATGGGGATGCGGGTGCGGCTCTATCAGATGACCTGGATCAACCCATGGCCCGAGGTGGAAGTGGCCAGCATCGACTTCAAGTCCACCATGGAGAATCCGGCCCCGTTCCTGATCGCCATCACCGCGGAGTGAGCGGCGGACTCGAGAGGCCACTCACCAATGGGCGTAAGGGGTCTTCATTGGTCCTTAATTCAACGGCAGTGCACCCCGGCCCTCTCCCCGGGGCTCATCTTTACCCATATCTTTTCCGCTGGACACCGTGGGTATCAAAGCCGCCATCGTTGCGGCCCAACAGCCCGTCAGAACCCAGCCGAGGGCTGAGCCAAGCGATGCCCTGGATGCCTTCGGCCCGACAACCTCTCGGAGCGTTGCACGGGTAGATATCCGTGGACAATTCCTCTCTGCGTCCTTGCGTTGGAACCGACCCCGTTCAAACGCAAAAGCGCAAAGGCGCAAAGGCGCAGGGCATAAAACCGAATCGCGCTCGCCGCCAAACAAGATGCTGTCGGAAATGAGTGGCTTTGACGTTTGTGGCGCAAAGCAGAGGAACTTGCTTCGTTGTCTTCGGTTTTCTCCAAATGTGTTTCGAAATGGGATCACACGATGGTGCCTCGCCCATGTTCCGTACGGGACGTCGCGTGGCAAAGCCGGGAAGTGTTGCCTGAACCGTCCAACCGCGTGGGCCGATTTTATGTTCCGTACGGAACACAGAATTGGAACCGCCAGCGGCCTGTGCGATCCAACGCCAATCGGAAACCTCCACGAAACGGTCGTTTGTTCTGCGGGACAGCGGACGAGAAGTCACTTCCCGGATCGTCCGGGTTGCTTTGACTTGATCGGCTTTTCAACAAAGGCCAAATCCACCGGCTCGCCCGGCAGCAGGGGCAACTCGGCCGGCAGGCTGATCGAAATGACCCGCCGCATGCCTGGCACGATGACCGGATGCACCGCCACGGGCGGGACCAGGGCGTTGGTGACCGATTGGACGTGAGGGCTGACCCCGATCACGGTCGCCCGCCCCCGGGCACGCCGGAGGGCCCGGTTGTAGACTTCGATCTCCATGCCGACGCGCGGGACGATGGGAAAGTTTGGCGGCAGGAACCCGGTGATCCTCCCGCTCCAGGCGGAGGTGATGGTGACAATCGGCTCGCCGGCCAGGACCTGCTCGCCCGCATGGTGGTGAACAAGGGTGACCACGCCATTGGTCGGCGCCACCAGGCGCAGCGGCGTCGCCTTGGCTTCGAAGACCTTCATCTTGTCTTCCTCGACGGCGAGCGCCTGCCGGATGGGATCATTCTCCCCGCCGGGCACGAAGGTTTCCGACATGGTCTTGAGGCGGTCCAGGGTCTTTTCCGTGCGCTCCACGAGGTTGGCCTTTTCCAACACTTCCACGTCGTAGGATTCCTTGTTGCGGCGCGACAGCTCGAACAGCTCGGCGGAGAGGACTCCCTGCTTGAACAACTGCTGGTCGCGTTTGAGCTGGCTCTCGGCCTGTTGCAGCCTGACGCGGGCGATGGCCAGTTCCGCTCGCACCCGGTCGCAGTTCACCGAGAGTTCCTCGTAAGCCACGGCGCTGCGCTCCCGGCTCAGGATGGGCTCCATCTCCAGCGCGGCCAGGCGCATCCGGTCGCGCATCGCCTCCAGTCGATTGTTCACCGTGCGCGGGTCGGTGGTGACGATTTCGGCGACCAAATCCCCCGCCTGGATCTCTTGCAGAGGGAGCACCCAGAGGTTGGTGACATAGCCGGCGTCGCGGCTGCTGACGACCGTTTGGATCGTTTCCACCTGGCCGACGAAGGAGTTGGGCAGTTGCAGTCGCTGCCACGCCACGACGATGCCCGCGCCGAGCGCCAGAAAGACGCCGAGATGAACGAGCTTCCAGCGCAGGCGCAGCCAGCGGGCGCGGAACGGACTGGGAATCGGGGGCAGCGCGTCCATCTTAGGGTGTGATCAATTCTGGGACGCCCAACAATGGCATGGCGGGATATTCCCCGCAACCGGGTGGGCAGGTCAATAGAAGGATGAGCGGTTCCTGGCCTCCGTGTGTGCTTGTCGAGATTCGCTTCTTCTGCTAATCCCGAGCCCCGTGACCGCGAGTGATTGAATCCATGAAAGCCGTCATCCTGGCCGCCGGCAAAGGCACCCGCATGAAGGGACTCACCGAGGAGTTGCCCAAACCGATGCTCCGGGTGCACGGCAAACCGATCCTCGAGCATATCCTCACCGGCCTGCTCGGCGCGGGCATCCGCGAGGTGTTCATCGTGACGGGGTACAAGGCGGAGGTGCTCGAACGCCATTTTGGCGACGGGCAGCCCTGGGGCGCTCGCATCGTCTACGGGCGACAACTCGTGCAGGACGGCACAGGCAAGGCGCCCGAGTTGGCCCGGGGCTTCGTCGGCTCCGACAATTTCCTGCTCACCTACGGCGATATTCTGGTGCGGCCGCAACCTTATGCGCAAATGATCGATCGCTTTGGCGAAGGTCCATGCAGCGGCGTGGTCACGGTCATCGCCAGCCAGGACGTGACCAAAGGGGGACTGAACTTTTTCGACGAAAAGTTTTGCCTGAAGCGGGTGGTGGAGAAACCGAGTGCGGAGCAGTTGGAGCAATTACGGCGTGAGGGCTGGCTCAAGCCCGGCCAGGTGGGCTGGTACAACGCCGGCATTTATATCTTTCGACCGGTGCTCTTCGATTTCACGGCCCGGCTGCAGAAATCACCGCGCGGTGAATACGAATTGACCGACGCGGTGAACGCCCTGGTGGCCGGCGGCCATCGCCTGGCCGGAATGCCCATCGAGGGCCGCTGGATGGACGTGCGCGATCCCGAAGTGCTCACGGCCCTGGAACGAGAGGCCCCGCAGAAAGGCTGACGGGCGCTCTGGTCTTCATTGCACATTGCTCATTGCACATTGCTCATTGTTCATTGTTCAGTTGTGGGGAGTGGATGGAGAGTAATGAGCAACGAGCAATGTGCAATGTGCAATGAGCAATCCCCTGTTAGGCGAAGACGGCGCGGCCTGGAAAAGGGGCCAGCTACCCGTGGATCGAGTCAGCGCCCTAGAAGCACACCGCTTCCCAGGCGGCCAGTTCCTCCTTGAGCCGCTCGACGGGCAATCCGACGACGTTGCTGAACGAGCCGGAAATGCCTTTCACAATCAAATCGCCTTCCTCCTGGATGGCGTAGCTGCCGGCCTTGTCGAACGGGAAGATCTTGGCCAGGTAGCGCCGGATTTGCCCGAGGTGCAGCTTGCGGAAAGTGACGGAAGTGCTGACGGCGAAAAGTTTCTGGCGGTGGGAACGGAGATGAATGAGGCAAACGCCGGTGATCACCTGGTGGGTGCGACCCTGGAGCTTCACCAGCATCTGCTCGGCGTCCGGCAGGTCGGCCGGCTTGCCGAAGATCAGGCTGCCCAGGCTGACGATGGTGTCGGCCCCGAGCACGAGCGCGTCGGGATGCTTTTTGGCCGTGGCGCGGGCCTTGCGATAGGCATTGATCTCGGCCGTCTCGACCGGGCTAAGATGTTCCGGGGCGACTTCGGGGACGTGATTGCGCACGACGGTGAAGGAGACGCCCATCTGCCGCAGCAACTCCGAGCGGCGCGGGGAGACCGAAGCGAGCATCAAGGTAGGGGGCTTTCGTTGGTTGAGCGGGATGTCCATGGCATGGGCGCGGCGGGCAGACATGGTTCAGGCGGCGGCGCGGTTGAGCGCGGCCAGAAACGGGTTGAGTTGACGGTCAAAGTTGGGAGGAGCCAGCACGAGCCAGGCGCCGGTCGTGACCACGGGGTGGTTCGGCTCGACCGACGACTTGCCGGGAAGTTTTTCTCCGCGCCCCAAAGCATCGACCAGGATGGCCCATTCTTCGAACGCCGTGCGCATGAGCGGACCTTAGCTGGGTTCGGGCGCGTTGGCAATGCGGGCGACATCCGTGCAAGAGCGGATGCAGCCGGCTTACTCGCCGGTGTGGTCGGCCTTGCGTTCCCAGGCGCGTTTCTGGCGTTCCGGCAGGGTGGTATCAATTTTGGCGTAGTAGGTCTCTTCCCCAAACATTTCGTCCACGGCCTGTTGCAACTGCGGCGTGGGGGTGACGAAGAAATCCTCGTGGGTCTCGATGAACACCAGTTCGCCTCCGGGCCGGCGCAGGCAGAGGAAGAGCGGGCAGCGGCCGGGATGGGCCGCGACGAGCGACCGGATGGCGGGCAGGTGTTCCGGCGCGAGGTGCGCGGTATTGAGCCGGAGGTGGACCTGCCGGGTGAATTTCCTGGGCGCATCCTCCAGCGGCATGAGTTCCTGGGGAAAGAGTTTGGGCCGATCGTCGTCGTTGTTGACTTCCCCGACGATGAGCAAGGCTTTGCCAGGCACGAGGAGGTCGCGGTATCGATCGTAATTCTCGTTCATGCAGAGCATCGAGATCGTCCCGGCGAGATCCTCGAGGGTGACCATCGCGTAGGGTTTGCCGTTTTTCTTCGAGAAACCGGGTTGCACGGCGCTGATCAGGCCGCCGATGCGCGTGGGGGTGCGCGCGGGCAGCGTTTTGGCGGTGGCAGAGTTGTGCAGGCAAAACTGCTCGAGCAACGGCGCGTAAGGCGTCATGGGGTGGCCGGTCACGTAAAAGCCGAGTAATTCCTTTTCGTGGGCCAGGAGCTCGTGTTGGGGCCACTCGGGCAGGGAGCCGTGAGACTCGGTGGTTCGTGGCGCGTTTTCTTCCAACAGGCCGAAGAGCGAACTCTGGCCGCGTTGCCGGTCGTAAGCGACCTCGGCGGCGCGGGCGAGGACACGTTCGATGCTGGCGCAGAGGCTGGCGCGCGTTTCGCCGAAGCCATCGCAGGCGCCGCACTTGATGAGGGCCTCCAGCGTTTTGCGGTTCACCGTCCGGGTATCGACGCGCTCGCAGAGGTCGGCGAGGTTTCGAAATTTGCCCCCCTGCTCGCGCGCCTGGATGATGTTCTGCACGGCGATTTCCCCGACGCCCTTGATGGCGGCGAGCCCGAACCGGATGGCCGTCGCCGGCGCGGTTTCCGGCGAGCCCGGCGCGGGCGACAGGCCCGGCTGGTCCGGGGAAAGCCCGGCGTTGCGGGCCGGGGGCGGGACTGGTTGGAGGCGCGCTTTGCCTTTGGCCGGCCAGAAGAAGGCCTGGCCCTCGTTGACGTCGGGAGGCAACACTTCCACGCCCATGGTGCGCGCTTCGTTGAGGATGACCGAGAGCTTCTCGGTATTGCCCATTTCGTTGGTCATCATCGCGCAGAGGAATTCCACCGGGTAATTGGCCTTCAGGAACGCGGTTTGGTAAGCCACGATGGCGTAGGCGGCGGCGTGCGACTTGTTGAACCCATAGCCGGCGAACTTTTCGAGCAGATCGAATATGGCGTTGGCCTTGGCGGCGGGGAGGTGGCTGGTCCGGGCGGCGCCCTGGACGAAGGTCTCGCGTTGCTGCTGCATCTCCTCGACCTTCTTTTTGCCCATGGCGCGGCGGAGCAAATCGGCGTTGGCGAGGGTGTAGCCGGCGAGGATCTGGGCGGCTTGCATGACCTGCTCCTGGTAGATGAGCACGCCGTAAGTTTCCTTCGAGATGCTCTCGAGCAACGGATGCTCGTAAAGGATGTCGATTTCGCCGTGACGCCGTTTGATGAAGTCCGGGATGAGATCCATGGGGCCGGGGCGGTACAAGGCGACCAGCGCGGTGATGTGCTCGATCGAGCTGATTTGGAACTTGCGACAGAGATCGCGCATCCCGCCCGATTCCAGCTGGAAGATGCCCACGGTGTTGCCCTTGTTGAGGAGGTCGTAGGTTATCTGGTCGTCGAGCGGGAGATGATCGATCGGGATCTCGGCGCCCTGGGTTTGCCTGACCATCTCGCAAGTGTTGCGGATGACCGTGAGGGTTTTGAGCCCGAGGAAATCCATCTTGAGCAGGCCGAGGTCGCCCACCGGGCCCATGGCGTACTGCGTGACGATCGTGCCGTTTTCGTCCTGTTTGAGCGGCAGGAGCTGGAGGAGCGGTTGATCGCCGATGACGACGCCGGCGGCATGCACGCTGGCGTTGCGCGCGATGTCTTCGAGGACGAAGCCGACGTCAACCAGGGCGCGGGTGGATTCCTCCGTTTCGTAAGCCTGCTTGAAGTCGGAGGATTGTTTGAGCGCCTTTTCCAGCGACATCTTCAGCTCGTTGGGAATCATCTTGGCCAGCCGGTCGCATTCGCCGTAGCTCAGGCCCATGACGCGGCCGACATCGCGGACGACCGACTTGGCGCCCATCGTGCCGAAGGTGATGATCTGCGCGACCGATTCGCGCCCATATTTCTGGCGGACATAATCGATCACATCCGCGCGCCGATCGTCGGCGAAATCGATGTCGATGTCCGGCGGGTTGACCCGTTCGGGATTGAGGAAGCGCTCGAAGAGCAGCCCGTAGCGGATGGGATCGACGTTGGCGATTTCCAGCAGGTAAGTGACGAGCGATCCGGCGGCCGAGCCGCGCGCCACGCAGGTCACGCCCATGTTGCGCCCGTGCCGGACAAAATCGGCCACGATCAGAAAATAGGAGATGAACCCGGTCCGCTCGATCACCGCCAGTTCGGACTGCAACCGGTCGAGAACGACTTTGATGGCGTCGGCCACCGCGGGGTCCTTGAGGTCGGCATCCTGCGGGGAATCTGCGGAGGCATCAGGCGGGCGAGTCGTCGGATCCGCGGATCCCGCGTCCTGCTGGCCATCCGGGCCGGGCCGATAGGTCGGCAATCGTCGCGGGTCTGCCAATCCCTCGACGATGAACTGCTTGCCTTCCGCGCGGACGCGCAGGGTGTAGCGGCGCTGCAAACCTTCGACGAGCAACTGGCGCAGGTAGCCTTCGCGCGTGAAGTGTTCCGGGGGGTGAAAGACCGGGTAATGCAGGGTCTTGAAATCGAACTCGACATTGCATTTCTCGGCGACTTCGAGCGTGTTCTTCACGGCGTCCGGCACGCCGGCAAAGAGCGCCTGCATCTCCTCGGCGCTGCGCAGATAGAATTGTTCCGGCACGTAGCGCATCCGCTGGTGGTCGCTGAGCAAAGTCTGCGTGCCGATGCAGATGAGGCAATCATGCGCGTGCGAGTGCTGCTTCTCGATGTAATGCACGTCATTGGTCGCGACGCATTTCAAGCCGAATTCCCTGGCCCACGGGATCAGGTGCTGGTTCACCTTCGCTTGTTCGGCGATGCCGTGGTTCTGGAGTTCGAGATAAAAATTGTCCGGGCCCAGCGTTTGCTTGAACCAGTCGATCGCCTCGCGCGCGCGCGCCAGTTCATTGCGGGTGATGGCTTCGGGGATTTCGCTGGCCAGGCAGCCCGAGAGGGCGATGAGCCCCTCCCGATGCTGCGCCAGGATTTCCTTGTCGATGCGCGGCTTGTAGTAGTAGCCCTCGAGATGCGCCTTGGTGGCGAGCTGAATCAGGTTCTGGTAACCGGCCTGATTCTGGGCGAGCAACACCAGGTGATGATAGACATCCCGCCCTCCACCCCCGGTGGACTTCTTCTCCAGGCGGCTGCCCGGAGCCACGTAAACCTCGCACCCGATGATCGGCTTGATGCCGCGTTCCCGGGCCGCCTTGTAGAAATCCACCGCCCCGTAGAGCACGCCATGGTCGGTCAGCGCCATGGAGAAAAACTTCAGCTCATGCGCGCGTTCCACCAGCTTGTCGAGCCGACAAGCCCCGTCGAGCAGCGAGTATTCGGTGTGCAGATGGAGATGGACAAACTCTGCGTGCGACATCAGTTAAATTTTGGGCGCCGCGGGTTGAAAGTCGAGCGTGGATTGAGCGCGCGGCCGATGGCGGGACCGAGGATCGAGCGCGAGCCACCCCCAGACAGATCAGAGCCGGCTCACGTCGGCTGCTCCCATGAACCTGGCGATTCGGACCGGGTGGTCTCCCGGGCCCGGCGATTTACGATTTACGATGTACGATTTACGAGCTTCCGATGGAGTGATCGCGGCTCTACGCGATTCGCGCGCCCGGCCATCTGCGCTGCGCTGCGCTCGTAAATCGTACATCGTAAATCGTACATGGCTGCGCGACCGGCGGCGGTCCGGTTCATGGCCCCAACTCACGTCAAAATCCTTGAGGTGTTCCCTCTCCAGGAACAGACTTGTCACTGGTAACTTGTAACTTTTAACTGGCGATTTGGAGAAGCTCATCCCGAGCGTGACCCTGTTTTCAATTTCCAGTTACCAGTCGAAGCGGTTGATGGTCCCAGTGGGTGGCGAGACGCGAGGGGATGGAAAATTACTTTCTCGCCGGATAGCGCCAGACCCAGTCTCCTTCCTTCGGTTCCGTGCTCCGACCGGAAGGCAGGAAGGCAGGCTCGCCGCCGTCATCCGTTTCGTTCCAGCCGACGGAGTAGAGGACGAATTGGCCATCGTCGGTGCGCTGATAGTGGAGCGGTTGTCCAGTGACGAGGTCGCGGGGCAGTTGTTGGATCAGGCGGGGCGCGAGGGCGGCGAGAGATTCGGGATATTGTCCGTGGGCCAGGCGCCAGCGCTCCAGGGCGCAGGCGACGACGGCCAGGTCCGCCGTGGCTTGCGCGTTGGCCAACTTTAAGTGGACCTTGCCCGGCGCGATGAGAAACGTCCGGGCAAAAACCAAATGGTTCTCGAGCAGCGTGCTGGTGCTTTTCAGGTCCTTTTCCATCAAGTGCGCGTTTTCCTCGGCGACGCGGGGAAAGACCCGCCTGGCCGCCGCGTCAAAGCCGGTGAGCAGCCTTTCCTCGAAGAGCCGGTTGTAGTTGCGCTGCTCCTGGTCGAACCAATCGCGCGGGCACTTTGTGAAGGCGAGGTCCGCTTCTCTCTGCCAGCCGTTCCGCTGGTTCCGGTTGCCGGTTAAGGACTGGAGCAACTCGGGAGTCCGCTTGTCGCGCACGAGGCCGATGGTTACGTTGCCCCACGCCCGTTCGGCGTCGAGAACGCGCTTCAGGCTCGCCAGGAAATCGCATTGCTCCAGCCGCGTCTGCAGAGTTTGCAATGGCGCGTCCGACCAGTGTCGTCCGGCCAATCCTTCCCAGATCGGTTGCACGGCGATCGACCAACAAGCCGCCCGCACCAGTTGCGAAATCAACATCGGTTCGTCCTTGGAGGAATCCGCCAGGCGAAGCATCAGCGTCACGTCGTCCAAGGCGGACGGAGCGTGCCCGGCCGCCAACTCGGCCGAGGTCTTGAGCCGCAGGAGTTGGACGGTCCGTTTCACCACCGCCAACTGCGGGAGCAGAATCGCCCACGGGGCTTCCTCGTCGTAACGAACCTGGAACCGGGAAAAAGGACGGCGGCTCGCCACGCGCAATTCCGCCAAAGCCGGCTGGTAGGGCTGCAACGCCGACAGGACCAAGGACGCGGCCTGGGCATTGGTTGCGGGATCGACTGGGTCGGAGACGACGATCTCTTCGCCGTTGATGCCGCTGATCGATTGCTCGAAGGCCTTTTGCCAGGCCGCCAGGTCCGTGACCAGCCGACCGGTTTTCCTGCCTTCGACCGATTCGGCCAGGACCGGGAGCCGTTTCGGCCACTGGTCGGCGCGCTCGAAATCATCGGGCCATTGGCTGGCCCCGGTCTGGATGGATTTGTCGAACAGCGAAGCCAGGAAAGGTGTCGCGGCGAAATTTTGCTCGTCCGGCACCGGCGTTGGAATGAACCGGGCGGCGACGGCCCGCTCGGCTTGAGCGGGCACGCCGCCACCGCCGGTCGGATTCGGCTGGCGGACGCGCCGGCTTTCCCGCACGAAAAACAGGGCCAACAATGCGACCAGGCCGAGTCCCGCAAAGAAAAGCTTTGGCCAATGGGGCCGGCCGATTAGCCGCCAGATAAACCGCCGAGGAGTTGCGGGGATGGACGGCAAGTCAGGTTCGCTCATAACCGGATGAATAGACCGGCTTGCGGTCCCACTGTCACGCGGGACGGGCTTCCTTCGGTTACAGGATGCGCGTTTCCTTGCCGCTTTGGGCAGAGGCGTAAATGGCGTCGAGGATCTGCTGGACCTTGAAGGATTCCTCCGGCGGGACCAGGAGTTTCCGGCCGTCGAGCACGCAACTGACGAAATGATGAACGCGGTCTTCGCTGTGCGGAACCTTGCCGGCATTGAACTGGATGCTCTCCTGCCCGTCGAGCGTGTTGCGAAATAGTTTGGCCGGGTAAAGGCTCAGGCCGGCGTTGGTGCCGAACAGGTCGATGCCGTATTCGCGGGTCTCGAGGTTTTGGAAGCAGGCCCAACCGACTTCCATGGCGAGCGTTTTCCCGCTCTTGAGCCGCAACAGGGCCACGGCGTAGTCCTCGACGTCGAAGGGCCGTTTCGGATTCACTTCGCTCTTGCCCCAGTCCATTTCGCCCAGTCCGCGCGGGCCGAATTTGGCGAAGGTCTGGCCGGACACCGAAGCCACCTCGAAATCCTTGAGCAGATGCAGGCAGGCATCGAGCAAATGGACTCCGAGATCATAGAGGCAGCCGCCGCCGGCAAATTGCTTTTGAGTGAACCAGGAGCCGATGCGCGGAATGCCGGAGCGGCGGAGCCAGAAACAACGGGCATGATAAATCTCACCCAAATCGCCCCGTTCGATGACCGTCTTCGCGATCTGGGTGTGGCGATTGAAGCGCAAGTTCTGCGCGACCATCAGAATCCGCTTCATGTTCTTGGCCGTCGCGAGGATTTTCGCCGCCTCTTTCGCGTTCGTGGCCATCGGTTTCTCGAGCAGGACGTGCTTGCGGGCCTTGAGTGCCTCGATGGCGACGACGGCATGAAGATGATTGGGCAGCGCGATGGTGACGGCGTCGATGTCCGGCTGCTCCAACAGCTCGCGGTAATCGGCGTAGCTGCGCGGCACATTGTATCGAGCGCAGGCCTCGCGGGAGCGTTGCGGGCTCACCTCGGCGATGGCCACGGCGGCGGCCCGATGGCAAGTGGTCAAGCTTTGCAGATGCTCAGCGCCGATGCCACCCGCTCCGATCACCGCACACCGAAGCTTGTCTGCCATAGGTTCTGGGAGTTTACGAGTTCAACACGTCCGTTGAGGGTGAACCTCTTATAGGGAACCTCGCCGCGTGCGGTCAAGCCAAGAGCTGCTTTTCCTCGGGCGCGACAATTGTCTCACTGCGGGACGCAGGTGTCTCAATGGCAGACAGTTCGAACGACTGTGGCGTCCCGCTCTCCCGCGAAAACCTCTTCAGGCCGAAGGTTCCACGACGAATCGGAGGACTCGCTCCGACCTGAACTCCCGGCTGGCTGGCACGCGGCGAAAGCGCCAGAGAGCGAAGTCTTTCGCCCTTCCGCAAGGCCAGCCTGGCGAGCAGGCGCGGTCCGATCATCCGGACGGAAAATCAGCGCGGCACTCCGGAGCCCATCCGATCCAGCGAAAGCCGAAGGGGCCACCACAGGCACTGGCACCCTCGTTGCTCTTGAGAAACACCTTCGGTAGCGCCGTGGCGCCAGCGGAAGGGTAAAACAAAAAACTCGCAAGCTAAAACACTCCATGCCCTCCATTCCCTCAATCATGGTCATCGATGACAACGCCGAAACGCTGACCGCGCTGGCCGAACTGCTCACTGCCTTGGGCGCCCGAAAAGTTTGCCAGGTCGGGAGTGCCGAGGAGGCGCTGGAGATCCTGAAGAGCGAGACTTTCTCGATCATCCTCTCGGATTATCGCCTGGAAGGAATGGACGGCGTGCAGTTTGTGGAACGCCTCCGGGAGGCGGGCAACCAGACGCCGGTGGTGATGCTCTCCGGTGCGCCGGACAAGCAGGGGGTGATTCGCGCCACCAGCCATCAACACGTCGATTTCTTCCCGAAACCCTTCTGCCTGGGCGAGCTGAACGGGACGATGGAACGTCTCCTGGCCGCCTAAGCCCGCGCCCAAAGTTTCCGGTCTCACCTGGCGCCGCGCCGCCAGAGATCGAAGTGGTAGAGCGCCACGACCACGAGAGGATGTCGGATTTTGCCCGTCGCCACCAACTGGGACACTTCCTCGATCGGCACCAGGCGCGTGAGCAAGTCTTCCCCACTGTCAAACTGCACCGGATGTTTGAGCGCGCAGTTCTCCACCAGCACGATGTGGCTGGAGTTGCTCATGATGGCCGGGTTGGCGAACACGCTCCCCAGCAGTTGGGCGTTGTCTCCTTCATAGCCGGTCTCCTCCCGCAATTCGCGCCGGCCCGTATCCACCGGCGAGCGGTCCCCGGCGTCCATGATGCCGCCGGGTATTTCCAACTCCACCGTGTTTGACCCATGACGGTATTGTTCAACCATGACCAGCTGCCGATCCGGGGTCACCGCCAGCACGTTCACCCAATCCACGCATTCGATCACGTAAAAGTCGTGCCGCTCGCCGGTGCGCGGGGAGACTTTTTCATCCGAACGCACCGTGAAGATGCGGAAATCCCCGACAGGCTTGGAGCCGAGTTTTTGCCAGGGCCGAATCATCACCTCGATTCATCTCAGTTCACCGTGCTGGCCGGAACGATCTTGATGCTCTCGATGGCCACGCGTGTGAGCGGCTTGCTCGCTTCGCCGTTTGCGCTGGGCACGACCGGGGTGTCCCCGAGTTTGCCAAGGACCTCGTCGCCTTTAATCAGTTTGCCGAAGGCGGTGTATTGTCCATCCAGTTGCGGCGTGGGCCCCAGGCAGATGAAGAATTGGGAGCCAGCCGAATCCGGGTCTGCCGAGCGGGCCATCGAGATGACGCCGCGGACGTGCTTACGCGCGTTGAACTCGGCCTTGATCTTGTAACCGGGATCGCCCGTGCCCCAGAGCGCTTCCTTGCTCGGATCCTTGGTCAACGGATCGCCGCACTGGATCATAAATCCCTTGATGATGCGGTGCGAGGCCGTGCCGTCGTAAAACCCGCTTCGGGCCAGCTTCTTGAAATTCTCCACCGTGTTCGGCGCCACGTCCGGCCAAAACTCGATGACCATCTGGCCAGCGGCCGTCTTGATGACCGCCACTTCGTTGGTGCTGGCGCCGCTGGCCGTGGGCACTTCCTTGGCCGGTGCCGCCCCCGGTTGGGGCGGCGCCTGGTCCGGCTTGCAGCCGGTGACGACGCCCAGCGCGAGGCTCAGACAGAAAGAAAAAAAGGTTGTTCTCATGGACGGCAGATTTGCCACGATGCCCCCGCAAAGTCACGCGTGAATTGTCCGGAGCCCGCGAACCAACCTCTTTTTGGAACCGCTAATCTACGCTCATCTTCGCTAATAAGATCAGGAGCATTTGGCGGTTAGTCCGTTTGCGTGGGGACGTGCGCGACACCGCATCCCTGATGTTTGTTCCATTAGCGTTTATTAGCGCAGATTAGCGGTTCAATCTCTCACCTGAACAGTTGGGATGCGCTCGGACGCGAGGATCCGCTAGAAAAAGTCTTTTGCTTCGGCGTTGGATCCGGTTGGATACCCCACCTATGAGTACCATCCAAGCGGTCGGAACGAAACTCGCCGACGGCCTCTACGCCGAGTTCAACACTTCTCGAGGCACCGTCATTGTCCAATTGGAATTCGAGAAAACGCCCTTGACCGTCTCCAACTTTGTTGGATTGGCGGAGGGCACGAAGCATTACTCCAAAGAAGGCCGGGCCCCTCAGCGGCAGGCTAACCCGTTTTACGACGGGCTGACCTTTCATCGCGTCATCGCCAACTTCATGATCCAGGGGGGCTGCCCCCTCGGCACTGGCACTGGTGACCCCGGCTACCGGTTCAAAGACGAGTGCCGGGCCGACCTCAAGCATGCCAGCCCCGGCATCCTTTCGATGGCCAATGCCGGCCCAGGAACCAACGGCAGCCAGTTCTTTATCACCCACCTGCCAACCCCGTGGCTCGACGGCAAACATACCGTCTTCGGCCATGTCGTGGCCGGCCAGGAAGTCGTGGACCAGATCCAGAAGGGCGACAAGATCCATACAGTAAAAATCCTCCGCGTCGGCGAGAAGGCCAAGGCGTTCAACGGCGACCAGGGGGATTTTGAGAGGTTGTCCAAGTAACTCTTGATTGCGGAATGCGGCATGCGGATTGCGGATTGTTCTGCTCTGGTCGGCTAACAAGGATCGGACAGGACGGAAGGAACAACCCGCAACCCGCAATCCGCAATCCGCAACCCGCAATCCGCAATCCGATGATGGATCAAGAACTGACCGCGCAGCTTGAACAGCTCAGGGACCAGGGACTTTACCGCGAGTTGCGCCGGGTCGATTCGCCGCAAGCACCGCGCGTCGTCATCAACGGTCGATCGCTGCTGAACTTTTCCTCGAACGATTATCTCGGCCTGGCCAACCATGCCGGACTGAAGGAAGCGGCGGCGCGCGCCACCGCCCGCTTCGGGGCCGGCTCCGGGGCGGCCAGGCTGATCTGCGGTTCGCTGGCGCCGCATCACGAGCTGGAAGAGGCCCTCGCCGAGTTTCACGCCACCGACGCCGCCCTGGCTTTCTCGACTGGTTACGCCACGGCCCTCGGCACGATCGGCTCGCTGCTGGGCCGGGATGACGTGATCATCATCGATCAACTCGTCCATGCCTGCGTCGTCGATGCCGCCCGCCTCTGCGGGGCCAAACTGCGCGTCTTCGCGCACAACGACCTGGAGGACCTGGCGAAGATCCTGAAATGGGCGGATGCCCGGCGGGCCGCCGGGATGACGCCGGTCGATTCCGCCCGAACACGTTGCCGCGTCCTGATCGTGACCGAAAGCGTCTTCAGCATGGACGGCGATCTGGCGCCGCTGCGCGAGATCATCGAATTAAAGGAGCAGCACGGCGCCTGGCTGCTGGTCGACGAAGCCCATGCCACCGGCCTTTATGGCCAGCATCGGCGCGGCCTGGCGGAAGCCTACGAGGTGGCCGACCGCATCGAGATTCGCCTGGGCACTCTCGGCAAGGCCCTCGGCGCGGCCGGCGGCTACGTCTGCGGCTCCCGTCCGTTGATCGATCTGCTGACAAACCGTGCCCGCACTTTCCTGTTCAGCACCGCGCCGGTGCCCGCGGCGGCCGGAGCGGCGGAGGCGGCGATTCGACTCGTGCAGTCCGCCGAAGGCGAAACTCGCCGGACCCGTCTTTGGCAACGCGTGGACGAGGTCAAGAACACGGTCATCAACGCGGGCTGGAAATTGCCCGCCGTGCGCAGCGCCATCCTTCCCCTGCGCGTCGGAGCGGAGGCGCAGGCCATGACACTCGCGGACGCTTTGCGGGAGCGGGGCGTCTTCATCCCCGCCATCCGTTACCCGACGGTCGCCCGCGGCGATGCCCGCCTCCGTCTCACCCTGAGCGCCGAACACACGCCGGCGGACGTGGCGCAACTGGCCGACGCGCTCGCGGGCCTAAAATCTCAAATTTGAAATTTGAAATTTGAAATCTTCGGAGCACTCCCTGGCGCAGCTCGATCATCGGTATGTCTGGCATCCGTTCACCCAGATGCGCGACTGGCTCAAGCGCGAGCCGATCGTGATCGTCTCGGCCCGGGGCGCCCTGCTGCGGGATGTCCGGGGCCGCCAATACCTCGACGCCAATTCCAGTATCTGGACGAACCTGCACGGCCATGGCCATCCTGCGCTCAACGCGGCGCTGCGACGGCAGCTCCAGAAAATCGCCCACTCCTCCGCGCTGGGGCTGGCGAACGAGCCAGCGTCGTTGCTGGCGCAAAGGTTGGTCGAAGCGGCCAATCTTCCCCTGCACGAGTTACTGCCGAGGAGCGGCAAATCTTGCGAGCCGCAAAATCGCCCATCGCCCATCGCCCATCGCAAATTAGCCAAGGTGTTCTTCTCCGACGACGGTTCGACGGCGATGGAAGTTGCGCTCAAGCTGGCCTATGAATTCGCCCGGCGCACCCGCGGCGTTGGGGAGCCCGGGTTTCTTTCGCTGCAAGACGCTTACCACGGCGACACGGTGGGCGCGTTGAGTCTGGGCCACATTGCCCGGTTTCACCAGGCTTATGCCGGTCTTCGATTCAAGTCGGACGCGGTGATGGCGCCGTACTGCTACCGGTGCCCTTTCAATCGCGCCCGGCCGGAACGTGCCGATGCGCGTGAGTATCGCCGCTGCCGTTGGGAATGTGTGGACCAGGTGGAACGTCGTTTCGCCTCGCGGCAGAAGCGCGGCAATCCGTACGCCGCCATGGTCGTCGAGCCGCTCATCCAGGGCGCCGCCGGCATGATTCCGCAACCGGCCGGCTGGTTGAGCCAGGTCGCGGCCATCGTCCGCGGCCACGGCGCGCAATTGATCGCCGATGAAGTGATGACGGGCTTCGGCCGGACAGGATTCGCCCCGGTTCGGCCTGGCGACGGACCCGCCACAGAACGGAATCCCGATGGCCGGCGCGCTCGCGCAGCGAAGATGCGGCACGGACGGGAAGCCGGCCCGACTTTATTCGCCAGCCATCACGAAGGCGTGCAGCCGGACTTTCTCGTCCTGGCCAAGGGATTGACCGGCGGGTATCTGCCGATGGCGGCCACACTCACCACGCAGGCGGTGTTCGACGCCTTCCTGGGCGAATACGAGGAGTTCAAGACGTTCTTCCACGGACACAGCTTTACGGCAAACCAACTGGGCGCGGCCGCGGCTTTGGCCAGCCTGGATCTTCTGCAAAGCCCGGGGTCCATTCGCGCGCGCGAAAGGCTCCAAGAAACCTTGCGCGACGAGTCGCGATCCCTTTGGGGGTTTCGCAATGTCGGCGACGTTCGCCAGGTCGGACTCATCGTTGGTGTTGAGTTGGTGAAGGACTGGCGCACGCGCCAGTCGCTCGACCTGCGCTGGCGGGCCGGCCAGCGCGTCTGCCAGGCGATGGCCCGTCGCGGCGTTCTCACCCGGCCGATCGGCGATGTCATCGTGCTCATGCCGCCTTATGGCTCGAGCCCGGCACAGGTGCGTCGCATGGTGCAGGCGCTGGGCCAGGCCCTCCGGCAAGTCTTCGGTCACAGTCCCCTGCGTTCCACCGCCTGGTAGGGACGCGTTCCACCGCGTCCCATTTTTGCCTTCGTAGCAGCGGAGGGGTAAATGGGGTTAGGGACGCGGTGGAACGCGTCCCTACCAGGCAAAGGGGAGTTAGAAACTTCTAATCTCCAATTAACTGCTTTCTAAGGTTGCAGTTTGTATCTTCCCTCTTGCTCGACACCTTCCCGAAATGTGATATGGCGCGACTGACAACGAAAGCGAGTCATGCAGCGGAGGAGAAATTTAGTCCCCAGCGAGGTCGGCTTGGTCACTAACCCCCCATGTTACCAAGCCGCCTTGCGCACGTCGCAACGGGCGCCCCGGAGGGGCGCCCGTTGGGGCACTTGGCTGGGCGTCCAGGGACTGGCGGGATCCAGACGCCACGCCGGACGGTCCCGCTTTGCTCCCTCGCCGGAGTTGTTTTTTCAGGGGCCGCTTTGGCCGTTATTTTCGAGAGCGTCGACGCCTCCGCGGCCTCGATTTGGCGAAGCGCGAGCAGCGGCTTTTGGAGCGAAGCAACCAATTGGACCAGCCCCACGGCCCCGACGTTGGCCACGGGGGGCGTTTACATCACCAACCAGGCCATGAAAACCGTCACGGTGGATGCCCAGACGCCAACGACGAATTTGTTCATCAACGGACTCAATGTCTGGGGACCGAGTGGCACCACCAACACGTTGCTCCTCTCCGGCGGGACCACCAATCATCCCCTGGTCGTTTCCAATCAGACCATGACCGTCGCCAGCGGGGGGTTGGTGGTGGTGACGAATTCCTCCCTGGTCGTCACGGGCCGGTTCATCAATTGCAACCTCTGGGCCGGTGACATGCGACTGGACAGCGGATCCATCATCGTGCGCGAAGTGCCCTTGACCACGAACGTCACCGCCTTCACCCGCATCGGACGCACCAACCTCGCCACGTTGACGATCAACGACGGCGTGATGGAGGCGAGCGATCTTTACCTCGGCGATTCCCCGGGCCGGCAGTTCGGGCGTTCGCACGGCCTGGTCCGGATGAACGGCGGTATGCTCACGGTCAACGGCGAGTTGAGCGTCGCTGCCGCCACCGGCTGCACCGGCACGGTGGAAATGGTGGGCGGTCGGCTTCTTGTTCCCAACAACCTCACCAATATTCTGCGCGTCGGCGACATGGGCGACGGCCGGATGACTCTCTCCAACGCCGTGGCCCGGGTGGGGGATGTTTCCGTCGGCCGGCACGATGGTGCTTTTGGTCTCCTCGTCCTGCAAAGGGGTGGCGACTTTCTCTGCTCGGATGACTTGTCCATCGGCCGGTTCCCGGGCTCGACGGGCACCGTCCTGGTGACGGGAGGGCACCTGGGCCTGGACGGGCGCACCATTTGGGTGGGACGCGAAGGCAGCGGTCAATTGATACTGTCCAATGGACTTGTGTCGGCCGGGAACGTGAACGTCGCCGCGGTGCCCACCAACCTGGTGCGCGGGCTCTTCACCCTGGCCGGTGGCAGCGCGCAAGCATTCTCCAATTTCGTGGTCGGTGCCAGCTCCGGCGCGACCGGTCAGGTAACTTTGACCGCCGGTTCCCTCACGGTCACCAACCCGGCCGGAACCGCGTCCCTCAGCATTGAAGGAGGAACGATAATTTGCCAAGGCGGTGAAATCTGCACCGACTCTCTTTTTGTCCGCGCGACGCGCGGTCTTTTTGTGTTCAACGGCGGGACGCTGCGTTCGGCCGGCACGGTTATCTCCAATGGCTTGCCCTTCATCGTCGGTGACGGCGTCAGGCCCGCGACTCTGCACCTGCTGGGCGGCACCCACGTTTTCGCCGACGGCCTGGTGATTTCGAGCAACGCGACGCTCAGCGGGTGTGGCACCATCATCGGCGCGCTGAGCAATCACGGCACGGACTCCAGAGACTGCGGCACGAACACCGGACCGCCCGTGATCACGCAGCAGCCAATGAGTCTGACCGTCAGGCAGGGCGACAGCGCGACGTTCAGCGTCAGGGCTGCGGGGACGGAGCCGTTGAGCTATCAGTGGCGATTCGGGATCCCGGGCAGTGGCGGCGGGGACATTCCCGGGGCGACCGCGGCCTCCTTGACTCGCACCAACGTGCAACTGACGAACGCCGGCAACTACCGCGTGATCATCAGCAGCGTTTCGGGCACGACCACCAGCGACGTGGCGACGCTGCGGGTGTTGGTGACTCCCGAGATCGGCGCGGCGCGCTTCGACGGAAACAGCTTCGGGCTCACTTTTCCGAGCGTGAACGGCTTGACCTATTTTCTTGAATTTAAAGATCGTCTCGACGCCCCGACCTGGACACCCCTCGGAAGCGCCGCTGGTACCGGCTCCATGTTGACGCTCATGGATGCAACCCCCGCGGTACCAGCGCGCTTCTACCGAGTCCGCGTCGAGTAAGGGTGGAGCGCGGAAAGCTCTTCCGCGCTCCGACCCAATCGGAGGGTGAAAGAAGACCAGCCGAAACTGCGGCTGGCCTTGGGCGCGGGTCGGCGCTTGAATCCCGGCCGGCATGGCCACCACCGGCTTGATTATTCTGCGCCACGGCGAAACGGTTTGGAACCGCGAAGACCGTTACCAGGGCCACTTGGACAGCCCTCTGACTCCCCTCGGCCTCGAGCAGGCTTGCGCCTTGGCCGCACGGCTCGCCGCCAGCCGGTGCTCCGCCCTTTACAGCAGCGACCTGGGCCGCGCGCGGCATACCGCCGAAATCATCGCCGACAAAACAGGCCAACGCCTGCAGCTTGACCCACGGCTGCGCGAACGCCATCTCGGGATCTTTCAAGGGCTCGTCCAATCGGAAATCGAAAGGAAATTCCCTGATGATTACCGCCTCTTCAAAAGTGGCGATCCGGACTATGTCGTCCCTGGCGGGGAAAGCAGCCGGCAACGGTTCGCTTGTGCTATCGCCTGCTTTGAAGAATTGGCCAGCCGGCACGGCGGCGAACAGATCGCCGTGGTCACTCACGGCGGCGTGCTGAGCGCACTCTTTCGTCACACCCTGGGCATCCCCTTGGGGGCTCCCCGCCGTTTCGCCCGCTCCAACGCCACCTGGAATCTCTTCACCTGCCAGCGGAAAACCTGGTTCCTCGAGACCTGGGGCGACGTGAGCCATTTGTCCGGAGTTCCCGACGCTCCCTAATCCAAGCCAAATATATTTGAGATTTGCCGCGAGAGAACGCAAAGAGCACAAAAGAGAAAAAGATCCTTGCGTTCTTTGTGTTCTTTTGCGGCCAAAAATCCTGGCCGCGCGACCGCCCGTGGCCATCAGGTTGTGGGCACGCCGCCCGTCTCCCTTACAACACGCCCGCTTCGGCCAGTCGCTCCTCGCATAATTCCACGAATCGCGTCGTGACCGGCGCGCCCTCCGGGGACCGGGTGCTCAAGTAAATGTGTCGTGTCAAGGTGAGCGTCGTGTAGACGTCGACCGCGCGGCGGCTTGTTGTTTCCCCGGCGAGTTCGACAAATCGCTCCTCCATCGCCTCCTCCCGATCGCGCAAGGCTGCCGCGTTTCCCGAAGCGCGGACGCTGGCCGCGGTCAGATGACCGATGAAGTTGCCGACATCCAGCGCCGGGTCTCCTTCACAATAGAGATCAAAGTCGATCAGGCAGAGGCGGGCGCGATCCACGATGACTTGCGCCGGGTAAAAATCGCGATGGATACCACAGCTCTTCGGTGTGGGCAATCTGGCGCCGAGACGATCACACCCCTGCAGGATCCGACCGATGCGACCAGCCAAAGCGGGATGGGACTGAGTCACGACTGGCAGGCACTGGTGCAGGATGCGAAGTTCATCGGCCATGGTGTGTTGCCGATCCGTCGGGACACCCGCGCGATGCAATTTGTGGATGGCCTCCGCGACGCGACGGGCCAAGGCCAGCCCGCCAGGTTCCGACATCAGCCTCGTGGCCACCTCGCCGCAAACTTTGCGTTGAAGCCACATCTGGAATCGCGAAATTACTCCAATCGGTTCCGGGACGGAGACGCCGTCGGCGCTGCCGCCTTGAAAGCCGGCGTTCCAAAGCGCGTCGAGCAGCCGGTAGCCTTCATTGCCGAAGCGGCGGGCGCGGATTTTGCCGATGAGCGTCGTTTTGAGCGGCGGGGCGTCGGCCTGCCGGACGCGCACGTCGTACTCGATGACGCATCGTTTGCCGGGTTTGTGGCGCGTGACCTGGATGGCCCGGACCCGCACCCACCCCTCCTGCCCGGCCAAACGCGGCAGCCGATGCTTGAACTCGGCCCGAACTTCCGCCGGGCTGAGGGCCAGCGCCACCGATGGCAACTGGGGATCGGCTCCGGCCCCGAAGGGATCGGACACCTTGATCCTGGACAGGTCGGGGGTCACGGCACCACCTCCCGCCACAACTCGAGGAGCAAATCAACCTGGCGCGCCAGGGAAAATCGTTCCTCGGCCCGTCGGCGGGCGGCGCGTCCCATCTCTTCGGCCCGCGACGGATCCTCGATCAATTCCTGGAGGGCAGTGGCCAAGGCGGGCGCGTCGCCGGGAGGCGACAACCGGCCGGTCACGCCATCGTCGATGAGTTCAGGCAGGCCGCCCACTGCGGTGGCCACCGCGGGCACGCCGCAGGCGGCCGCTTCCATCAGGCTGACCGGCATGCCTTCGCTCTGGCTGGTGAGCACGCCGACAGTGGCACGCTGCCACCAGCGCAGGACTTCGTTTTCATCGGCCGCGCCCGGCAACTCCACCCACGGCTCCAGTTGCAGCTGGGCGCGGAGCGCTTCGAGCTCCGGCCGGGTCGGGCCGTCGCCCAGCGCACTGCAGCGAAAGACGACCTTGCGATCGCGGAGGATGGCGCAGGCGCGCAACAACAGGCCGAGATTTTTCACGGGGACGTGCCGGGCCACACAGACGATGGTCGGCGGCCGGTCGCGCCGGTTCGCCGGTGGCGCGGGCCGAAAACGCTCCGTGTCGACCCCGCACGGGATGACGCGCAGATGGTGCGCCGGCACGCCGAAGGTTTCGACGATGTGCCGCGCGTTGGCCTGCGACACGGTGACGACGGCGCGGGCGGCCGCGGCGCGCGCCTGGAAATCCGGCGGCGGTTTCCGGCGAATGTCGTAGCCATGGGCGGTGAAAGTGAACGGCGCCCCGATTTGCGCCGCCAGCTCGCGCGCGGCTCCCGCTGGCTCCGTCGCGAAATGAGCGTGGATGAGTTCCGGGCTGAACTGCCGCAGCACGGGCAGGAACGTGCGCGCGTCGTAATGGGCGAGCGTGTCCAGGCCGCTTCGGCCGATGAATTCGTGCCGGATGGCATCGGCCGGTTGCCGCAGCGACAGCACGAGGACCGCCACACCCCGCCGCTGCAACTCCATCAGTTCATAGGCGATGAACGTCTCCGAGAGTTTCGGAAACATGTTGACGACGTAAGCCACGCGGCACGGTGTCATGCGGGAGGTGGCTTCAGCCCGGGGGACGCCGCGCGGCGATGAGCGAATCGGCCAGTTCCACCGCCCGGCTGGCATTGTGGTCCCACGTGTAGTGCGTCCGGACAAAATCCGCGGCCGCCTGCCCCAGCGCGAAGCGCAGCTTCGGTTTGCTCAACAAGTGATCGCACGCCTCGGTCAGCGCGTCGAGGTCCCCCGCGGGGTAGAGCAGGCCGGTTTGGCCGTGCCGCACCACCTCGGCGATCTGGCCGCAGTTGGCGGCCACCACCGCGACGCCGCTCGCCATGTATTCGAAGATTTTCAGCGGGGAAAAATAGAAGGCATGCTCCAACGGCGGATAAGGCGCCAGCGCCAGGTCAAACACCCGAATCAGCGACCCCACCTCTTCGTGCCCCACGGCCCCGGTGAAGATCGCGCGGCCGGACAGGCCGCGTTCGCCCAGGTCGCGCTCCAGTTGACCGCGCAACTGGCCGTCGCCGGCGATGACCAGGCGCACCTCCGGGTGCCGTTGGGCCAGGCGTCCCAGCAGTTGAGGCAACGCCTCGACGCCGTGCCACGGCCGCAAACCACCGACGAATCCCAGCACCGGTTCATCGCCCAGGCCCAGGCGTGCCCGCCAGCCGGCGTCGGGCGGCCCGGGCTGGAACCGGTTCGGATCCACTCCGTTGGGAAACAGGTAAACCTTTGCGCCATCGACGCCCAGGGAAAGGACGTGTTCGCGCAGCGGTTCCGAGACGGCCAGCACGGCGTCCGCTTGCCCCAGGCTCCAGCGCTCGGCCTTGGCCGCCAGGGCGCCGAGCCCTTCCCCGCGGTAGGCGGATTGCTCGACGGCCAGCGGGGCATTGAGCTCGACGAGCAACGGAACACCCAACGCGCGGGCCACGGCCACCCCCGCCGTGCCGTAAAGCGAGGCACGTTCGTAGATAAAGTCCGGCGGATCGATGTCGAAGCGACGAATCAGTTCCGCCTCGAGTTCCCGGTTGTAGAAGATGCGGCGCAATTCGCCGGGCAACGGGCCCTGCGGGCCGAGGCGATCGCTGAATTCCTTGACGGCCTGCACGGCGTTGAGCGAGCTGGTCGCCGGTCGGAGGTGGAGCACGGTGGCCGCTATTTCCGCCGGCTTCTCCCACGGCGACTTGTTGAGGAGCGGCGCGGCCAGGACGACCTGGTGCCCCGCGCGGGCAAAGGCCGCGATCAATTCACGCACGTGAATCGACGCGCCTTTGCGGCCCAGCACTGGGATGCCGGCGTCGGGACAGAGGTAGAGTATTTTCCGCGGAGCCGGTCTGGTCATGAATCAGCGAGGTTGGGCATGGCGGCGTAGGCTGGTTGGCCGTGGCGGGAGCCGCCGGACACGCTTTGGAGATGATAGAGCGCGGCATACGGTCCGTTGGCCTGGAGCAGGGCGGCGTGCCGGCCGCGTTCGACAATGCGGCCGTCCTCGAGGTAGAGGATGAGATCGGCCTGCGCGGCGTGGCGCAAGTCGTGGCTGATGAGGAAGGTGGTGCGGTTGCCATAAACGCGTTCCAGTGCGTCCAGCACGGCGCGTTCGCTCCGCCGGTCCAGGCCCGTGGTCGGCTCGTCCAGGATGAGGATGGGCGCGCGCCGGATGGCGGCGCGGGCGATGGCGATGCGCTGACGCTGGCCATGCGAGAGCGTCACGCCGCGTTCGCCCACGACGGTTTCGTAGCCCTGCGGCAGCGCCTGGATGAACTCGTGCGCATTCGCCAGGCGGGCGGCGGCCTCGATCTCCTCCGGCGTGACTCCCGGCGCGGCGCAAGCGATGTTTTCCCGAATCGTGCCGGCGAAGAGCAGGTTGTCCTGCAACACGACGCTGATTTGCGAGCGGAGCGATTCCAGGGTGAACCGGCGGATGTCGTCCCCGTCGATCCGCACCTGGCCGCGTTGCGGTTCATAGAGGCGCAGGATGAGGCTGACGAGCGTGGATTTGCCGCTGCCCGACGGGCCGATCAACGCCACATGCTGGCCCGGCTCGACGATCAGTTCGATGCCCTGGAGCAACTCCTTGCCCGGCTCGTAGGCGAAACTCACGTCCACAAACTCCACCCGGCCGAGAAACGGGGGCGCGCGCAAGGCGTCCGGCGCATCGCGCACGTCGGGCACGCGCTCGAGCAGGTCGATGACGCGTTCGCCGGCGGCGGTGGCCCGGGCCACGCGGCCGGTATATTTGGTGAAGTCCTGGATCGGCCGGTAAGCGGACTTGAGATAGGCCAGGAAGACGATCAAGTCGCCGGAACTGATTTCGCCGCGCAGCACCAGCCGGGCGCCGAACCAAAGGACGAGGGCGGTGGCCACGGCGATCAGCACGTCCACCGTGCGCTCCAGGGTCGCGGAGAGGCGTTTGCCTTTCACATCCTGCTTGAGGCTGCGTTCACTGTCGCTGGCGAAGCTGGCGGCGAAGGTTGCCTCGAGCGAAAGGGCCTGCACCGTCCGGATGCCGCTGATCGATTCGGCGGCCGTCGCGGCCATCGCGCCCTCCTGCCGGCGCTGCTTCTTGGCCACTTCCTGGATCCGGCGTGTCAGCGTGACCGTGCGCAGCCAGAACAGGGGCAAGACGGAGAAGGCCAGCAGCGCCAGCTTCCAATTCAGCAAAGACATGAGAAGCGCCATCCCGGCAACGATCAGGACCTTGGCGGCCAGCGGCAGCAGCGCGGTCACCGCCACGTCTTGCAACATCCCCACATCACTGATGACGCGCACGACCAGGTCGCCGGTCTTGGCCTTCGAGTGGAACGAAAGCGACAGATACTGCACGTGTCGATAAAGTCGCTCGCGCACACGGCGCAGAACGCGGTTGCCGATTTGCGCGAATCCGATTGTTTGCCAGTAGGACGCCACCGCGCGCAGCCCGGTGATGGCAACCACCGCGAGGGCGGCCCAGAGGAGCACGGTCATCGGGTCGGCGTCCTGCCAGGCGCTGGGGAACCATTGGCGCCGGCCCCGCGCGTGGCCGATGACGCGATCAAAGACCACTTTGAGCGGCCACGGTTCCAGCAGGCGCAGGCCGACTTCGGCGAAGAGGGCGAACATCGATCCGGCGATCAATCCCTGGTGCTGGCGGACGTGGGGCCAGAAGTACCTTGAAATGCGCCAGAGGCTGGGCAGCTTTTCTTTGAGTTGTTCCGGTTTCGTCATGAAAAGTTAATCAGGTGCGTTCCTCCTGGGTCGGGCGGGTCAGGGAGCCGCGACGGTGAGCGAATCGGGCAGGACCTCCTCACTGGCCGCCAGGGCGAGCAATTCGTGGGCGGCGCAGCGCGCGCCGTCGAAGTTGAGCCTCGCGCGGACGCGGTCTCGCAGTCCCTCGCGGTGGGTGAGAAGCGCGGCGGACACCGCGTCGCGGAGCGCGGCGGCGCCGAGTTCTTTGGGATGGACCATCCGGAGAAGGCCGAGCCGTTCGAAGGCGCGGGCCCGGATGAGTTGCTCGAAGCGCGGCACGATCCGCGGCACACAAACCGTTGGTATGGATTGCGCGGCGGCTTCGGTCAGCGTGTTGTAGCCACCCATGCAGACGAGCGCATCGATGAAACCGAACAACGCGGGCAACTTCGGGATGAAACTATGCAATTGCACTGTCGCCCGGGCGGCCTTTTCCCGAAGCAGGCCCAACTCCGGCTCAGGAATCATCGGGCCGGCGACGACGATGCCCTGCCAGGGGGCGCCGTCGGCCGCGCTGATGAAATGTTCCAGCAGCGCGAAGCCGTCTTCGCCGCCCCCGGCGGTGGCGAGGACGACAGGCCGGGCGCGACCTGCCCGGCTGAATTCCGGCGGGCGCGGATCGGACGGGGCGTCGTCGTCCTGGTTGACGACGTAACCGCAGAAGCAGGTGCGCCGGGCGACCGGTTCCGGCAGACGGTATTCGACGACGGGATCGAACACCGCGGGCTCGCCGTAGACGAAGACGCGGTCGTGGAACATGGCGATGCGTTCCTGGAGGCGGTGCTGGGCCCATTCCCGGCGCACCACGGCCGGGTCGTCGAGGATGTCGCGCAGTCCCAAGACGGACCGGCCGCCATACTCTTTCAGGGTCTGCAGGCCGGCACGGAATTCACCGCGCGCGCCGAAAGGATGCTTCTCGATCAGGACGACAGCGGGCCGGAAGGCTCTGATGGCGGCTTCGAGCAGACAGGAGCGAAGGTAACGAATGTCGTTCTTGGGAACGGGCAGCCGGCGCGCGGCGTACTCGTCGTTCTTCGTCTTGCGGAGGCCGGGCAGCTTGAGCACGTCGACGTGCGCCGGCAGGCCGAGCCGATGAGCTTCATCGGTGCCGCAAGCCAGGAGCACCGAGGCGTCCGGGCAAAGTTCGACGAGGGCGGCGGCGATGGCCAGGTTGCGTCGCGTGTGTCCCAGGCCCAGGCCGTCGTGCGAATAAAAAAGAAAACGCGACTGCGACTGGCCGGAAGTTGGGTCGTGGGTTGGCATGGTCATTCCTCTTTGCCGTCGGGCAGCTCGGCCAGGTTGTTCGTGGTGACGATCTGATAGCGTTGGTCAAACCACTCCTGGGCGTTGCGGGGGGTCCCCTTGATCGGAGTGGGAAACTGGAAGCGCGCGACGATGGCGGCCTGGATAAGATTTTGTTCGAAGAGTTTTTTCAGTTTGTCCGCCGACCGAGCCTCGACGATCACCTTGGGCGACGCCTTGAGTTGCGTCACATCCTCCGCGGTCAGGCTGGGTGCGCCGATAAAGGAAACAATGGCGTCGGCGCCCGGGTTCTTGTTGACGATGCGCACGTAGCGACGCCCGGAGAGGCCGGAGCCGAAGGAGTACTTCGGCTTGTCGTCGGTCTCGAGTTTGTAGCTTTTCTCGAGCACGACCTTGGGAAATTGCTTGAGGGCGCGTTCGAACTCGTCCATTTGCACTTTTAATTCCGGCAGGTCGCGCAACTCGATGCTGACGATGACGACTTTGCCCGCCTCGTGGAGGAGCCGGGCGGTTTCCTGCGCGAGGTTACGGCCGATGGCGCGGTGGAGGACGACGTTGAACCTGGGCGCGGCGAACTGGGTGCGATAGGTCCAGAAGGCCGAGCCAGCGGTGGCCGCCAGGCAAAGCGCGGCGATGAGCAGTTGTTTGGATCCTTTGGAATTGGTCGTCATGGATCCGTCCTCGCATCCGTCTTCGCCTTCTCAAATCTCCACCGGACATCGCCCGTGTTTTTCTGGTTCACGGCTGGCAGGGTGAACGTGTTGAAGGCCGCCGCGCTGTTGTCGAAGAAGAGCAGGTTGGAGCGGGTGGCCTTGGCATGCCTGGCGTTGATGCGTTCGTCTTTGCCGTTGTGCATCCAGAACCCGTCGTAGACCGCCGGCATGCCGGCGGACTGCGCGGCCAGGGCCAGCTTGTTGGGCGAGACCGACCCGCTCTGATCCATGGGGGCGCGGGTGAAAGGCCAGCGCTTGGGCCGGCCGGCCGAACCATTGATGCCGTACCAGCAGTGGATGTAACGCCTGGCATTCGCCGTCTCGGAGGCGTAGGGCCAGGCCTTGGCGCCTTCGGGATCGTCGCGGCTGGTCGGGCCGGTCGTGTACACTTCGGCCAGCCCGGAAGGGCATCGAAAGATCGAGGGGGTCGACGGCAGCGCGTAAAAAGTGGGGGACCAGTCGGCCTCGGCGTTGCCGCTGCGCACCAGCAACGTCGGCCAGCCCTGCTGGTACTGCGCGCCGTTGCGCTTGTCAAACTCCACGGCCACGAGGTCGTCCTCATGATCGTTGGCGTAAAGGTGAATGGCGATCCCGATCTGGCGAAGATTGTTCAAACAGGATATCGACCGGGCCTTTTCCTTGGCCAGAGACAGCGCCGGCAAGAGGATGGCCGAGAGGATCGCAATGATGGCGATGACGACCAGGAGTTCGATCAGCGTAAACCCGGGCGCCCTCGGCTTCCCCGCCCGGAGCCGTGACGGCAGAGAGCGATGACAACCCGCCTGGCTGGTGATGTTACGCCCTTCCCGCAAATGCGGAAGCGGGCTTCCCTGGTTCTGGGAATGTGCAACCAGAATCGACGAAGCCTTCGCCGTTCGCGTTCGACGAGACTCCGCCCGGGCGGAGCCAATCGACGTTCCACGCATTGCAGTCGCCATTGGCCGGCCTTTCCTCTCAATACGAAACGGGGTTAGCCGTGTCCGCCTCGACCCGATTGTTAATTAAACGTGAATTAAGAGTGACGACCGTATCAACAATTCCTTAAGAGAGACATTAAACCGGGATTAGAATTCTCTTATATTTGGATTTGGCCTTGTGCCGTCACTAAGGGAATCACCTAAGATGCGGGCAGGCACCCGAGGGCAGAGGAAGGCCGGCGCGCTTTCCGGCGAAGGCCACGCGGGGAAGCAACGCCGGGAAGACGCCAACACTGGGGTGCCACTGTATACGGCAGAATGTTGCTTGCGCTAAGATGGCTTGGCTTCCACCCCGCGCCGGGACGGCGGAATGGTGAAACATGCAGTGGAGCAGGAGCGACTGGTCCAGCCGGGGAATTGTACCGAGCGCCTTGGGTCGTGTTGGTCGTGGGGATGATTTTGGCCCTGCTGGTGGGCGGCGGGGCCTGGGGGCAGGAGACGCCCAGCCAGCTCTTCCTCGATGCCGCCGTCCCCGACGATGCGCTGCAAATGTCGACCGGCGTTTCCCCTTTCTTGCGCGTGCAGCTGGCCAAGCTGAATCCGGCGGTGGCCGGACAGTTGAAATCATCGCCGGGCGGCCCGCCTTTTCGGGTGTTGCTCAGTCTGTTCGGCAGCCAACCCCGCAGCGTTGTGATCGAGCGGGGCGAATCGCTCGACTCGAACCGCGTAGTGTGCCACGGGCGCATCGACGGAGAGCCCGGCAGCCAGGTGATTCTGGCGCTCTGCGGAGGGGCGATCGCGGGATCGATTTTCCTGCCGGGACACGGCATGTTCCAGATTCAGTACGCCGGCGAAGGCTGGCAACGCATCGGGCAATTTGACACGGACCGGATGCCATCGTGCGGCGTGTCCGAGAGGAACGAAATCTACACCGGCTCGTGGTCGATGGTGGGGCTGACCGCTGGGCCCTCCGACGGGGGCGGGTATGGGAGCGCCGTGTCGGACCTGTCTGCTCCGCTGGCCAATACGATCATCGATGTGCTCGTCGTCTATACGCAGGCCGCCCGGGATGGGGCGGGCGGCACCGAAGGCATCACCGCCTTGATCGATGCGGCGGTGGCCGAGGCCAACAGCGCCTTGGAGAACAGCCAGGTGTGGGCGCGACTGCAAATGGTTTGCCGGGCCGAGATTGATTATGACGAGACAGGGAATATCGCGGAGGACCTGGACAACCTCGAGGAGGACGATCGGGAGGACACGACGGACGACGCGCCGCTGCGGGGCGTGCATGAGCTTCGCCGGCAGTGCCGGGCCGATGTGGTTTGCCTGATCACCGAGAAGACGGGCGGGCCGCTGGGGCTGGCCAACGTGATGCACGAAGCGGACGTGGAATTCTGCGACAAGGCCTTCAGCGTGGTGCAGCGTCAATTTGCCAACGCCTATTACGTGCTGGCTCACGAGATCGGGCACAACCTGGGCTGTCAGCACGACCGCGCCACCACCTCCGCGGGCGGCTGTTTCGAATACTCGCACGCGCAAATTTTCGCGGTGAACAACCGGCGTTACCACACCATCATGTCCTACCAGCCGGGCCTGCCCACGTCGTACTTTTCCAATCCGAACGTGTTGTTTTTAGGCGTGCCGACTGGAGTGGACGAGTCCGCCACAAATTCGGCCAACAATGCGCGAACGATCAACGTCACCGCCTCGACGGTTGCCCAGTTCAGCCAGTTTTTGCGAGCGGGGACCCCACCGCAGGTTCTCCTGCTGGCGCCGACCAACGGCGCGTCTTTCCGCGCCGGGAGCATCCCGTTTTCCGCCGCCGCGAACGGCGACGGGGCACCGGTCGAAATGGAGTTCCTGATCGACGACGTGAGCGTCTGCGAACTGGACCATCCGCCGTTCACTTTCACCTGGACCAACGCGACGCCGGGCACTTACACGGTGCGCGCGGTGGCCAAGGACAGCGTGGGCTGGGAAACCACCACACCGACCGCGACCATCACGGTCCTGTCGGCGCTGCCCGTGTTCGACGTCGCGGCTTCGCGCGTGGCGGCCAACGGGACCTTCAACTTGAGGGTGAGAGGCTCGCCCGGCCAGAGTTTTTGCATCTCCGTTTCCCCGGATCTGGAGGAGTGGGTACCCGTGCTCACCAACAGCTTCACCGATGAATGGTTCGACTTCACGGATGCCGGGTGGACGAGTCAGCCCGTTGGCTTCTATCGGGTCGATCCCGCGCCCTGAGCGCGGTCCGGCGCCGTTCACGGCTCGAGTGAGACGCGATAAAATCGGCGGGGATCCAGCGCGGCATCCGGATCGCTGAACTCCAGGTAGCCGTCGATGACCCAGTTCGTTGCGAGCGGCGTCCACTGGTTAAAGTCGGGACTCATCCAGAGGACATAGTTGGTGAAGATCGGGCCGGTGATCACGAAGTGAAATGTGTTGCTGCTGAACGTCGCCCCTCCCAGCCGCACCTCGAGCAGGGATTCTTCCCGCACGGTCAGACGGGCCACCAGGCTGGTGACACTTCCGAACAGGTTGGTCACGACCGCCTGGTAATCTCCGGAGAGAGCGACACTCACGTTGGTCAGCGCCAGGCTGGCTGAAACCGCGTCATTCAGCATCGTGCCGTCGCGCAGCCATTGGTAAGCCAGGGGCAGGCTTCCTTCCGCGCCCACGGAGAAGGTGAGGTTGCTGCCGGCCAGGACACTTCGACTTTCGGGCTGACGGACGATGACCGGCGGCGCATTGGAGGGGTAGATGACGATGGTGGCCAGAGCGGTGGCGGGCGTCGGATAATCCAGGTTGCCCGCGATCAATGTCACGAGGTTGGTCCCCACCTCCGTCGGAATGCCGGTGATGTAGCCGGCCGCGCCGGCATTGGTGTCAATCGTCAGACCGGGAGGCAGGGGAACGCAATCGAAGTAATTTCGGTCGATGTCCACGCCGGGATTGCTGACGGTGATGCGGTATTTGAACGGTTCCCCCACCGGTTCGGCGACGTAGTTCGTCGGCGTGCCGACGGGCGTGGTGTCGACGTACTTGACCAGTCCACTGACACTGGCCGAAGCGCCCGAGACGGCATCATATCGTCCGAGGAAAACCGCCGCGCCGGCCAGCCAAGTGAAGACAATGGCGATGGAAGAAGGAGTGGCCACCTGGCTCACCAGCCCAATCCGGCCCAGAGGCGCCAATTGCAGCAGGGCGGCGAGCAGGAGTGAGACGCGTTTCACAGGGCAAAAGGGCTACCACTTTCAGCGTCGAGTATCGAGCATTCTTTTGCAGAATTGCGATCCACCGAGAGTGGATTGGAGCGCGGGAGCGAGGGCAGGCGTTGGGTGATTTGTGATTTGTGATTTGCGATAGGTCAGAGCAAATCGCAAATCGCAAATCGCAAATCGCAAATCACCTAATTACAGCCACATCCACCGCCACCGACGCCGCGCCCGCCGTTCGCGGCTTCCCGGGAGAACCAAAGGTGCTCGCGCATCGTGAGGGTGACTGGGTCGCGGTCGGGGCGCATGGTGTAGTCGGCCAGTGTGTCTCGTTCCCAGGGCTTGACGTTGGTGCAACCGGCCCCGATCAGGGCCAGGGCGCCGAGCACGGTCGATAGAATCCCCTTTCGCTTCACGGTGTACGACTCCCGTTCTGCAGCAACAATCTTTCGACCTCCTTGATGAACGCCTTGCGGTTTTGAATGATCTGCTCCCCGGTTTGGATCGAATGCACCTTCCCATCGCGGTTCACCACATAGGAGGTCGGCAGCGACGGGACGTTGACCGCCGCGGCCAATTTCTTTTTCGCGTCACGCACGACACTGAAGGTGACCGGGTAGAGCCGGAGGAATTCCTCCATCGCCGGCCGGCTCTTGTCCTCGTTGATCGCCAGGATCAGCAGCCCCTGTTTGCTGAAGCGGTGATGCAGTTCCTCCATGAGCGGGAAGGTCCGCCGGCACGGACCGCACCACGAAGCCCAGAAGTCGACCACGACGATCTTGCCCTTGAGCCCGGCCGGCAACTCACCTTCCAGGGCAAAACCTGAGAGGTCAGGAAAAACGTCGCCGACCTTGAGTTCGGCGTCGCTTGCGTCGAGTCGCGGGGCGGCCAGGAACAACGCCGCAGCCAGCAGGCGTGGCAGGGGGCTGTGCTTTCCATCGTTCAATTTCATATTGACCCGGGACCTGTTTCAACCGGTCGGCTCCAGCAGCCGATCTCTTCAAAAGTGCAGCCGCAATCCCAACGTGTAAATGTTGGCATTGGAAAAATTGCTGGCCGAGGTGGCGCCGTCCAGCCCGCTCATTTCATAACGCTTATAGGCCGCGTCGAGGAAAAGCCAGCGGCCCAGCCGCACGGTGGCTCCCGCTCCGTAGGTCCACGTCCGCAGTCGGGACAGCCGGTAGTCGGAGGAATAGAACTTCGGGATGAGCGCATTGCCGGGGTCGTTCGGATCCGACGGGTCGGCCATGAAACTCAAGCGATAGAAATCCGCGGCGGATTGCTCGTAGTAGCGGACGAGGGGGGAGATCACGACGTGTTTTCCGAGGCGTTGGAACCATTCCAGGGTGGCGGTGTGCCCGAAAAGTCCGAAGGAATCATGGTAAAAGCGGTAGGTCAGCTCGGCGCTGCCTTTGAGCGGTTCCACGAACTGGGTGAGCGAGGACGAGATGATTTGTTTTGTTCGGTGGCCCGGTCGCCGTTCCGGGAAGAGAGCGCTCGGGTTAGGATAATTGCTGAAGCGAAATCCTTTGTAGGGATCGGACAGGTAACCGCTCGCGGTGCCCAGGGTGAAGGTGACGTTGAGGAGACTGGACGGGCCGAGCGCCTGCGTCACGCCGGCCAGGAAATCGGTCGAATCTTTCCGTTGCGGCTGGCGCACGTAGATGCCGCGGATGTTTCGGTCGATATTTTGCGCCACACCCAGGTTCAGCGAGGTGTTTCGGCGATTGAAATCGTAGACGTAATTCAGCGCCGGGGCGAGTGATTCATAGTCGTTTTCGATGCTGTAGGTCAGTTGGGGCTTGAAGGTATGCTGGCCCAGGCGGAAGTTCGGCTCCAGTGAGCCCGCGTAGCGCACGTCCCGAATTCCCACCGTGCGCACCCGGGTGCTCCCGGCGAGCGGGGGCCCGCCGTCGGGCGTGGCCCCGGAGATGCCGTCGTAGACCGCTGACCCCTTGAGAAAAACCTGCGGCGTCAGTTCGGTCTCGAACAAGGCCGAATACGTCCGCACTTGGATGCGGTCGCCTTGCTCCGCGTAATACTCGAATTTGTAATCCAGGTGGTCCTCCGCGCGGAGATGGGTTTCGCGGAGCAGGCTGATCGCCGCCGCGAGCAACAGGCCGGGCCAGGAGCGCGATCTTCCTCCGGGCCCGGGGGCGGCGCGGCCCGCCACGGTCGAGCGGGCTGCCGCCGCCTGGGCTTGATGTTGAATTTGAGGATCCGGTGCTTGCATCCAGCGTTTAAGTCCAACGTCCCGCCCGTTTGGCCGCCGCCGCCGGCTCTGCCGCGAGATCCTTGGGCGGTGCCGCCGGTAGGGACAGGCAGGTCGCGTGAACCTGGTTGCCGTGATGCTGCCGGAACCGCAGCGAGGGTTGCTGGCCAACCAGCACCCGAACCACGCGCAGGCCCAGGCCGAGGGTCAACTCGGAGCGCGTGGGACTGGCGCGAACCGCGTTCATCATGGCGAAGCGAACGCGCCCAGGTTGGTTGCTCAGACGGATCCGGATGTCGCCGCGTCCGTGAATCAATGCATTAGTCAGGAGGGCATGAAGGATCTGTTTGCAATAGCGGGCATCCGTTTCGACCCGGTAGGGGCGATCCGCGCTCAATTCGAGTTTGCGCTGGTCCGCCGCAGCGAGCAGGTCGAAGTCCTGCACCAACTCCTGGAGCAGGGCCGACAGGTCGAATGACTCGATGTTCCAGGCCAACCGCCCCTGGCCGGCCTTGGCGATGAGCAAGGATTGCTCGACCACGTGCGTCAGGCGGAGCAGTTCCTCCTGCAGATCTTCGGCCAGTTCCGGGTCGATCCGGCCCTGCGACTGTTCGACTTTATGGCGGATAATCGTCAGGGGCGTCCGCAATTCGTGGGCGACTTTCGCCGCATACTCGCTCATCTCGGCGAATGACTGTTCGAGCCGTTCCAGCATCTCGTTGAGGTGCCGCTGCAGGCTGCGGAACTGCTCGTCCGCTTCCGGCAGTTCCACCCGCTGGCCGAGGGTGCGCGGGCTGATCGACCGCAGTTGCTGGTTCAGGCTCTCGATCGGGCGCAGCGACTGGCGGGCGATCAGGTAGCCCAGAATGATGACCAGCAGCACCGCCGGCAAGGAGCTGATGAGCGAGGATTGCACCAATTGCGCCATGATTTCCTGCACCTCCTCCTCCGAATAGCTGCCACGCAGGATCCAATTGGGATTGATGTTGTTCTCCCGGCTGAATGTGTCGCGACGCAATTGCAGGTCCAGGTGGCGGAAGGTGAAGAAGATGAAGATCGCCGTGACCGCCACGAACCCGAGGGTGAACCAAAGGGTCAGCCGGACGCGCAGCGATTTCATGCTTCCTCCGCGAGGGCGAAGCCAACGCCGCGGACGGTGTGCAGCAGCGGTTTCATGCCGGGGGGATCGATTTTTTTCCGCAGGTAGTTGACATAGACATTGACGACGTTGGTCTGCGAGTCGAAATGTTGATCCCACACGTGTTCGACGATGGCCATTTTGCTGACCGGCTTGGGGGAATTGACCACGAGAAACTCCAGCAGCGCGTACTCGCGATTGGTCAATTCAATCTCCTGCCCGGCGCGACTCGCTTTGCGGGCGAGCAAGTCGAGCTCGAGATCGCCCACCCGCAGGACGTTGGACGGTTGCGCCCGCTGCCGCCGCAGAATCGCCCGCAGCCGCGCTTGCAGTTCCGTGAGCGAAAACGGTTTCACCAGGTAATCGTCTCCCCCCGCGTCCAACCCGCGCACCCGATCCTCGATTTCGCCCCGCGCCGTCACGAAGATTACCGGGGTCAGGATGTTCTTCTTGCGCAGATGGCGCACGACGGAAAAGCCGTCCTTGCCCGGCATCATGACGTCGAAGACCATCACGTCATAACTATGGGTCTGGGCAAGCCAGAGGGCTTCTTCCCCGTCGACGGCGTGGTCGACCGCGTAGCCTTCCGCGGTCAGGCCCTGCACCAGCAGCCCCGAAGTCTTGGGGTCATCATCCGCAACCAGAATTCTCATAGCATACGCCCGGTTCAACTTGTCGCATATTCGCAAAACTTGCGACTCGGCACACGGCCCGTTTCGGTGATGATGCACCCGGCTGCCGCATAGGTCGACTCCAGCAAGCGCAAACCTTCCTCCGGGCCGAGGACGAAGGCCGCGGTGGAGAGCATTCCGGCCAGCGTGCAGGACGGCGCCACCACGCTCACCGCCAGACACCCGTTGGCTACCGGCCGGCCGGTGCGCACATCCAGGATGTGCCCATAGCGGCGTCCCTCGTGGACGAAACAGCGCAAATAATCGCCCGACGTGGCGACCGCCCGCTGGTTGATCGCGACGCCCGTCCAACATTGGCCCGGCCGGCGCGGATCTTCCAGGCCGATGTGCCAGGCCGGCTTGTTCTGCGGGGCGGGACCGTGGACGCGCACGTCATGCCCGAAGTCCACCAACACACTGGTCGCGCCCAACTCGAGCGCCAGTTGCAGAACCTGATCGACGGCATATTCCTTGCCCACCCCTCCGAGGTCGAGCGTCATGCCTGTTTCCGGCAAAAAAACCTTGCCCGGCGCCCGCTGCACTTTGCGCCACCCGACTTTGCGCAACGCCGCCTGCACCGTCGCCTCCTCGGGGAGCACCGGCGGCCTGGCCTTCCAGTCCCAAAGTTCAATCAACGGCAAGGCCGTCGGGTCGAACACCCCGCGCGTGAGAAAGTGCATTTCGTGGCACAACGCAAACAGCCGATCCGTCTCCGGGTCAATCGCCACCCACTCCTTTCCCGCAGCGCGATTGATTCGACTGATCAGGCTGTCGGGAAGAAAGCGCGAGTAACGGGCCTCGAAGCCGGCGACCCATTTGAGAATGGTTTGGCCAAAGGCCAGCGAGGGCCCGGGCGCCAGGAATTGCAGGCGACAGGGCGACCCCAGCGCCTGGAACGACACCTGTTGCCAGCCGGCGGACGACGACCATCGCGCCGACGCCTGGATGCGCGCAAAGACCGGTTCGGCTCCCGCGTTCATTCGCGCGACAAAAAAGTTGAGCCGCCGACCCCGGACGCGGAGCGGAATCGTCCCCTGGGCCACGGCGGTTCGGATGAATGCATCGTGGAACTGATTACCAAAATACGGCGCTGCAAGCAATGTCCGAAGCCGTAAGAATTCAATGGGCCAAGCGCCTAGCGGCCGGGAGAATCGCGCGTAAACACGCTTGGATCCCCGGCCGGCGTCCGGTAGGTTCGCCCTTGCCGTCAGCCAGCGGGACCTCCCGGGGAGCTCGATGTTGCAGGAAATCATGCCCACCTATTGTGGGATCGACCAGCGCCAAAACCGAACATGAAACCAACCCGCGCCGCCGCCCGATCGAAGAAGCCACTGCCCGTGCAATGGGCCAAGGCCACGCAGTTCAAAGTGCCGATCCCGAAAGACGAACCCGAACGCCTGGCCGACCTGCGCCGCTACCGCATCCTCGACACGCTGCCCGAGCAGGCCTTCGACGACATCACGCTGCTCGCTTCCCAGATCTGTCGCACGCCCATCGCGCTCATCTCCCTGGTCGACTCCGATCGCCAGTGGTTCAAATCCAACGTCGGACTGAGCGTCTCCGAGACCTCGCGAGACATCGCCTTCTGTGCCCACGCCATCATGCAGCACGAACTGTTCATCGTGCCCGATGCCTCCAAGGACAAGCGGTTCACCGGCAACCCGCTGGTCTCCGCCGAGCCAAAGATCCGATTTTACGCCGGCGCACCCCTGGTCTCCGCCAATCACCATGCGCTGGGCACGCTTTGTGTGCTGGATCTCGTTCCGCGGGAATTGACCACGGCCCAGAAAGAGGCGCTGCAAACGCTCAGCCGCGCCGTCATGACGCAACTGGAATTGCGCCGGCGCGTCCAGGAACTGGAGGAAACCCTGCGCCAACCGCGTGACCTGGATCGCGCCCCGCAACGATCCCTCCGCGCGCCCCGCGCGCCCCAGCGCTCGTTGGTGGAGTTCCTCCGCAAAGCCGCCCACGAAGTGAGCGCAACGGCCAACACCATCGTCTCCGTAACGCAGCGCGCCCTCCTCCACCCCTGCACCCCCGAGCAGCATGATTTGCTGAAAACGGCCCGCTCGGCGGCCGGCGCGCTCGTCGCCCTTTCCCGTGAGATGAGGAAGGTGGTTCTGCAGTGACCAATGACCAAGGCCCAAGGCCCAAGGCCCAAGGCCCAATGACCAATGACCAATAGGGCTATTTACGTGACTCAACAGGACTCGACCGATTGTGGTCCGGGTCAGCGTAACAAAAGGTGCTGGCTCGATTCAGACCGCTTGCTCGAGCGGCCGAGAGAGGACCTTTCTGCCCGAAGCAGACTTGGGCCGATTGAACTGCAAGGTCAACTCGGTGCGATACTCGTCCAGGGGCTGGTCTGAGCGAGAATCATCCGTGTCATCCGAGTAATCCGTGGTTAACCTCGGGAAGAAAAATCGGAGAAGACCACGGATGGCGCGGATTTCACGGATACTGAGGGACGGCTTATTCCACCGCGACCTGTTGCTTTCTTCATGGCGGTCGGCTCAAAAAATATCAGTTGCATCCGTCGTCCACGATCCGTGTGCTTTGCTGCGCTGACCGCCGAAAGTGCGAGGCAGCGCATGCTGCCTACTGGGCACGTTTGAGTGAAGTAAATACCCCTAATGACCAATGACCAAGGCTCGATTCAGGCAGCTGCGTGACTGACACGAGAGGCCTGATCATTGGGCATTGGTCATTCGCCACGCTGGTCGCCGGGCGACGCGTCGTCACGAGAGCACGCCCCGCTGGCGCAGGAGCGCTTCCATGGCCCTGTCCATCAGGAGATCGGCCAGCGGCCGGGTGGCCTGGTCGAGCGCGGCGGTGGCCGCCTTGAGCCGTTCCGGATGGCCGGTTTGTGTTTTCGGATCTTCCGCCGCCAGGATCGCTTCCACCGCGGCCAGGGCCTGGTTGATTTGCTCACGGCAGACCGGATCGAGCTCGGCGGCACACTCGGCCAGGCCTTTCTTCGTCGCCGCGACGGTCTCGCCGGCTTTGAGCTGCGCCTCGATCCATTGGCGCGCGCGGCTGTCTTCGAAAAAGTGCTCGACGGATTCCTCGACCATCTGCTGCACGGCCGCGTCGGCCACGTCCACGGCGGATTTCATCTCGACGACTTTTTGTTTGCCGGTCTGGATGTCGCGGGCCAGCACGTGGAGGATGCCGTTGGCGTCGATTTCAAACTGCACTCCCACGCGCGGCACACCGCGGGGAGCCGGAGCGAAATCGATCGTAAACCGGCCGAGGCTCCAGTTGTCTTTCGCCCGTTCGCGTTCCCCCTGGAGCACGTGGATGAGCATCTCGCGCTGGAAATCGAGGGCGGTGGTAAACGCTTCACCGGCCTTGACTGGAATGGTGCTGTTGCGTGGGATGATCACGTTCATCAGGCCGCCGAACGTCTCCAGGCCGAGCGAGAGCGGCGTGACGTCGAGCAACAACAGGTTCCTGAAACCGCCGGAGAGAATTTCCGCCTGGATGGCCGCGCCAAGGGCCACCGCTTCGTCGGGGTTTTGCGACGTGTTCAACTGCGGCCCGCCGGAGCGATGGTAACTGGTGCCCAGCCGGAGATCGCCCTGGGTTGCCTCGAATTCCTGGCAACCAAACCATTCACTGACCAGCCGCCGGACCAGCGGCATGCGAGTCTGGCCGCCCACGAGGATGACTTGATCGAGGTCGGTCGGTTCCAACTTCGCGTCCGCCAGGGAACGCAGGCAATGCGAACGGGTCCGCTCGATCAAGTCGACGGTCAGCCGTTCCAATTCCTCCCGCGTGACGCGGCAGTTGAGGCTGAAGTGGGGTGTCAGGAACGGCAGGGCCACTTCGACTTCCGTTTCGCTGGAGAGCCTGATCTTGGCTTGCTCGGCGGCTTCGCGGATCCGGGAGAGCAGGGACAAGGCGTCGCCGGTCGAGCCGGCCTCCGGCTGGACTGGTGAGGCGGTGGGGGCGGCCGATTGGCCCGGGCCGCGCGCGCCGGCCAGGCGGGCTGCCAGCCCGAGCAGCGGTGGTCCGCCCGCTGCTTCGATTTTGCGCAGCAGGAACTCCACAAGTCTCCGGTCCAAATCTTCTCCGCCGAGGCGCGTGTTGCCATTGGTGGAAAGCACCTGGAACACGCCCTGGTTCAGTTCGAGGATGGAGAGGTCGAAAGTTCCGCCGCCCAGGTCATAGACCGCCACCTTCGACGGCTCCTTCAACCGGCCGAGCCCGTAGGCCAGGGCCGCCGCGGTCGGTTCGTTGACGATCCGCTCGACGGTGAAGCCGGCCAGTTCGCCCGCCCTCTTCGTGGCCTGGCGTTGCGCGTCGTTGAAATAGGCCGGCACGGTGATGACGGCGCGGGTGACGGCTTCCCCGAAGAACGCTTCGGCGTCAGCCTTCAACTTCCGCAACACTTCCGCCGAAATTTCCTCCGGGGTCAACGAGCGGCCGTGCAGGTCGATGGTGACCGGGCCCGCGCCCTGGCCCCGCACCGGGTAAGTCACCAGCATCTCCTCTTCCGAAATTTCCGGGCCGCGCCGGCCGATGAAGCGCTTGACGGAATAGACGGTTTCCGCCGGACGCACCACCCGCACGCGGTTGGCCTGGTGCCCGACCAGGGGCGGCGCGTCCGCCCCCGGAAAATGCACGACTGAAGGCGTGAGCCTCCGTCCCTCCGCGTCCGCGATGACCAGGGGGATGCCCGAATCCACCGTGGCCACCAGCGAATTGGTGGTGCCCAGGTCGATGCCGACGATTTTACTCATGACTGGATCCTGCCATGGAAACGCGCGTCTTGGGAAGCGCTTAAAGCCCGAGGAGCAGGGGTCGGGTGCATGACAAAATTCTTCGGCGAAGGCAGATGGGAACAGGAGCAAACAGAGAAAACGGAGAAGGAATGCTCTATCCACTCCTTTTCCACCGGTTAATCTGGAGGCCGATGCATCCCCTGTTTTCCAAAGCTTCGGCCCTAACCGAAACAGTCATCGCTGCAGCTATTGAGGTCCATCCAGAACCAGAGAAGTTCCACCGGAGCAAACGCAGCAGACCTGGCAAGAAATTCCTTGTCTCTGTTCTCTCTGTTGGCTCCTGTTAAACTCGGAGGTTACGCGGCTACGTAGCGGGGTGTGAATCAAAAGCGAAACCAGGGCGGTGTCCAGGTCGCCAGATACTCAAGGCTGCTTTTTCGACGGATTTTCGTCTGTAGAAGAAAACTGTCGTGCGCCCGCGCGGTTTAGTCCGGCAACTGGGCAACGGATTTTTCCAGCGGGGTCACCGGATCGATCCAGCGCCAGCACAATCCGCCGAGCAGGTGAATCGCGGCCGAGATCCAGAAGGTGAGCGGCCAGTTGTGGCCGGTGTATTCGAGGAGGTAGCCGACCACGACTGGCGCCAGGCCGCCGGCGATATTGCCGGCCATGTTCATGCTCCCGGAGAGGGTCCCGGCGTATCGGCCGCCGACGTCCATGCAGGTGCTCCAGCAGCCGGGCAACGCCAGATCCAGCGCGAAGCTGGCCAGGCCCATCGCCAGCATGGCCAGCAGCGGGTTCGCCAGCGCCGGCGACAGCAGCAGCAGTCCAGCGGCGCCGGCGTATCCCGCGTAAGCCAGGGAACGACGCGTGCGCGTCACATCGAACCCGCGCCGCGTCAGCCAGGCCGTCCACCAGCCCGAGAGCATCGAACCAATCCCGCCGGCGAACAACGGGATGCCGGCGAGCAGCGCCCCCCGATGCAATTCCATCCCCCGCGCCTCCTTCAAATACGTCGGCAGCCAGGTGATGTAGAAATACCAGCCGTACGAGAAACAGAAGTACTGCAACCAAAGCAGCCAGACCGTCCGCGAAGAGAACAGTCTCGCCCAGGGAACCTTCACCAGCCCGGCGGAGTTGGCTTCGGTCTCCTTGAGTCGTTCGGCCTCGGCGGCATTCACGCCCGGATGTTCACGCGGGTTGTCCCGAAACCAGTGGTAAAACCAGATGGCCCAGGCGATCCCGATGGCGCCAAACAGTCCGAAAGCCTGCCGCCACGACAGGAGCGACAAAACCCACACCACCAGCAGCGGGGTGAACGCCCCGCCCCACCGCGCGCTCAGCCACATCACGCCCACGGCCCGGCTGCGTTCATCGCCCGGCAGCCAGTTGGTGAACATCTTGGCCAGGTTCGGAAAACAGCCCGCTTCCCCCGCGCCGAAGAGGAAGCGGGTCACCAGCAGCGAACCCAGGTTCCAGGCCCAGCCGGTGGCCGCGGTGAAAAACGACCACCAGACCACCACCCGCATCAGGACCCGGCGCGGGCCGCTCTTGTCTCCCAGCCAGCCGCCGGGAATTTCAAAAAGCGCGTAGGCCCAGGCGAACGCGGCAAATCCCCAGCCCATCTGCGCCTTGGTCAAGCCCAGTTCCCGCTGGATGTCCGGCGCCGCCTGGGCAATGCAGACCCGATCGATGTAAGTGATGATGGCCAGGGTCGCGGCGAAGGCCAGCACCCAATGACGCGTGCGCGTCGGGCGCAGGGAAACGGCGCTGGAATCGTTCGCCATCGGCATACGTGGGTGCGGCGACACGATAACGAAGTCGCTTTTCGAATCCACCTTTATTAGGCGTGCACAAATGAGCCGACTCGTGCCCGGGGCGCGGGCCGTCCCGGCGCGCAGCGCGTCGCCCGCAGCCGAGAGTCCGGCATGTTCGACGGCGCCAGTCGTGGTCGCGCGCTGCGGGCGGAGCGCGGGCCGTCCCGGCCCGCAGCGCGTCGCCCGGAGCCGAGAGTCCGGCATGTTCGACGGCGCCAGTCGTGGTCGCGCGCTGCGGCCGGGGACCGCCCGCGCCCCGCACATGCCGACGCGGAAAAACCGTTGCCGACCTTCCGCGTCCCGCGCAGACTCTCCTTCGATTTCCGGTGAAAGCTCTCCAACCATCGCGATGAGGGTGCCCATGACCAAACCAGCCATTCCATTCTCCCATCCGTCGCTTGATCGGCGCTCGTTTCTGGTCAGGACACTCGGCGCGGCGGGGGTGTCGGCCGCCGCCACGCTGCACCTGGCCGGCGCCGATGCTCTCCCGAAACGCGATGAAACCGGGGCGGACTACCTGAAAGAGCTCGAGGAGAACGAGCGCAAGTTGCGCAGCAAGGACGCCCGGCCCGTCATCGGCGTCGGCGACAAGTTCAAGATCACCAACGTCGAGACCCTCTTCGTCAAGCCGCGCTGGCTGTTCCTCAAGGTGCATACCAACCAGGGCCTGACCGGGCTGGGCGAGCCGATCGTTGAAGGTCGCGCGCGCACCGTCGCCACGGCCATCGAAGAACTCAAACCTTATCTCCTGGGGAAGGACCCGCGGGCGGTGGTGCATCACTGGCAGGCGATGTATCGGCACGCGTTTTACCGCGGCGGGCCAATCCTCACCAGCGCCATCAGTGGCGTCGACCAGGCCCTGTGGGACCTGAAGGGCAAGGCGCTCGGCGTGCCCGTTTACGAATTGCTCGGCGGCCCGACCCGCGCGCGCGTGCGGGTTTATGCCCACGCCGGCACCGTCGAGAAAATCAAGGAACGCCAGGCCGAAGGCTTCACCGCCTTCAAGACCGGCCCGTTCAAGGAGCGGCCGGCGCGGATTGTGGAAAACAAGGCATTCATCGACAAGGCGGCCAAACGTTTCGCCGAACTGCGCGAAGCGGTCGGCGACGAGTGCGACCTCGCCATCGACTTCCACGGGGCGCTCAGCCAGCAGACGGCCCGGTTGCTCATCAAAGCGCTGGAGCCATTCCAGCCCATGTTCATCGAGGAACCGGTCAACTGCCAGGAAGTCGATGTCATGGCCGACATCGCGCGCGGCACCCACCTGCCGATCGCCACCGGCGAGCGCATCTTCACCAAATGGGGCTTCCGCGAGATCCTCGAAAAAAAGGCCGCGTCCATCCTGCAACCGGACCTGTGTCACGCCGGCGGCATCACCGAGTGCCGCCTGATCGCCGGCATGGCCGAGGCGTTTTACGCGGCCATCGCCCCCCACAACCCGCTCGGCCCGATCTCCCTGGCGGCCGGTCTCCATCTCGCCGCCGCCATCCCGAATTTTCTCTGCCAGGAGCAAGCCACCCTGGGCGCGGGCTACCTCAAGCAGCCCTTCCGCGTCCGCGACGGTTACCTCGACATTCCCACCGGGCCGGGGTTGGGAATCGAATTGGACGAAGCGGCCCTGGCCAACAAGATTGATCACGACTGGCGCAATCGCGAGACCTACGACGTGGACGACGGGTCAGTGGTCGATTGGTAGGGGTTGGCTGAAGGGCGAGCGCATTGATCCTGATGCTTATGAACCGACGATTGTTCCATGGCTGATTCAATTCTGCCCGCCGGCACCGCGCCCCTCCTGCTCCTGGTGCGGGTCAACACGCTGACGTTGTGGCGGCGACTGACGTCCGTCGGCGAACAGTCCCGGCTGCTGACCGGGGTGATCGTTTTGTTCGTCGGCAGCTACCTCGTTCTCGCCTATTGGCTGTTCGTGGTTGGCCTGCGTTTCATCGCGAAATTCCCCGGGCTGGGCACGCCACTGACGGAGCGCCTGATGTTCCTGTTGTTCGCCTTCCTCTTCGTGCTGCTGCTGATCAGCAACCTGATCATCAGTTACTCGAACCTGTTTCGTAACCGGGAAACGTCGTTTCTGCTGACCCTGCCGGTCTCCACGCATACGATTTTTCAGTGGAAATTCATCGAATCGAGCCTGCTGGCCTCCTGGGCGTTTGTTTTTCTGGTCGCGCCGCTCCTGGCGGCCTACGGGCTGACGCGGGGTGTCCCCTGGCACTTCTACCTCGTCACCCTGCTGCTGGTCGGGATGTTCATCGTGCTGCCGGCGGTGGCCGGCTCTTTTTTTGCCGTCAACCTCGCCCGCTACCTGGATCGCCGCCTCTTCCAGGTGCTGACGATGATCTCGCTGACCGCGCTGGTCGTCGGGGCAGCCATCTGGTTCCGGCCCGAAGAGATGTCGCAAGACTCGACGGAAACCCGGGTGCTGGCGGTGCTCGACCGGATGTTGTCCCGGACGCGGTTTGCCGAATTCACTTTCATGCCCAGCTATTGGCTGTCCCGCAGCGTGCTGCAATGGGCGGAAGGCGCGCTGGTGGCCGCGGGGTTCTTCATGCTGGTGCTGCTCAGCCACGTCTCGTTCTTCGGGATGCTGGCGTTCACCCGAATGGGCAATCTCTTCTACGACGCGGCGTCCACCGTGCAAAGCCGCGCCAGCGTCTTCGCGCGTTGGAGATGGTTTCACCTCCGCCAGCAACGGCAGGCGGAGGCGACGTTCTCCATCGGCCCCGCCGAGCAGCTGGTCCGTCACCTCCACTGGCTGGCCCCGGATGTGCGCGCCCTGGTCGTGAAGGATTTTCGCATGTTCTGGCGTGACACCGCCCAATGGGCGCAGTCCCTCATGCTTTTCGGTCTGCTCGCGGTCTATATCTTTAACCTGCGCCACTTCTCCCAGCAGTTGAACAACCCGTTCTGGACGCACCTGGTGTCGTTCCTCAACCTGGGGGCCTGCTCGCTGAACCTGGCGACGCTGACGACGCGCTTCGTTTATCCCCAGTTCTCCCTGGAAGGCAAACGGCTCTGGATCGTCGGCATGGCCCCGCTCGGCCTGGTCAAAGTCGTGAAAACCAAATACTGGCTGGCCAACGCCACGTCGCTCGTCGTCACCCTCGGTCTCATCACCATGTCCTGTTACATGCTCGATATGTCCCTGGCCCGGACCTTCTATTTCGGCATGGCCGTCACGATCATGACACTGACCTTGACCGGGCTGGCCGTCGGGTTGGGCGCGCTCTATCCGAACTTCAAGGAGGAGAACCCGAGCAAGATCGTCAGCGGCTTCGGCGGGACGTTTTGCCTGGTTTTGAGTTTCCTCTACATTCTCGGGTCGGTCGTCTTGCTGGCCTTGGCCACCCCCTGGACGCGGCCAGCGGCCGGATCGTTCGGACGCACGGTGAGTTGCCTGGCCGCCTTCGCCGCCCTTTCCTTGGGCCTGGGCTGGCTGCCTCTGAGACTGGGTTTGCGCCGCGTGCGCAATTTCGAACTCTGATATGAAATCAAGTTTAGTCATCCTCGTCACGCTGGCGGTTGGTGGTTTGGCCGGTTCGGCCAAGGGAGAAATCACCGGGCACTGGAGTTTCGAAGCGCAGGATTTGTTTCTGTCCGCCAAAATTGGCCAGCCGATGCTCGAATTGGACCTGGACACCTCGATCAACGAAATGTTCGGCACGACGGGCGAAGCGGCTTTTGCCAGCGTGCCGAAGATTGGCGGCCAGGCCGTGCCGGTGCTGAAGTTCCCGAAAACCGGGGCGACCGGCGGATATTATCTGCCGCCCAACGCCCAGCCGAACGGAGGCGGCGCAAATATCAATCAGTACACGCTCTTGCTGGACATTCTTTTCCCCTCCTCCTCCTCGGGCAAGGCGCGCGCGCTCTTCCAGACGGATGCGGGGGGCGACGCGGAATTTTTCGTCAACGCCGCCAACCAGGTCGGGATCAGCGGCGGTCCATTTGCCGGGAACCTCACTCCGGACGCCTGGCATCGCGTGGTGTTCGCGGTGGACCTGGCGGCGACTCCCCCTGCCATCGCGTATTTCATCGACGGCCTGCAGGTGTTCTCCGGGGATCCGGGCAGCGGCCTGGACGGGCGCCTGTCGATCCCGGTCCCATTTGGCAGCTACTCCTACTTGCTCTTTGCCAGTGACGACAGCGGGGAAACCGAAGAAGGCTACGTGAGCAACCTCCAGTTCCGTGATGACCGCATCCCGGACGCGGTCGTGACCGCGTTGGGCGGCCCGACGGCGGGGGGCATTCCGACCGGGCCATTGGCGGATCCGTACTTGATCTCCGCGACGCCATCCCCGGAGAGCGCGCGCATCCCGCAACGCTCGACCGTCAGCCCCCAGCCGGTGATCCGCGCCGTGATCGTCGACGGAACGAACGCCGTCGACACGTCGAAAGTCACCGTGCTGCTCAATGGCCTGCCGCTCGTTGCCTCGACGACGAAGGCCGACGGGACCAACACCATCAGTGCTGCGGCGACAGGTTTTTTGCCGGCGCTTTCCACGAATACCGTGCGCATCGATTACCAGGGCGCGGATGGCACGCCCTACACGACGCAGTGGCAATTCGTGGTGGGCGCTTACCAAGCCTTGGCGGCCAGCGCCGCCGGCCCGTTGGGTTCAGCCGTCGACCCCGGCTTCCTCGTCCGATCGGTCCAGGCCCCGAGCACCAGCGTCATCTTGAACCTGAACAGTCTGCCTCGGGCGATCCAACAGTTGAACGGGACCCTGACCGATACCGGCGGGGTTGCCGTGGCCAACGTGGCCTTTGCGGGCCAGAACCCCGATGGCGGCTACAACGCAAATCGCATCGATTATCATCTTGATGGCACCGAGTACGGAGTCTTCCAGACGGATGCGACCTTTCCCGGGATCCCGGGTTCGGACGGCGGGTTCGACAACTTTTCCACCGAGGTGTTGACGTATCTCGAACTCTCCGCCGGTGTCCATCGCCTGGGCGTGAGTGTCTCGACGGATCGGACCGACACCGAAACCGATGACGGCTACGCGTTGTTTGCCGGGGTGGACGCGCGCAACGTGCTTTCGCCCGTCGTCGGCTCTTTCTTCCGAGGTAATGTGCCCGCGTTCGCCGCCGCCTTTACCACCAACGATTTCAACATCGTCGCCCCCAGCGACGGCATCTATTCGTTTCGGCTGGTCTTCTTCCAGACGCGTAACGACGCCAGCCTGGAATTTTATGCGGTGGATCCGGACAGCGGGGATCGAATTCTCGTCAACGACGCCGGCGACGGTCGGGCGGTGAAGGCTTATCGGCACAGCATGGCGCCGCTTTCGAACAAGCCGTTTCTGGCGGAAATCAACCCGCGACCGGGAGCCTCCGGCGTGTCGGCTCTCCTGCCGATCCAACTACTGCTCATCGACGATGCCACCCAGGTGGACCTCGACTCGATCCAACTCTTGCTCAACGGCGCGGTCGTCCCCGCCACCTCGACCAAAGTCAACGGCCGGACCACGATCAGTTATCAGCCGAATGCGACGCGGAACGATCCCACGAACCAATTTCACCTGGTCTACCGCGACAATTCCTTGCCGACGCCCATCTCCTACACCAATGACTGGGCCTTCACCATTGCGGTCAACACGTCGGGGGAAAGCAGCGTGGCCGGCCAATGGGATTTTGATTACTGCGACCTCTCCGCCACCATCGGCAATGCCCTGCAGTACTTCGATGGGCCGAATGGTTCGACGGCGGCCAAGACCCAGTTCGGCACCTGCAGTCAACTCGGCGTCGCGCTGATCAACGGCGAGGACGCCAGGATTATGCGTGTGCCAGGCGACCTGGACCGGAACATCGGTTACATCATGGACCATGGCATCGCCCCCAACGGCGGCGGGACAAAAGTCAATCAGTACACGCTCATCATGGACATCATGGTGGACAGCGCCGGGCCGGCCGCGGCTTCGTTGCTCCAGATCAACTCGCTCAACAACTCCGACGACGGGGACCTGTTCTGGCAGGGCAACAACTTTGGCCAGGGCGGCGGCGGCTATAACGGCACCGGCGCCTTCACGCCATTGGTCTGGCACCGCATTTCTGCCGCCTTCGACGAAGCGGCCAATCCGCCGGTCGTGACCAAGTATGTCGACGGCATCAAGCAAGATGACTGGACGGCCAACCAGGGGTTGGACGCGCTGCGGCGGGCGCTCTTGCCCACCGCCATTTTGTTCGGCGACGGCGACCAGGACGAACGCCGGGTGATGTGGGTCAACAGCATCCAGATCCGGGCCGGCAAGCTGACCGATGCTCAACTGGCCGCTTTGGGTGGGCCATCTGCCGCGGGAATTCCGGTCACGCTCCCGGAAACTCACGTGACTGGTCAATGGGACTTCGATCAGGGCAACCTGGCGGCGACCGTTGGCCAACCGTTGCAGTACTTCGATGGAGTGGCCGGAGTCACGGCGGCCAAGACCCAGTTCGGCACCTGCAGCCAACTCGGCGTCGCGCTGATCAACGGCGACGACGCCATGATCATGCGTGTGCCCGGCGACCTGGATCGGAACATCGGTTACATCATGGACCATGGCATCGCCCCCAATGGTGGCGGGACAAAAGTCAACCAGTACACGCTCATCATGGACATCATGGTGGACAGCGCCGGGCCGGGGGCGTCGTCGTTGCTCCAGATCAATTCGCTCAACAATACCGACGACGGCGATCTCTTCTGGCAGGGCAACAACTTTGGCCAGGGCGGCGGCGGCTATAACGGCACCGGGGCCTTCACGCCATTGGTCTGGCACCGCATCTGCGCCGCCTACGATGAGGCGGCCAATCCGCCGGTCGTGACCAAGTATGTCGACGGCATCAAGCAGGATGACTGGACGGCCAACCAGGGGTTGGACGCGCTGCGACGGGCGCTGTTGCCCACCGCCATATTGTTCGGCGACGGCGATCAGGACGAACGCCGGGTGATGTGGGTCAACAGCATCCAGATCCGGGCCGGCAAATTGTCTGACGCCCAGATGGCGGCGCTGGGTGGACCGTCGGGCCGGGGCATCCCGGTGGCCATTCCGCCGAGTAGCGTGAGCGGTCAGTGGGATTTCGATCGGGGCGACCTCGCCGCGACGGTGGGCAAGCCCCTGCAGTATCTCGATGGAGTGGCCGGTTCGACGGCCGCCAAGACGCAGTTTGGCAGTTGCACAGGACTGGGCGTTGCGCTGCTCAACGGGGAGGACGCCATGATTCTGCGCGTCCCGGGCGACCTGGATCGGAACATCGGTTACATCATGGACCATGGCATTGCTCCCAACGGCGGCGGCACAAAAGTCAACCAGTACACCCTCATCATGGACATCATGGTGGACAGTGCCGGGCCGGGGGCGGCTTCACTGCTCCAGATCAACTCGCTCAACAACACCGACGACGGGGACCTGTTCTGGCAGGGCGACAACTTCGGGCAGGGCGGAGGCGGCTACAACGGGACGGGCGCATTTACGCCATTGCAGTGGCACCGCATCTGCGCGGCTTTTGATGAAGCAGCGAATCCCCCGGTCGTCACCAAATTCGTGGATGGCATCTTCCAGGACGACTGGACGGCGAACCAGGGACTGGATGCGCTAAGACGGGCGTTGTTGCCGACCGCCATTTTGTTCGGCGATGGCGACCAGGACGAGCGACGGATCATGTGGGTGAACAGCATCCAGATTCGAGCTGGAGCGTTGTCCAAGGCTGAAATGGCTGCCTTGGGCGGTCCATCGGCCGGTGGCATCCCCGTCGTGATCAGCCTGCCGGCCCCGGCGCCGGCGGCCATGCTTAGTTTCAACCGGAGCGGAAATACGTTGCGCCTGACCTGGCCCGCAGGAGTGACTGGGTTCACTCTCCAATCCAGTCCCAGTCTGAGCAGTCCGGATTGGCGAGGGGTCGCCAATGTGGGCAATTGCGCCAGCGTTAATCTTGGCCCAAATCCGCTCTTCTTCCGACTGATCAAGCCGTAGCACGGCCGTGCTTTCATCGCGTGTAACTGTTAAGGTGAGAAGGTTGAACCGCTCATCTTCGCTAATCCCCGCTAATGAGACGTAACTGTTCAGGAGTCAGAGACGCCCGCCCTCACCCCGGCCTTCTCCCCCGGGGAGAGGGAGCTTCCTTTGCCGCGCTGGGACGGAGTGGCGTTGTTCGGCGGGTTGAGCGTCCCGTGCGCATTCTACTAACGCGGCAACAGCGAGAGCAGGGGAGCTTTCAGGACGCTCCGACACGATCTCCCTCTCCCCGGGGGAGAGGGCCGGGGTGAGGGCGAAAGCAACCTCAGACCTGAATAGAGAGGTTACGAACTGAATGAACCGCTGAATGTCCCCAAACCTTGGCCGAATGAAAATCGTTTCCTGGAATGTCAACGGCCTGCGGGCCGTGCTCCGGAAAAATTTCCTGGAATATCTCGCCGCGGAATCGCCGGACGTCCTTTGTCTCCAGGAAACCAGGGCCGGCCTCGAGGACGTCGAGCAACTTTGGCCGGTGACCTACACGACTTACTGGAACACCGCGCAGAAGAAGGGCTATTCCGGCACCGCGATTTTTACCAGGACGCGCCCGTTGCAGATCGTTCACGGCCTGGGCGTGCCCAAACACGACAAGGAAGGTCGCGTCCTGACCGCGGAGTACGCCGACTTCTTCCTGGTCAATGTCTACGTGCCCAACTCGCAGCGCGAACTGACCCGCCTGGCTTACCGTCAGCGATGGGACCGCGACTTCCTGCGTTACCTGAAGAAGCTCGAATGCCGCAAACCGGTGGTCTTTTGCGGGGATCTCAACGTGGCGCACACCGAGATCGATCTCGCCAATCCCAAAGCCAACGTAAAGAACCACGGCTTCACTCCCCAGGAGCGCGCCGGGTTCAGCGCCTTTGTGCGGGCCGGCTTCCTGGATACCTTCCGCGAATTTGAAAAATGCGGGGGCCATTACACCTGGTGGAGCCCGATGGCCGGCGCGCGCGCCCGCAACGTCGGGTGGCGCATCGATTATTTCCTGATCAGCGCCGCCCTGCGCCCACGCCTCAAACACGCCTTCATTCGCCCCGACGTCACCGGCTCCGACCATTGTCCGGTGGGCATCGCGCTGGATTGAAACGCGCCGTGCACCACCTACTGCGTCGGCCCACAATTCTTCTTGGTTTGGTAGATCGTAGCCACCTGGATCGCTAAGCCTTCTTCAACCCCACGCTGCTGGCGCGTTTGGCGATTCGGCGGCTCGTCAGCACTTTTGTCACCGTGCCCCGCTTCAAGTATTCGGCGCGCACCTGGTGCAGGATTTCGTCGCGACAGGCGTAAAGTCGCTTGAGCCGGCGCGGCTTGACCCGGCTCAGGCAATAGGCCGTGAGCAAGGGCAGGGCGATGGTGCAGTCGGCGTAGCAGACCACGCAGTCGGGCAGGGTGTCGGGATCCACTTTGCCCCAACTGACGGCTTCGGCGGGCGTGGCGCCGCTCAGGCCGCCGGTGTCGGGTCGCGCGTCGGTGCACTGGAGGAAGTAGTCGTGACCCTTCTCCGGGATGCCCATGACCTCCTGGATCTGCGGCTCGGTCTGCAACAGGAAATTTTTCGGCGAACCGCCGCCGAGGATGAAGACACTGCTCTTATCACCGTTGCTCTTGGCGTGATACACGATCGCGGCGGTCTGGTTCACGTCCCGATTCACATCGAAGATCAGCTTCGAGTCGCGCAGCGCCATCGCCGCCACGTTCATGCCGATGCTGCTGTCGCCCGGGCTGCTGGTGAAGATCGGGAGGCCGCATTCATAGGCCGTGGCCAGGATGGAACTGTCCTGCAGCCCCAGTTTCCGGCCGCGCTCGTGGGCATACTTGCCCAGCAAGTGATGAAATTCGTCCGTGCCCATCGGGCGCTGGAATTCCGGTCCCCGGATCACTTCCCGAATGAATGCGTCGGTATCGAGCAATACGTTGTAATCGAAGAGGACGTCGTAGATGCGGATGACCCCTTCCTGGTGGAGCGTCACGTCGTCGAGAAACGGGCTCCCCTGGTAAAGTTTCATGTCCAGGCCGTAGTGCAGGTCGTGGTAAACGTTCGCGCCCGTCGAGACGATCCAATCGACAAAGCCGGCTTTCATCAGCGGGATGAGACAGCTCTTGCCGAGACCCGCGGGCGTCAGGGCACCGGTCAGGCTCATCCCGACCAGGCCGTCATCCGTCAGCATCTTTTCGGCAAGGAGTTTGGCCGCTTCGCGCAGGCGTCCACTGTTGTAGGCCAGGAACGCCCGGTCGATCAGGTCGGCCGCGGAAATGTTCCGCCCGATGCCGAGCGGGTTGAGGCGCGGGTAGGCTGCGAACTTTTTCGAAAACATCTTGCTCATGGGCCGCGAGTGTTCCGAAACGGAGCTGAAAGGCAAACGGAAACATTGTCGACAGCCGATTGCGGATTGCGGATTTCGGATTGCGGACAGCCGATTGCGGATTGCGGATTGCGGATTGCGGATTCCTGAGCAGCGGTCGGCCCCAGGGTCAGTCCGTGCATTTGTGCATAGATTTCGACACCAGGCGCACCTTGCGGGGAACCCGTTCAGACAAGACGATTCGTTTGAGGATTTTTTACAGGACCGTGCATAAATGCACGGACTGACCCTTGGCTTTCAATCCGCAATCCGCAATCCGCAATCCGCAATCTGGATCAGGGCGTTTGCCGCAGTGATCAGGGTGCCCCCGAGGAGCAGGCTGACCCCGAGCTGTTCGTTGCGGTAATCAATGCCCGACACGGCGGACAACCATTCCGGCAAGACCAACGCGAACAAGCTGGCGAAGACCGGTTCGAGACAGTAAAGCAAGCCCGCTTGCGTGGCCGAGAGGAAAGGCTGCCAACGATTCATCAACAGGTAACCGCCCAGCGTGCTGAAGCCGGTGAGGATGCCCATGAAGACCAGCGCCGGCGTGGACTGGTACCCCCCGGCCCAGGCATCCGCCTTGCTTCCCGTGACCAAGGCGACCGGCAGGCAGACCAAAGCAATCACCGCGAACATCACCAGGGTAAAATGGTTTACCTTGTTGCCGCTGAATATCGGCCGCTGGAGCCAGAGGATTTGCCCGGTGAAAATGGTCGAGCCGATCAACGTCTCCAGCTCGCCCCGGCCCACCTGTACGTTGCGCCAGTTGATCTCGGACAGCACCGCGGCCCCGGCGAGGACCATCAGGCAACTGACCGCCACGACGGGCGAAGGCCAGCGTCGCTCGCGCCACGCCACCCAGAGCGGGATGAGCAGGCAGTAGAACTGCGTGAGAAACGCGGAAGTGGAAGCGGAAGTGAAGGCCAGCCCATCCATCTGGAAGATCAACCCCGCACTGGCGAACAGGCCCAGGCCCAGGCCTTGCCAGATCTCCAGCCAGGTGATCTGCGCCAGGCTTCGTGCCGAGATCAGGAAGACCACCACCGCCGCCAGGGCAAAACGGACGGTCAGCGTCGAAGCCGCGATGAACCAACTGCTGCTCTGCGGCAGGAGAGGTTGCTGCAGCAGCGTCAGCGCCTTCATCGTCGGAAAACTCAGGGCCCAACAGGCGTTGGCCAACACCAGCATTTGCGCGGCCCGCAGCCGCTTCGAGTTTGTCGCCATGCGCCGCTACGCTACCGGGTCGGACCTAGCAGGTTCAAGATTGCCGATTGCGCATTGCGGATTGCGGACTCCGGATTGCGGATTGCGGATTGCGGATTGCGGATTGCTGAGCAGCGCCGGCTCCCGGGTCAGTCCGTGCATTGGTGCATAGATTTGGACGGCAGACGGACCTTGCGGGGAAGCCGTTCTGACAAAGCCGTTCGTTTGAAGATTTGCTACTGGACCGTGCACAAATGCACGGACTGACCCCTGGCCTTGCAAACGATCGCTGCTCAGCAATCCGCAATCCGCAATCCGCAATCCGCAATCCGGAGTCCGCAATCCGCAATCCGGAGTCCGCAATCCGGAGGTTGCCCAAGCGCGTCCTCGTTGGCAGACTGCGCGCCTCACATGCGCGACACACTCCGAGCCTGGACCGAGGCGGTCGAGACGTTCGTCCTGCAAGTCATCCTGGAGGAACGCCGCGACAAGGCGACGGCGCTCGCGCGGGCGCTGCTCTTGTCCATGTCGAAGCTTTTCCTGGTGGGCGTAAAGCTGCGGCGCTTTCTTTACGACGTGCGGTTGCTCCGCGACTCGACCCTGGGGGTGCAGGTCATCGCCATCGGCAACCTCACCGTCGGCGGCACCGGCAAGACGCCGGTCGTGGAAAAATTTGCGCGTGAATTACAAAACCAGGGACGCACCGTCGCCATTCTCTCGCGCGGTTACCGCTCCAAACCGCCCCCGCTGAGCAAGCGCCTGCTCGACCGCCTGCTCTTTCGATCCGACACCACGCCGCCTCGGGTGGTTTCCGACGGCAAATCGTTGCTGCTCGATTCCGAGACGGCCGGCGACGAGCCTTACATGCTCGCCTCGAACCTCAAGGACGTCGTGGTGCTGGTGGATAAGGACCGGGTGAAGAGCGGCCGCTACGCCATCGAACGATTCGGCTGCGACACGCTGCTGCTCGACGACGGCTTTCAGTATTGGAAATTGGCCGGACGCCGGCGGGACATCGTGTTAATCGACTGCCAGGCGCCGTTCGGCAACGAGTATCTGCTGCCGCGGGGCACGTTGCGCGAACCGGGATCGCACCTGGCCCGGGCCAGCACCATCTTCATCACCAAGAGTGACGGCGACACGGCCCGGCTGCGGATTCGGATCGCCCGGCACAACCCGAATGCCGGCATCATCGAGTGCATTCATCACCCGCTCTATCTGGAGGACCTGTTCACGGGGGAGCGCCAATCTCTGGAGCGGCTCAAGGGAGAGAACGTGGCGGCGCTCAGCGGCATTGCCCAGCCGGAGAGTTTCGAGAACAGTTTGATCCGGCTGGGGGCCAACCTGGTTTATTCCAAACGCTTCGCCGACCATCACCGCTTCACCCAGCAGGAAGTGCTCAACGCGGTCAACCGCGGAAAAAAGCGCCAGGCCACCGCCATCATCACCACCCAGAAGGACGCCGTGCGCTTTCCCAAGATCGACCGGCGTGACCTGCCGATTTACTTCATGCGCGTCGAAATAAAAATCGTGACGGGCGCCAAGGATTTCCATGATTGTGTGCGCCAGATCTGTTTCCGTTGAAGCATGGATTACCTGCTTTATCTCGTCGCGTTGGGCCTGGTGAAATTTCTCCAGGGGCTCCCGTTGCGCTGGGTGGCCCGGCTGGGCCGCGCGGCCGGGGCCATCGCCTACGCGATCGACGCCCGCCATCGGCGTGTCGCCCGGCGCAATCTCGCGCTGTGCTTCGCCCAGCAGCTCCCGGCCGGGCAACTCGGCGCACTCGCCCGGGAAAACTTTCGGCGGCTGGGAGAGAGCTACTGTTGCGCCGTCAAAACCGCCGCGATGAGCTGGGACGAGTTGAAGGAGTTCATCGAGTTCGTCGGCGCCGACCAGGCCGTGAGCCTGGATTTGGAAGGCAAGCCGCGCAGCATCGTCGCCGCCATCGGTCACTTTGGGAACTTCGAGTTGTATGCCCGGTTCGGCCAGTTCATGCCGGCTTTCCAGTGTGCCACGACTTATCGCGGACTGCGTCAACCGTCGCTCAACCGTCTGCTCCAGTCGCTGCGCGGCAGGTCCGGCTGCATTTTTTTCGAGCGCCGCACCGAGGCGGCGGCGTTGAAAGCCTGGATGGCGCCCTCCGGCCTGATGCTCGGCCTGCTCTCCGACCAGCACGCCGGGGCCGGCGGAGTGCGGGTGCCCTTCTTCGGCCACGATTGTTCCACCACCGCGTCGCCGGCCGTCTTTGCCTTGCGCTACAACTGTCCCCTCCACATCGCCGTCTGCTATCGCGTCGGCCTGGCCCGGTGGCGGATCGAATTGGGCGAGGCGATCCCCACCCGCGAGGCCGGCAAAGCCCGCCGCGTCGAAGCGATCACGCGCGACGTCAACCGCGCCTTCGAGATCGCGGTGCGGCGCGACCCGGCCAACTGGTTCTGGGTGCACAACCGCTGGAAGCCCGACAAACCGACCGCGTCGCGCCCAAAGCCCAGCGTTCCGGCGCGACCCGCCAACCTCGCCACCACCCGCTCATCCACCGCCCCATGAACCTTCCGATTGCGGATTGCGGATTGCGGATTGCGGATTGCGGATTGCGTACTGCGCCGCGCATCACCGCTCCGTTGCGCGGTGAAGGAACCGTTGGGGCTCCCCATGAACCGACTTGTCACTGGTAACTTGTCACTGGTAACTGGCGATTTCCAGAAGCTCATCCCGGGTGTGACCCTGTTTTCAATTTCCAGTTACCAGTTACCACCTACCAGTTACAAGTCCAAGCGGTTCATGGTCCCAAGGCGTGGCAAAAACCCATGAACTCGTTCGAGGAAAGACTCCTGGTGCGCGGCGTCAATTGGCTCGGAGACGCGGTCATGACCACGCCGGCGCTGTTGCGCCTGCGCGAAGCGCAACCACGCGCGCGCCTCACCCTGCTTACCCACGCCAAATTGGCCGACTTGTGGTTGCACCATCCGTCGATCGACTCCGTGTTGACCTTCGAAAGCGGCGAAGGACCCTTCGCCATCGGCCGCCGATTGCGCGAGGAGAACTTTTCCGTGGCGCTGGTCCTGCCCAACTCGCCCCGCTCGGCGCTGGAGGTTTTCCTGGCCCGCATTCCCCGACGGATTGGACACGCCCGGCCCTGGCGGAACCTTTTATTGACCCAGCGTGTGGCGTCGCGCGCGGACGAGTTTCGGATGCGCAAACTCTCGCGCCGCGCAATTCATCGGCGGATCGACCCGGCGAGCCCTGCCCCGTCGGCTGCGCCGCAGAGAACCCATCACGTTTACCAGTATCTCCACCTGGCGGCCGCGCTCGGGGCGAAGCCGGAACCGCTCCCGCCGCTGGTTGTCGTCACGCGCCAGGAGGTGGAAGCCGTCCGGGCCCGCTTTGGTCAGTCCGGCGCGGATCCTCCGCCGCGTTTGTTCGGGCTGAATGCCGGCGCCGAGTATGGCCCGGCCAAACGCTGGCCGCGCGAGCGCTTCGTGGCCGCGGCGGTGGAGTTGCAGCGCCGCGCGAAGTGTGACTGGTGGATCTTCGGGGGCAAGACCGATGAACCCTTGGCGCGGTCGATCGCCGCCGAGGTGGCGGCGGCTGGCAGTGGGCCGCCGACCTCGGTGCGCTGTCTGGCCGGCCAAACCTCACTGCGCGAACTTTGCGCCGCGCTCAAGGCCTGTGATCTCCTGCTCACCAACGACAGCGGCCCCATGCACATCGCCGCCGCGGTCGGCACCCCCGTGGTCGTCCCTTACGGGAGCACCTCACCCGAGTTGACCGCCCCGGGTTTGCCGGGCGACCCGCGGCATCGCCTCCTCAAAGCGCAGGTGCCCTGTTCGCCTTGTTTCCTGCGCCAATGCCCGATTGATTTCCGTTGCATGAACGGCCTGAGCAGCGAGATGGTCGTGGCCGCGGCCATGCAAGTCCTCGGGTCACGCGAGGAATCGGTGAAATGATTTAAGCCTTGAAACGCACAGAACCTTCCACGCCACACTTCCCGTCAACCCGCCACCTTATTTAACCTCTTAACCATTTAACCATTTAACCTTTTAACCATTTAACGATTTAACCTTTTAACCCACTCACCCATCAGCCTCTCAACTCAGTTAGCCAAGATGAATATTGTCCACGTCCACGTCCGCGTGAAACCCGAGTGCGTCGAGGCGTTCAAAGCCGCTTCGCTGGAAAACGCCCGCCACAGCGTCGCGGAACCCGGCATCGCCAGGTTCGACGTCATCCAGCAAGCCGATGACCCGACCCGCTTCGTGCTGGTGGAGGTTTACCGGACGGAAGACGCGCCGCTGCGGCACAAGGAGATGGCGCACTACGCCGCCTGGCGCGATGCGGTCGCCGAGATGATGGCCGAACCGCGCCGCGGCACGAAGTATCGGAACCTTTTCCCCGGCGACGCCGGCTGGTGAGCTCGTGTCATGCGCTTCGAGTTTGCGACGGCGACGCGGATTCTCTTCGGCCCCGGGCGGCTGCGCGAAGTGGCGCCGTTCGCCAGGACGATGGGGAATCGGGCGCTGGTGGTGACGGGGCGAACGGCCGGACGCGTCGAGCCGCTCACTTGCGCGCTTCGCGCCGGCGGCATCAGTCACCTGGCGTTCGCGGTCGCGGGCGAGCCGACCACCGACCTGGTGCGCGAGGGAGCGCAACGCGCCCGGGAGGCCGCCTGCGACCTGGTCATCGCTTTCGGCGGCGGCAGTGTGATGGACACAGGCAAGGCCATCGCCGCGCTCCTGACCAACCAGGGAGAACTCCTCGATTACCTCGAAGTCATCGGCCAGGGCAAACCGCTGGAACGGGGTTCGGCGCCGTTCATCGCCATCCCCACGACGGCGGGCACCGGCGCCGAGGTCACGCGCAACGCGGTGCTCGCTTCGCCGCCGCACTGCCTGAAAGTCAGCCTGCGCAGTCCTCTCATGCTGCCCAGGCTCGCCGTGGTCGACCCGGAACTCACGCTGGGCCTGCCGTCGCCGCTGACCGCCAGCACGGGGCTGGATGCGCTCACGCAACTGATCGAAGCGTTCGTTTCCAGTCTGGCCAATCCGCTCACCGACGGGCTCTGTCGCGAAGGTCTCCCGCGCGCGGCCCGGTCATTGCCCCGGGCTTGGGCACAGCCCGGGGACCTGGCCGCGCGTGAAGACATGGCGCTGGCCAGCTTGCTGAGCGGTCTGGCCCTGGCCAATGGTGGCCTGGGCGCCGTCCACGGCTTCGCCGCTCCCATCGGAGGGAGGTTTGCCGCGCCGCACGGCGCGGTGTGTGCCGCGCTGTTGCCCTGCGTCATGGAGGCGAATCTGCGCGCGCTGGGCCTGCGCCAGCCACAAAGCGTTCCGCTCGCCCGCTACGCTGAAGTGGCCCGGTTACTCACGGGCAGGGAGAGTGCGATCGCCGCCGATGGTGTCACGTGGGTGCGGGAATTGTGCGCGGCGCTGGAGGTAGCTCCGCTCCGCCGCTTCGGCCTGACGCCGGCGGACGTTCCCGGCCTGTGCGACCTGGCTGCCAGGACGAGCAGCATGAAAGGCAATCCACTGCCGTTGAACCAGGAGGAATTGCAGGAAGTCCTGGCGCGGGCCATTTAATTTCCTAGTTTGAAAATTGTCCTTCGTGCCGCTCCTGCCCGAATTCGGCCAACACTTTCCGCCGTCGACTGAACAGAAACCTTTCCTTCGCGGCGGTTAACCGTTACACCATAGTGGTCGCGCTCATGAAACGTATCGCCGCCCATCTCTGTGTCCCGTTGGCCGTTGTGGTCTGCGGTCTTTCCGGCGCCAGGGCGCAGTTGGCGCCACCGGCGTCGCAGCCCATCGCCGGCGCCCGCATGCCGGCGCTCAGCCCGGATGGAAAGCAGGTGGCCTTTGTTTATCGCGGCGACATCTGGCTGGTGTCAGACCAGGGCGGGCGGGCCACCCCGCTCACGCAGCATGTCGAGACCGACGCCAATCCGGTCTTCTCCCCGGATGGCCGGTGGGTCGCCTTCGCGAGCAAGCGCACCGGCAACTGGGACATCTTCGCCGTGCCGAGCGAGGGCGGTCCAGCGCGGCAACTGACCTGGCATTCCGGGAGCGATATTCCCCAAGGTTGGAGTCCCGATGGCAGGTATCTACTGTCTTCCGGCAAGCGCGACACGCCCAATTACAATATTTACGCGCTCGATGTCGCCACGCTGCGCTCGCAGGTGCTCTGCGAGGATTACGCCCCGTTGAATTGTCCGAACTATTCGCCCGACGGCAAGCTCGTGGTCTACGGCCGCTACGGTTTTCATTGGACGCGCCCGCGTTATCAAGGCTCGGCGGCGCAGCAGATCTGGTTGCTGGACGTCGCGAGCCACTCGCGCCGCCCGCTCACGACGAACCAATCACAGCATCTCTGGACGCGTTTCCTGCCCGATGGTCAGCACGTCGTGACCGTGACGGTGGACGAGGCCACCCCCTCCTCCAGCTCACTGCAGGAAACGATCACGCCGATCGTCGACAACCCGCGGCGCACGCCGAACCTCTGGGTATTCGACCTGCAAGGTCTCGGCCGGCCATTGACCACGTTCATCGGCGGATCGGTCCGCTGGCCGAGCGTGGCCAGCAAGTCCGGCGACATCGCCTTCGAATACGGGGCGGATCTTTGGCTGCTCAAGGAAGGCCGGGAGAAGGCTGAACCGATGAAACTCTTCGTCGCCGCCGACGAAAAGCAGACCACTCGTCGTCGCGAAAAGCTGAGCAGCGGCGTGACGGAGGCGGAGTTGTCGCCCGACGGCAAGACCTTCGCCTTCGGCCTGCGCGGCGACATCTGGACGATTGCCATCGACAAGCCCAAGGGCGTGGCCGGCCGCAATGCCGACCTGGCCAGGCGCCTGACCGACTGGGTGGGCGACGACTCGGATTTCTCCTGGTCGCCCGACGGCCAGAAACTCTACTTCACGTCCGATCGCGAATTCACGACGCGCCTTTACGAAATGGATCTCAAAACCATGAAATCCACCCCGCTTTGGAATCGGGAGGATGATCTGACGCGGATCACGGTCTCACCCGACGGCAAACAGCTCGGCTTCTGGGTCTCGGGCAAGGAGGGTGGCTTGTATACCTTCACGCTCGAGACGGCCGAAGCGCGCCGCGTGGTCAAGCTCCCCGGCCCGCAGTGGCACGGGGTCGGCGGCGGCGACTTCGCCTGGTCGCCCGACATGAAATGGATCGCCTACGCGGCGCGAGGGGAAAGCCGGGCCTGGAACATTTTCGTGGTCCCCTCCGACGGCGGCGAGCCGGTCAATGTCACCCGCCTTTACGCCCAGCATAGCGAACCGGCCTGGTCGCCCGACGGCAAGTACCTCTTCTTTCAAAGCAACCGCGAGGGCGAAGGTCTCTACGTGCTCCCGCTGAAGAAGGAACCGGTGCGCAGTTCCGATACGGACATCAAGTTCGAAAAACCCGGAACCAACGTGACCGTGGAAATCGATTTCGAGGACATCTCGCGCCGCATCCGCAAGCTGGCCTCGCAGTCGCCCCAGGCCGATCTGACCGTGGGGCCCGATGGCACCATCCTCTTCATCGCGGACGGCGATGTCTGGTCGGTCAGTTACGATGGCAAGGACACCAAGCGCCTGACCAGTGGCGGAGGCAAGTCCGCCCTGCGCATCGCCCGCGAAGCGCGCAAGGCCTCCTACATCCAGAGCGGCGAGCTCTACACCATGGGCCTCGACGGCAAAAGCCAGGAGAAAGCCACCTTCACCGCCGAATGGGTGCGCGACGTGCGGGCGGAGCGCCGCGCGGCTTTCACCCAGTTCTGGAACGGCTTTAACCGCGGTTACTACGACCCGAATTTCCACGGACGCGATTGGGCCGCCATTCGCAGCCGCTACGAACCGCTGCTCGACGCCGTCGAGACCAACGACGAGTTCGCCTCCCTGTTGCACATGATGATCGGCGAACTGGAAACTTCGCACGCCGAGGTTACCCCGGCCGGCTCCGGCAACTCCTCCCCGGTGACCCCGCAGTTGGGGTTCAAATTCGATTACAGTTACGACGGGCCGGGCATCAAAGTGAAGAGTGTCCCGCCCGGCGCCCCCGGCGTGTATCACAAGACCGAGATCAAGCCCGGGGAAATCATCCTGGCGATCAACGGCCGCGACGTGACGCTCGATGAAAAGCTCTACGAGTTCATCAATGACAAGCAGGATCGGGAATTCGAGTTCCTCGTCAGCACCAACGGCGACAAGAGTGACGCCCGGACCGTGCGCTACAAGGTCCTGACCGACGGCGAATGGAATGACCTGAATTACCGGGACCGGATCGAGCGCCTGCGCAAATACGTCGAGGAACGGAGCGCCGGCAAGATCGGTTATCTCCACCTGGCCGCCATGAGCCTGAGCAACCAGATCAAGTTCGAACGCGAAGCTTACGAGTACATGGCCGGCAAGGAGGGCATGATCATCGACGTGCGCTTCAACAGCGGCGGCAGCATCTCCGACACGCTGATCGACTGGATTGAACGCAAGCCGCACGGTTACGTGCGCCCGCGCGACGCGGCGCCGGAAACGGCGCCCTATCACGCCTGGGAAAAGCGCTGCATGGTGCTGATGAACGAGCATAGCTACTCCAACGGCGAGATGTTTCCCAGCGCCATGCGGACGCGCGGCCTGGCCAAACTGATCGGCATGCCCACCCCTGGCTACGTCATCTGGACAAGCGACATGCGCCTGGTCGACGGCACCGGCGCGCGCATGCCCCAAAGCGGCGTCTTCCGCATCGATGGGAGCAACATGGAGAACAACGGAGAGCAACCCGACGTCTGCGTCCCGCTCTCGCCGGACGACTGGGTGGCCAGCCGCGACCCGCAACTCGACAAGGCCATCGAATTGCTCATCGGCCCCGGGGAGAAGAGCAAGCCCCAAGTCGCCGGACCGTGAGAGAGTAAGTGGGGTCGGTCGGTTTCGCTGATTGCTCAGTGATGATTGCTCAGTGATGATTGCTCATTGCTCATTGCTCATTGCTCATTGCTCATTGGATCTGGATTGGGCGTAGGAAGGTCAGTGCGGGCTTGTAGGGTCTTTAAAGAGCTCCCCAGCATTTTGCGCAACTCAATCGATTCATCGACCAATGGAAGCACTTCCTCGACTGACACAAGCCCGAACTTGATAACGAAGCGCAGCCAACCACTGGTTTCGCGCATCTCCTTGGCTGCGATTGCCAGTTTATGGGCAAAGTCCTTGCGGCTCTCGGCATCACACGCTTCATCATAATTCGGGGCCGAAGAAGTTCCGCAGCGGACCAGTTGCCCAGCGACGTGGCGCCCGACGCGCGTATCAGGAATGGACTCGACGATGCGCGCCACCTCCACGGCAAAATCCCACAAGCGCTCAGAGAACTCCTTGGCGTTCATTCGGGGCTGAGCCTGCACTCCCGCTCCACCCCAGGCAAGCCTCATCTCAGAATCAGCAATCCCCAGCGCAACGAAAAATGAGTAATGAGCAATGAGCAATGAGCAATGAGCAATGAGCAATGAGCAATCCCCTCAAAACAACTGCGGCACCCCTTCTTCGAGGATGCGCAAGTGATGGATGAGCTTCTGTTGGTGGGCCAATTCCCGCAGCATGCGGGGCGGTTCATCCATCGGTTCGAAGGAGAGCTTGAAACTGCCGTAATGCATCGGCACAAACCATTTTGCTCTCACGTCGTGGAAGACCTTGAGCGCCTCGTCCGGCCCCATGTGCACGTGACGGAACGAATCGGGATAATACGCTCCGATCGGCAACAACGCGATTTCCGGGCGCAGACGGTCCCCGATTTCCTTGAACCCGTCGAAATAAGCGCTGTCACCGGCGTGATAAATGGTCCGGCCCTGGTGCTGCAGGACAAAGCCTCCATAACCACGGTGCTCGTCGCGCAGGGTGCGCGCACCCCAGTGCTTGCACGGGGTCAGCGTCACCGTCCAGTCGCTGTGCGTGAAGCTCTCCCATTTCTGCAACTCGATGATCCGGCTGAAGCCCAGCCCGCGCGCCAGGTCGCCCACTCCCCAGGGCATCACGCCGATCTTGGGCGCGGGCAGCCGGCGCAGCGTCGGCTTGTGAAAATGATCGAAATGCGCATGGGTCAGCAGCACGAGATCGACCGGAGGCAAATCCTGGATCCTCAAGCCGGCGCGCTTGACGCGCTTGAGCAGGAAAAGCCAGTTCGCAAAATTGGGATCGACCAGCACGTTGAGATCGCTGAACTGGACGAGGAAGGAGGCGTGGCCAATCCAGGTGATGGCCATGTGTCCGCGGGTCAGTTTGGGAAACAGCGGCCGCTTGTGATGCCCGGTGCGTCGGGTGAGCAACGCCTTCCAGACCATTTCGTAGAAGAAGGTGCGTGGATTGAAGTGATTGGCGGGCGTCAGGTCTCGGAACGAGCGCGGCAGCCGTCGGCTCGACCGGCGTGGCTCCGATTCGCCGTGTGGTTCTTTGGTCATGTCAGAAGTTTTGCCCCCGGTGTGGATTCGCCGAGCTTGACTCGATCAAAACCCCGGCCGGGTCAAACAAAACAGCCCCCGATTTAAGACACGAATCAGGAAAAAGACGATAGCAATTTTGTCGACGCGCGCCCTTTTTGATTTTCATTCCGGCACCGTGTGTTAAATGGATTCCATGAACCCGGTCCCGCCGCCGCTCGAAGAGCAACTCAATACTTTTCTGCGCAAGTCCCCGACCCTGGGCCAACGCGTCTACGTGGCGCGCACCGCGGTCGTGCTGGGGGACGTGGCCCTGGGCGACTTCTCGAGTGTCTGGTATAACGCCGTGGTCCGCGGCGATATCAACCGCATCGTCATCGGCCACCACACCAACATCCAGGACAACGCCGTCCTGCACCTGGCCGACGAACTGCCCTGCCTCGTCGGCGACTGGGTCACGGTGGGTCACTCCGCCATCGTGCACGCTTGCACGGTCGGCCACGAATGCCTCATCGGCATGGGCGCCGTCGTCCTCGATGGGGCGGTCATTGGCGATCAATGTCTGATCGGCGCCCGGGCCCTCGTCACTTCCGGCACACGCATCCCGGCTGGCTCGCTCGTCCTCGGGGCGCCCGCCGCGATCGTCCGCGCCCTCACCGGGGAGGAACGGCGCCAGTTGAAAAGTTGGGCCGAAAAATACGTGCAGAACGCGAGCTACTGCTTGCAACACGGGATCAACCTGGGGACCCCCTTGCCGACTTGAGCCGATTTCCGCGCGGTTGACTTCTCCACCCCATTGGGAATTAATCGCCCCCATCGTCCACCGACCTATGACACGAACTTTACGATGCCGTGGCCCCTGCCGCGCTTTTGGTCGGGCTAGAGCAAATTAAATAAAACTGTGGCCACAAAAGGACGCAAAGAAACACAAAAGAGAAAAAGATCTTTGCGTTCTTTGTGTTCTTTTGCGGCTAATTGGGCGGCTACAGAATTCATGAAAACGCTCTAGTCGCGGCCCGCATGAGCATGCTCAAGAAAATCGTCCTGATTGCCCTGTTGCTTCCGGTCGTCTTGTTGCTCGTCTCGCTCTTTCTGCCTTCGCGGTACCGCGTCGAACGCGCGCTGCTGATGAAGACGACGGCCGGCGCGGTGCTCACCCGGATCAATACGCTCAAGACCTGGCCGGAGTGGACGGCCTGGACGGTGGCGAAGTATCCCGACATGCGGATTTCCTTCAGCGGACCCGAAGCAGGCGTCGGCGCGACTTACTCCTGGCAAGGCAAGAGCACCGGGCACGGCACCTTGAAGATTACTCGCTCCGATCCGGACAAGGGCATCTCTTACGACCTCGACTTCGAGAACGGCAAGTACCTCTCTCGCGGGGCCATTCGGCTGGAACCTTCCGGCGATGCGGTCAAAGTCACTTGGAGCAACGAAGGCGACCTCGGGTGGAACCCGGTCTCCCGTTACTTCGGCCTGTTGATGGACCGGATGATGGGGCCGGATTTCGAAGAGGGCCTGAGAAACCTGAAGCGGGAGGTTGAATCCAAATGAATCTGTCGATGGCGTTGAAAGGCAAGAGGCCAGTGTTCAATGCTACACACGTCCTACGCCCCTGGCTCACTCCTGCAACTTCAACCTTTTGTGTAACTGTTCAGGAGTAAGAGACGGCCGCCCTCACCCCGGCCCTCTCCCCGGGGGAGAGGGCCGGGGTGAGGGCGAATGCAACCTTAGACCTGAATTGTTACGGCATTCGCTCGTTGCGACTTGGCCCTGGCCGCTTATAGTGGCGGCATGTTCACCTTGGCGATCTGCAGGCCGGGCGGGCTCCGGCGAGAGGCCAGGACTCTGGCGACGATCCTCCTGCTCGAGGCCGCGCTTGTTTGTTCACGCAGCGCCGAGCCCAGCTCGTCCCCGCCGGCGGCGGCACGCCCGACCGTCATCGTCGCCGTCGGCGCGCCGGGGGAAGAATCCTTCGGCCACTCCTTTTCGCAATGGGCCGGCCTCTGGGAAAAGGCGGCGCAACAGGGCGGGGCGAACGCGGTCCTGCTCGGTCTGAAGACCAACGACGCGGTGCCGCCCAAGCAGCAACTGCAACAGGCGCTGGCCGAGGAACCGAAGGGAGGGGGGGAACTCTGGTTGGTGCTGATTGGCCATGGGACCTTCGACGGCAAGGAAGCCAAATTCAACTTGCGCGGGGAGGATGTGTCGTCCACGGAACTGGCCAGCTGGCTCCAACCCATCACGCGTCCCCTGGCCATCATCGACACGAGTTCGGCGAGCGCTCCTTTCCTGGCCAGGCTCGCGGGGACGAACCGGGTGATCGTCACGGCCACGCGCAGTGGCAGCGAAGTGAATTTCGCGCGGTTCGGCCAGTATTTTTCCGAAGCCATCGCGGATCCGGAGGCCGACCTGGACAAGGACGGGCAGACGTCATTGCTCGAGGCGTTCCTGATGGCTTCGCGCCGGGTGAAAGAGTTTTACGAGCGCGAAGGGCGGTTGGTCACCGAGCATCCGCTGCTCGATGACAACAACGATGGCCTGGGCACTCCGCCGGATTGGTTTCGCGGCATCCGCGCGGTCAAGAAGGCCAAGGACGGCGCCAGGCTCGACGGGCTCCGCGCGCACCAGTTTCATTTGGTGCGGAGCGAGGGCGAACTCAAGCTGACTCCCGAGGTCCGTGCCCGCCGCGACGAATTGGAGATGAGCATCGCCCGGCTGCGGGAGTCCAAACCGGACCTGGCCGAGGACGATTACTACGCGAAACTGGAAGTGCTCCTGCTCGAGTTGGCGCGGCTCTACGAGGGCCCGCCCTCACCTCGGCCCCTGTTGCCATTGAATTAAGGACCCTTACGCCCAATGACCAATGAACCGCTGCTTACTCCGCCGGGATCTTATCCTCCAGCAGGTTGGCCTCCTGTGCCGTCAGGGCGAGGAAGGTTTGCTCGAGCGGGCCGGTGGCGCCGCTTTGCTGCCGCAGTTCGTCGCGGGTGCCGACGGCGATGAGTTTTCCCTGGTGGATGATGCCGATGCGATCGGCCATTTCTTCGGCCACGCTGAGTTGGTGCGTGGAAAGGAACACGGTCATGCCGGCCAGGGATCGTTCTTTCAAGGTGTCCTTGACGACCCGGCCGTGATGGGGGTCGAGGCCGATCATGGGTTCGTCGATGATGAACACTTCCGGATCATGGAGCAGCGCGGAGACAATGGCGACCCGCTGGCGCGTGCCGTGCGATAACCCTTCGATGGGTTTGTGCAGGTAGGCTTCCAGATTGAAACGATTCACCAACTCCGCGGCCTTGGCCTGGAGACGCGCCTCGCTCATCAGGAAGATTTGCCCGGTAAAACGGAGGAATTCCCACGGCGTCAGCTTGTCGTAGAGGAAAGGGAAGTCGGGCACGTAAGCCAGTCGCCGGCGCACCTCCAGCGGGTGAGTTTGCACGTCGAAGCCGCACACCCGGGCGTTACCGGAGGTGGGTTTGATCAGGCCCGTGAGAATTTTGATCGTCGTGGTCTTGCCGGCGGCGTTGGGCCCGAGGACGGCGAAGAACTCACCCTGGGGCACCGCCAGGCTGAGGTCATTGACCGCGACAAGATCGCCAAACGTCTTGACGATGTGAATCAGTTCAATCATCGCAACGACCTAGAGAGTGGTGAGCGCGTCATTGGTCATCACGATTTCATCGGGTAACTCCACCCGCAAAATTTCGCCCACCGGACTGACGAAGAGCACCGCCTTGTAGCGGTCAAAGAGCCGGGCTTCGAGGCGGTAGACCCGGATGAGATTGTTGCCGACCTTGAGCCGGTCGTTGCGGGCATCCCACTTCAGACCCAGCGCCAGCGAAGGCGGGCTGGCTTGAGGCAGAGGCAGGCCCAGCGTCGCCAGAATCGCCGGCAGCGCCGGACCTCCCAGCTCGCGCATGACTTTTTCCGGATTCCTCAAATCGGCAAAGGTCAAGGTTCGTTCCGTCTTCTCCTCGTCGTCCTCGATCAGGTAACGGACGATCTGCTCTGGCGCCGACGCGTGGATCTCCCAGGAAAACGGTTTCACCGTGACCTTGAGACTCATCGACTGCCAGTTCTGATTGGTGTCGAGCTTGAGATGGGAATAGAAGCGAACCCGGCTCAAGTCTTCCAACGAAAGATTCCCGTCAAATTCGAGCGAGTAGCCCGCCAGCCTCTTGATCATCCCTTCGGGCGGAGCCTCGTCGGTCATGGATCGGCCCGTCGCCATTTCTTCGCCGATATTGGCCTCACAGTGCGCGCGGCCGATCTTGACGCCGTGATGCCGGATTTCCAGGTAGGAGATGTCCGGCGAGGTCAACGCTTTTTCCCAGACGACTTCCGGTGGCACAGGCGTGCCAAGGTGCGTGCGCGCGCCGAACTCCGCGCGCCAGAGCAGCACGTTCATCGTCACGAAGAAGACCGTGACCAGGAAAACAAAGGCGCGGTAACGCATGGCGCGATCAGGAAGCCGGGATGTTCAGCAGGCTCCCGACTTTTACCCGCTTGGGATCCAGACCGGGATTGGCGGCCTGCAGCGCGCTGAGCTTGATTTGGTAGAGGCGGGCGACCGAAGCCAGCGTTTCGCCGGCTTTCACCGGGTGCGTCCGCCACCTGGCTCCCGTGCCCGCGGTGGCCCGAGTCTGTTCCGAGGCCAAGACCGTCATCGGGCGGCCCGCGCGGCCCGCCTCCCAGCCGGAAATCGCCGGGCTGTTCGTCGGAGGCGCGGGAACGGCGCGTGGCATTTCGCGCGCGGCGGAGGCCGGGCCGCTGGACAGGCCGGGACCACTCATCCCGGGGGGGCGGGCGGCGAGTTGGGCGCGCAGGGTCTCGATCTGCTGGCGCAACGCCTGGTTCTCTTCGCGCAACTGCACGGTTTCCCGGAGCGCCGATGGATTGACGATCGCGAGCGAGTCGGCCTTGATCAATTCCTGTCGGCAGGCCGGGATACGCTGGAGAATGTTGTCTGCCGGATACCCGGTGGGGCGAAGTTTGAGGGCTTTGTTGTAATGGTAGATCGCGGCGGCGTAGTCGATCTCGTGCTGGTCGAAGAGCACGCCCAGCTCAAAGTGGGCCAGGGCTGACCGAGGGTTGTCTTCGAGCGCGCGCTCGAAGCATTCAATCGCGCCGTTGTAGTCAAGGGCGCCCAGCTTCTCCTTGCCGGCCTGGAAATGCGGGTTCTTCTGCTCGTCCATCTGGCTTTCAGCGGTCGGCGAACAGCCCGACAGCCCAAGGCAAAGGAGCAGCACCAACGCATCACACCGGCCGAACGACATGGCTGGAACCTAAACGAACGGGCGGTGCGGCGCAATGAAGATGAGTTTTGGATTGCGGATTGCGGATTGCGGACTGCGGATTGGTCGTTGGTCACTGATTCCTGATTGCTGATTACTGATTACTGATTACTGCCTCCTGCCTCCTGCCTCCTGCCTCCTGATCACTGCTTCCCGCGGGCACGAGGGGCGGCGCGTTCATCGGACGAGGAGAACGGATTGGAGAGGCCTGGTTTTTCGCTGCCGAAGGGATTACGACCCGGCACCTGCAGCGCGTCGGAGGCGCGCCGCAGGCGCAAAGGACTGGCGAACAGGTAAGCCCATCCGACCGGCAGATGCAGCGCCCAGAGAACCAGGCAACGGAGGAGATCGATCACGCCCAGACCGTAGAGCACAAGGGCGGAGGCGGACAGGAGCGTGGCCGGGAGCAGGGACGCCGCGGAAAGCTTCCAGCTGCCGAGGAGGGTCAACTCGCGATCCTTGAAGAAGGCGTAAAGGCGCGCCACGGCGCAGTAGAGAGTCGCCAGCAGCAGCCAGTTCGCAAACAAGCCAACCACCACCGCAAGGCCGATGCTCAGGTAAATCACCGTTTCCCAGGCGCCCCACCACGATTCCAGTTCCGGGTGGTTGAACTGCGAGACCCAGCCTTTCGGATAGTTCCAGCCAAGGCAACCCGGGAACGAGCAGAGCAGAAGTTGGCGGCGCTGAAACTCGACTCGCAGATCCGTCGCGAGGCTGGCCCCACCCGTTCCGTCCAGGTCAACCACAACGGACAAGAAGTGATTCTCGGCCAGCGGCTCGGTGGAGGCGCGGGGACAACTCAGTTGTTGATCCTCGATCCCCCCGCTCTCCGGCAGTTGGCGGATGCTTTCGCGCAGGACGGGAAACCAGGCCGTGGTCAGGAACCAGAGCACGGCGCCCGCCGCGAGCAGGGCAACGATGAATTGAACCAGGAGAAGCCGGCCGAGCGGGGCCAGGGCGAAGGCGGCCACACCGCGCGGTGTCAGCGGCTGCCAGGCGGAGGTCAGCGGCCACTCTTCGGGCTTCAACTCTGGAATGTCAGACGGCTTGGATGCGTCTTGCGACATTCGCGCGGGTCATTTCGTCTGAGTCGGTTGCCCCTGGTTGGGCGGTGCCACGACGACGAGATGCACGGGGTAGCGAACCTTCATCACATCGTCCACCAGCACCTCCAGGAAGTAGGCCCCGGCGGCGGCGAATTCCACATTCCCGAAGAGGGTCACCGTGGTGGCGTTGGTCCCCGGATCTTTCATCTGGAACTTGACTTCACTTTTGCGCAGCACGGTGGTCTGGTCCGGGGCAATCAAGCGCACACTTTCGGTGAAGGCGCCCAGTCCGGCGGTCCAGCGATTAAACACGCTGAGTTTAAAAGCGGTGATGGGCAACTGCGGCACCCGCACGAAGTCAATCACACCGATGAGAAAGAAATTCCCGTTGGCCTCCTGGCGGACTTCTTCGCAAAGCAGCGAGCACTGGAGGTCGGGAAGGATGCGGGTGGGAGTCATGGGGAGAAGGCAATCTCAGATTTGAAATTTGAAATTTGAAATTTGAAATTCACGGCGGGCGCGCTGGTCGTTTGCAATTTGAGATTTAAGATTTGAGATTTGAGATTCACGGCGCGCGCTCCGCGGCCCGGACGGTGTTTTGCATGAGCATGGCGATGGTCATCGGCCCGACTCCGCCCGGGTTGGGCGTGATTTTTCCGGCGATGGATTGGACGCGGGAGAAATCGACATCACCCACCAGGCGGGCGCCTTGCGGCGCGGCCGGGTCGTCCAGGCGGTTGACCCCCACGTCGATCACGACGGCGCCGGGCTTGACCATGTCCGGCTTGACGAAATGCGCCGAACCGATGGCTGCGATGAGAATATCCGCGCGCCGGCAGTGCGCGGCGATGTCGCGTGTGCGCGAGTGGCAGAGCGTGACCGTGGCATTGGCGTGTTGGGCCTTCTGGCACAGGAGCGCCGCCAACGGTTTGCCGACGATGTCGCCGCGGCCCAGGATCACGACTTCGGCGCCGACCGTTTCGACGCCGCTGCGGATCAGCAGTTGTTGGATGCCAGAGGGGGTGCAGGGGATGAACCCGGACGGATCTCCGAGCATGAGCTTGCCCACGTTGACCGGATGAAAACCATCCACGTCTTTTTGCGGCAGCACGGTGGCGTAAACCGTGGCCGCGCAGAGCTGGTCCGGAAGCGGCGCCTGGACGAGAATGCCGTGAATCCCCGGGTTGGCGTTGAGGGTCGCCAGCAGGTCGAGCACTTCGGCCTGGGCGGTGGTTGCCGGCAAGACATGCGTTTCCGAGTGAAAATCAAGGCGCCGGCAGGTCTTCTCCTTCATTCCCACGTAGACCTTGGAGGCCGGGTCTTCGCCGACGCGCACGAAAGCCAGTCCTGGCTGAATGCCGCGGGATTTGAGGCTGGCGATCCGTTGGGCGGTCTCCGCGTGGATTTGCTCCGCGATGGCACGTCCGTCGATGAGATTGGTCAGCACTGAAATTTACGGCACCGTCTTGATGGACTCGACCGTGATGACCGGGGTATTCGGCCAGCGTTCATCCAGCATTTCTTCGCCGGTCACGATGACCCGCTGCAACTGAAATTCCTTCATCACGACGTTGGTCGACGGATTGAAGAGGTAGTCAATGGTCCGATTGTTGTCGAGGCTGCGCAGCACGAAGTAGGTCGGGGCCTGAATGCTCGCGCTGCCCTTGACGATGCCTTCGCGGGTGACAATGCGTTTGATGGGCGGTTCTTCGACCGGAGCCGGGGCCGGCGCGTCCGCAACCGTCGCCGGAGGAGGCGGTGGCGGCGGGACCACGACCGCGGTGGTCGGCTCCGGCGGGGTGGTGGCCGGCGGCGCAGCGGGGAGCGGCTCGGCTGGCGGGGGCGGAGGCGGTGCTTTGACCAGCGCGGTTTCCGTCGGCGGCGGCGGGGCGACCGGCGGGGAGGGCGGGTTGGCCTTGGCCAGGGCCGGACCGAGATCCGCTGGATCGGTCGAGAGCAGGTGGGCGGCGATGAACGCATACGCGTTGGTTGGCGCCTCGACCTTCATCCAGTCGCCTTTCGTTTCAATTTCCTTGACCGTCGTTCCTCGCTCGATGCGGCCGAGGATGCTGTAGTTTTCACCGGGACCGCTCCGCACGTTCAACTTTTTTGGCAGGACGGTTTTGGAATTCGCATCGATGAAGTGGGTGTTGACCCACACGACGGATCCGGCGGGCAAGGCGACTTTGGCCCAGGCCGCGGGCTCGTCGGGCTTGGGCTTTTTCAGCGTGACTTCTTCGAACACGGTGACGAGGTCACCTTTCTTGAGATGGGTGACGATTTCGCTGTTGATGGCGGCCTGGCCGCGCACGTTGACATTCTTCTCCTTGGCGACGGCGGGCCCGGGGCCGATCGACCCGGCGGTCGTTGCTGCTTCAGCCGCCGGCTTGTTGTTCTTGGTCTCTTTGGCCTTGGCCGACGCCTTTTTGTCCGCGGTGGCTTTCTTCTTTTTGAGCTCGACTTTGTTGGTTTCGGATTTGGTTTCCGGCTTGGGGATGGCGGGCGCGGGAACGTCGCCAGCCGGGATGACGGGCGGCGCGGTGTTCGCCGAGCCCGGCGGCGGCGTGGTTTGGGCGAAAAGGGTGCCGGCAGCCAAACCGATGGAGAGCAGAGCGGGCGGGAACATCCGATGTTTCATCTTCATAACAGGGGAAAGTAGAGATTTATTCTCCGGAGCAGTCAACATCCAATGAGGGCGCGGGCGGCGCCCGGTTTGATTTGCAGAACACTTCACTGCGGTCCCGCCAAACGGCGGGCGCGGGCGGAGCCGATGCCCAGGCGAAGGCGCCGCAGTTGAACTGAGACGCGCGTTCGGCGCAAACGCCGCGCGACCTGCCCGTCCGAAGCCGTGCCCAGCAACGCCTCTTCCTTCGCCTCTTCCTCCGCCGACCAGGGCCGGTCGGCGGGGTCAACGGGCCGGCCGCGCCGCGCCGCCCAATGCCCCGCCATCGCGCTGCGCCAATAGTCCGGCTTGGGCCGGCGCAACGCCGCCAACAATCGCCGCTCACCCGCCGCAGAGAGCGTCCGCGGCCTGCCGCGCTTGCGTTCCGCGATGTGCTCGCGCAACGCCGGCGTCATCGCTTCCGTGGTCGTATAGGACTTGAGAATCCGCGTCCCCACGTTGATGGGTTCCACCTCCAAAGCTTTGCGCCACTTCGAGACGGTCGCGGTCGACACGCCCCGCCAATAGGCCACGGCCAACTCCGATTCCTGCTGCACCGCTGCGATTAAGCCGCCGCTCAAAATGAGGGACCGTTTACCTTCAACGCAGGGCCAGGAAATCGGAGCCTCAGTGTGGTCTCCAACTTTGACCTTGCCGCGCAGTCGGCAGACCAGCCAACCGCCGCGCCGGGGTTCGGACGCCGCGTACGGCCCAAAATGCAGCCGCACCTTGTTGGCGTCGATCGGTCCATGCTTCCGCTTGATGTGCGCCTGCCGCGCGGAGATGCCTAGCTTGAGTCGTTTTGTCCGCACGGCGTAGACGCTTCGCTGATGCCGCCGCGCAACCTCACGATCCAGTCGCGTTCCCAATAGTGCGATTTCCGCGTCGGCCCAACGCGGTTGCTCGGTCGCGGCAATGCCGAGCTTCTGGCGTTTCAATTTCACGGCGTTGAGGGAACGCCGCAAACGCCGGGCGACTTCGCGATCCGGTCGCCGCCCCAAGAGGCGCAGCTCGCGATCAGACCAGGGTTTGCCTGACGATGACATCGTGTCTGTATCCTCAAACAAATAAACCACGGCGGCAAAAGCAAACTCCGAGTGAATTTGAGATCATTCGCAAACCGGGCGCCCAGAACTCAAGGTCGGAATCCAGATACATTTACTTCCGGTTCGAAAGGCTGACAGGCCAGGCTCAACATCGCTACGCCATATCCAACTCGATGAACCGCTCTCCATTGAGCTTGCAAACCGCGGTATAGTAATAGGCCGGCACAATCCTTTAGCAGCCACAAACGACCGATCGCAGAGGAGCGTAAGTGTTCCCATCAAGGCCTTTAGCGCGTGGTCGAACACGACAACCTAGAGTAGGATCAGTTGAAATGAAAACAATTTGCCACGCGTTTTGGCAATAAGTTTGCCTCTCTTCCCACCGCGCTCCCTATGAATGAACATAATGAGCGAATTCCCGCCCTACCATCTCATGGCACCAAACGTGCCCTTGGTTTTGCAGGAAAGCACGCCGGCGATTTCGCGCGGCGCACTTTAAGGATCAGGTGAACCAGTAGTGCCGAGACGGCGCTCTGAAGTGATTGCAAAGTTTATAGGGAGAGCGCATGGCGGTTTCTGCGGCGCAACAGCTGGCTCCTTGATCCTCTGAATGTGGGTGCTTTCCAGGCCGAAGAGCCTGGTCCTTTTTTTTGTCAGGACTCTTTTGACGCGAACGTAAGGATACATTCGCGCCAGGAGCCAGTGGGAGTATTCGATATGAGAAGTGGTCTGGAACGGATTCTGGATTGCATCTCCCCTCGCGAGGGGTGCTATCGGCAAGCTACACTCTCCCGACATCTCAAGCTTTCGCCGCTCGATCCTTTTGCATCATCGAAATCCTGCGCGGGCGAACCACGCGCCCGTTTCGGCAATCGGGCGCCGGCCAGAGCGCCTCAACTTCTCGCCGCGATCAAGCTCTCCTCGTGACCATCACGCACCGGCAATCACCTCAACCCAAGAATCTGAAACAAAACGCATGAAAACTCACTCGTGGTTCGCCTTGCTCCTCCTCCTGTGCTGGCGCAGCGAGGCGCAGGTTGCCTCTCCGATGGCAGACCCTCAGAACTTTCAGATCGTCGAGCGCGGCCGCGATTATGATGTCTGGCAGCGCGTGACGCAACAAACCCTCGGTGACGGCAGCGTCGTTCTCCGCACCAATTCCTACACCTCACTCGGGACAGGAATTCATTACTGGAAGGACGGCGCGTGGCGCGACACAAATCCGCGCTTCACGCTCTTTCCTGGCGGAGCGGTCGCGGAGGAAG
>WNGF01000368.1_pt1 | contig 96494 bp, 84 predicted proteins | sample 5400641 | NCBI WGS metagenome assembly WNGF01 (sample SAMN13153371, study PRJNA577476) | soil metagenome | isolation source: 80 cm soil or saprolite under grassland replicate 2 | place: USA:California | collected 2016-06-15 | reverse complement strand
GGTTCGATCGCAGCGGTAAACAGCTTGCCCTGATTGGCGCACCAGCTGCAGATACGGGGCTGCATCTCTCGTCCGACGAAAAACGGCTTGCCGTCAGCCGCCTCGATTCGCAAGCAGGCTCGGCCGATATCTGGTTGATTGACCTCGCGCGTAATAACCCCTCGCGGTTCACTTTCGACCCGGCGAATGAGAGTTCCCCAGTCTGGTCACCTGATGATAGCCGCATTGTCTTTGCATCGAATCGCGGTGGCGTTGTCAGTATCTATCAGAGACTTTCCAACGGCGCCGGCAACGACGAATTACTTCTCAGATTTGCCGAGCCGATTGGTCCGCACGATTGGTCCCCAGATGGAAAATTTATTCTCTTCGGGGTGCTGTCTCCTAAAACGAATGTTGATCTTTGGCTCTTACCCCTGTTTGGCGATCAAAAGCCGACGCCATTTATCCAGACGGAGTTCGCGGAAGTCCAGGGAGAATTCTCTCCGGACGGCCGCTGGCTCGCGTATGCTTCAAATGAGTCAGGAGCGTACCAGGTCTATGTTCAAAGCTTCCCAACATCGGGCGGTAAGTGGCAAGTTTCCACCGGCGGCGGCGCCCAACCACAATGGCGCCGGGATGGTAAAGAGTTGTTCTATCTCGCTCCCGATAGAAAGCTTATGGCGGTAGAAGTTAACGGTACTGGTCCGACCTTCGTGGCGGGCGTCCCCAGGCCCCTTTTCGACGTTCATGTCAGCACCATCTTCCCAGGGGCCGCTGGCGCTGGGCCATACTATGTTGTCACGGGCGACGGCCAACGTTTTCTCGTTAACACGATTGTGGGAGATTCCACGCCCGTGCCGCTCACTATTGTCTTGAACTGGACAGCCGGGCTGAAGCGATGACGGTTGCGATCGGCACCAGACTGGGCCGTTACGAAATCCGCTCGAAGCTAGGTGAAGGCGGAATGGGCGAGGTCTATCTGGCCCAGGACATGAAACTGGATCGCACCGTCGCCGTGAAAGTCCTGCCTGCTGACTTGGCTCAGGATCAATCGCGCATGCGGCGCTTTGTGCAGGAAGCGCGGACGGCTTCGTCACTATCTCATCCTAACGTGGCTCATATTTATGAGATCGAAGAGATTGATGGCATGCACTTCATCGCCATGGAATACGTCAACGGCGCAACCCTGCGTGAACGAATTGCCCGTGGCGGGCTTGACCTCAATGAGGTTCTCGATATCGCCGTTCAGATTGCGGCGGCTCTATCCGCCGCGCACAGCGCCGGCATCACCCATCGCGACGTTAAACCCGATAACGTCATGCTGCGGCAGGATGGTTATGTGAAGGTGCTCGACTTCGGCCTTGCGAAACTGAGTGAGCTTACGTCAGATACCGATACTGAAGCGCCCACAAAAGCCATGGTGAACACTGATCCGGGCACAGTCATGGGCACCGTCGGTTATATGTCACCGGAACAAGCGCGCGGGAAAGCTGTGGATGCGCGCACAGACATTTGGAGTCTGGGCGTCGTGATCTATCAAATGGTTACGAACCATTTACCTTTTGAAGGATCGTCGAACAGCGACGTGATCGCCGCGATCCTGGGAAAGGAGCCACCGCCGATGGCCCGATATGCTCGTGAGGTTCCGGAAGCGCTCGAATGGATCACGACCAAAGCCCTCACCAAGGATCCGGACGAGCGTTATCAAACCGCGAAAGAGATGATGGTCGACTTGCGGCGGATCAAACAGCGCCTGGATGCGCACGCGGAAATTGAGCGATCGTCAGCCCCTGATTCGAGCGGTGTCACCTCGGGGATGTCTGGTCAGCAACCGTCAGTCGGCGCGGCCTCGCCAGGCTCGACAGTCTCTGCCGCTGGATCGTTTTCAACCGCCCCCGTCTCCAGCGCCGAATATCTGATCAGCGAGATCAAACGCCATAAGACCGGCTTCGGGTTGATCCTGGCAGTCACCTTAGTGGCTGCCATAGGCGGCGGCTTATGGATATATAAGCTCTTCACTATGGGTAAATCTTCGGGGCCGCCGGCGATCAGGTTTACCCGACTTACCAGCGGCGGAACGATCGGGAACGAGACGATCACAGGCGGCGCAGCGATTTCACCGGACGGGAAGTACGTCGTGTTCTGGACCCTCGACGGAACCAAAAGCTCGTGCTATGTCCAGCAGATATCGACAAATAGTCTGGTCCGAATTGTCGGGCCGCTCGAGGGTAATTACGGAGCGTCAACATTCTCGCCTGACGGAGAGTTTGTTTTCTATAACGGCGATGACAAAGACAACGTCGATGGCGCTTTGTTTCAGATTCCCGTGCTGGGCGGACAGCCGCGCAAAATCGTCAACGGTATCTCGAGTCCGGTTACTTTTTCGCCCGACGCCAGGCAGATTGCCTATGTGCACCTGATTCCAGCCACAGGCGAAACTTTGTTGAAGGTCGCCAACGCCGACGGCAGCGGCGTTTCGAAAATCATCGCTCGGCGCACTCTTCCGAATTACTTTTCCCCTGACGGACCGTCATGGTCACCGGATGGGCGCGTGATAGCCCTGGGCGTGGCGTCAATATCTGCCGTTATTGCGGGGTCGACAGTTGTCGAGATTCCGGCCGCAGGTGGGAACGAACGTCCCATAACCCCGCCGCAATGGGGCTTTGTATCGCGGGTCAACTGGCTCAGTAACGGCAGCGGACTCGTGATTACTCTGTATGCGTCTTACACATCGATGGGTACTCAAATCTGGTTTGTGTCTTATCCGGATGGCGCCGCCCATCGGATCACGAACGATCTGAATGGTTATGGAACTATCAGCCTTGGGGTCAGCAGCGACTCAAAGACAATAGTGACGGTTCAGGAAGACTTCACCCGCACGATCTGGATCACTCGACCCAATGATGACCCGGGCCAGGCGCGCCAGATTTCCAATGGCAAATATGAAGGTGCAGAATCAATGGCGATGACCCGCGATGGCAGGATTGTTTATCTTGACCTGATCGGCGATTCCAGTGAAATCTGGATCATGAAAAGTGATGGCAGCGACAAGCGCCGGCTAACCAGTGACGGCGCGCTCAAGGACCGGGTCTCAGTTTCGCCAGATGATCGTTACCTCCTCTTCAGCTCAAACCGGTCAGGTAATTTCAGCATCTGGCGCGCAGACATTGACGGCAACAATCCTAAACAACTGACGGAAGAGAGCACATTCGCAGTCGGGGCAATATCCTCCGCGGACGGAAAGTGGGTTTTGTTTCAATCGTTCAGGTCCGGCAAATGGTCGGTTTGGAAAGTTCCGATTGATGGTGGAGATGCCACCCAGATAAGCGACGTTGAATGTTCTTTGCCCGCCCTCTCGCCGGATGGAAAACTGATCGCCTGTCTGATACCGAACCAGAAAGCGTCCTTCAGATGGCAGATTGCAATTATCCCCTACGACGGCGGTCCGGTGCAGAAGTTGTTTGACCTGCCGCCCACATTTGGTTTTAACGGCGGCCTGCGCTGGACAGCCGACGGACGTTCGATTTCATATCTCAAAGAGGAAGGCGCCACCTCGAATGTTTATGCTCAACCACTTGACGGCGGTCCGTCCAGGGCTCTTACCAGGTTCAAAATGGATCGGGCGTCGCGATTCGAATGGTCGCGCGATGGCAAGCAGATCCTGCTGGGTCGCGGCCCACAAACGGACGATGTCGTCTTGATTAAGGACTTTCGCTAACTCGAGCCCCAGGAGTTAGCGCGAGGACAACCACTTCTGATACCGAGCTACGACCCATTGAGGCGGTTCGGGATCGTCGGCAGCTCTGATGTTCAACCCCGTACTCTTCATCCATCGCCATAGCCAGGTCGGGCCGTACCTGGAGACCAGCGTGTCTTTCGTCTGATACGCCGGATCCTTCATCGCTTCATCCAGGCTGACAAACCGATAACCGCGAGCTGAAAAACGCGCGAGCATTTCTTCCAGGGAATCAGCGTTTATGTCATTAGCATGAATCAACAATGTCTGCGTAACTTCCCGGCCAAAGATCTTTGGAGCAAAGCGCTCGGCAAACTCCGTCGCAGCGAGAGTGAAATCAAGATAGTCGTCGCGCACGCGTTTGGCCGTCGTTCGGTCTCCATCCCGCAGCGCCAGCACGTAAACAACATTAAAGATGAAATCAGAATTCTCAATCGTGTGCGGCGTGACTTTGTAACCACGATCAATCAAAAACTTTTCGATCGCTTCTTTCTTGGCCTGCGTATCACCGGTGTGCGTCATGGGATGGCGAAAGTAGAGCTGATAGGGTTGACGCGAGCTCATTAAGCGGCGGCTGACAATTTCGCCCTTCAGGATCTCTTCTTCAAACTGTTCTACTGTGAGGTTGTTAAAATCAGGATGTGAATAGGTGTGATTGCCGAGGATCATACCCGCGTCAACCCATTGCTTTAGTAAGACCGTCCGCGCATCTTTTTCGCCGTTCACTTGCAACTTGCCTTCATTGACAAAGGCCACGACCGGCACACGTTGCCTGCGAAGAACGGCTAAAATTTTGTTCGTCGCACGCCGAGCATCAGCCAACGAGGATTCTCCAACCGCCGCGTAAGGGAGGTCGTCAATCGTAACGGCCATCTTCCGCGCAGGAGTGGGAGTTTGCGCAAACACATTGACGCTGAGAATCAGGACTACTATTGCAGCCTTTGGGCCGATAACAGATTTCATCTTTGCCCTTCTCAAATCAAGCGGTTTGCCGCCAGCCATTGGCCGCCATCCACGGCGATGATTGCGCCGTTGATAAAACTCGCCGCGTCGGAACAAAGAAACAACGCCGCGTTTTCAATGTCCTTAATCAGTCCAAAGCGTCCGAGCGGTACCTTCTTGCGCAGCTTCTCCTTGATTGGTTCCGGCACCAGCCGTTTCATCCCTTCCGTGTCTTCAATTGGTCCCGGAGCGATCGCGTTTACGCGAATGCCATAGCGTCCCCATTCCACGGCGAGATTTTTCGTGAGTGCATCGACTCCGGCCTTGGCTGCGGAAACGTGAAGCTGCATCGGCGTACCCAGATAATGCAGCGTCGCGCTGATGTTGAGTATTTGTCCGCGATTTTTCTTTAGTTCGGCAAAGGCCGCCCGGCAAACATTGAACGTGCCTTTGAGATCAATATCGACTACCGTGCCGAAGCCGTTAGGCGAAAGTTCTTCCGCCGCACAGAGAAAATTTCCCGCGGCGCCATTGACGACAATGTCAATCCTGCCAAAGTGTTCAATGGTCGCAGCGATTGCCTTTTCGACTCCTTCGGGATTGCGCACGTCGGCGGCGACGGCAAATGCCTGGCCCATGCCGGGCTCTGCCGTTTCGGCACCCTTCCTTACGCTCGCGTGTCTGCCGCTCCGCGCGTTGTTGATTGCTTTGGCAGCCGGTTCGAGGTGTTCGATGTTACGACTGACCAGCGCAACGTTCGCGCCGGCTTCGGCCAGAGCGCGCGCGACGCCGCCAGTAATTCCCGTGCCGCCGCCGGTAACGAAGGCAACTCGCTCCTTTAGAACTCCGTTGGTGAAAAGTTTTTGCTCCATAGAATTATTCCTTCAAAATTCCGGGCGGTTAGCTTATCATCAACGCCGGTTGATGCCACACGATGAAAAGTTTTAGCCTTCGAGGATTACATCTTGGACTAATGGCGGTTCTGGCGGCCGCCTTGATCATTGGACTGGTCTCGTTGCGGCGAACGGCAGTAAGCGGTGCCCCGCCTACCGCTCCCCCTATTGGCTCGGCGAAATCCGGCACCCACAGTCCGAATCAATTCGACGACCCGTACGCCGACTTTCGCAACGCTCGTTACTCAAATGCGGGACTGCTAAGTGAACGTGACGAATTAAAATTGGGCATCCAGCTTAATCGAGAAGCCACCAAACACTTTCGCCTCACCGACGTTGGCCTCGCGCGTGTCGATCGAATCGGGCAACGCATGGCAAAGTCGAGCCTGCGTCCTAATATGGTTTACAAATTTCACGTTGTCGAGAGCCGGGAGATTAACGGCTTCTCGATTCCCGGAGGACACATTTACATAACCACGGCGCTGCTGAAGGTAGCGAATGACGATAAACTGGCTTCGGTCCTGGCCCACGAGGTTGGACACATTGTCGCCCGGCATAGCCTAAAGACGCTGAAACAAAAACAGGGTTACGACGATATTGCCAGGACGCTCGGCTCAATTACCGGAATCGCCGGTGATACAGCGCGCGATTTTGGAACTTCCCTGGGTCGCCTGGTCGGTGACGGTTTTTTGACCCTTCATACTCGCGATGAAGAACGCGAAGCAGATTATCTCGGTGTCCACACAATGGCGCGCGCCCGGGTAAACACGCAGGCGATGGTCAGCATGTTTCAAAAGTTGCAGCGCTTAAGCGGTGAAGAGGCAGACCTGCTGGGTTCGTTCTTTTCCGATCATCCGGACATGAACGAGCGAATTGATAATACGCGATACGAGATTGCCCGGATGCGGCGAAGGTAGAAGGTAAGGCCACGAAACGACAGAAGCTCGATGAAGGCAAAAGGCAGAAACCCGACCGTTAGGGACAGTGCGAACAAAATCAGACTGAAATTTCCACAGTACCTTTTGTGCCTTTTTTGGGCTCCAGTTTCTTTCGGTCCCCGAAAAAGACGAGCAGCACAGGAATTAGCAATGCAAGATTTCTAAGCGCCGTCTTCACGCCTAACTGACTCGCAATGATTCCGCCAAAGCATCCGCACTCCAGCGGCTCACCATGCAAGGCATAAACGTAGTAAAGCGCGAACGCGCTGAAGCCGACCAGCAATAGAGCCGACCAAACCGCTCCCAGACGGACGGTTCGAGGGATTAGCAACAAAATTGCGGCGAGAACTTCCGACAAGATGACGGCGATTGTTGCGGGCCACTTCCATCGTTCGGCGTTAATATTCGCGGAGATAAGCAGCGAAGCTACGTTCGATGCGAACGCCTTAATGATCACCAGCTTTGCTCCCACCGTGAAGAAAAAAAGTGCGGCCAGACCGAAGCGACAGATCCGGATAAGCCATCGAAAGGATGAAGGATGAAGGATGAAGGATGAAAAGCGGCTTCGCATCGTCGCATCATCCCGTAACCTGGTACTTACAAAGGCATCTTTAACAGCGTTCTCTTCCTTCATCCTTCATCCTTCATCCTTTTTCTTACGACGCAGCCAGGCTCACGACCTTCTCCGCCGCGTCCTTCATTCCGCCGGCAACAGTAAAGTTTAGTCCTGATTCACGAATCACGCGCTGGCCTTCTTCGACGTTGGTTCCTTCGAGGCGAGCTACGACGGGAACTTTGACGCCCAGGTTTTTTGCCGCGCCGACAACGCCGCGCGCTACCATGTCACAACGCACGATGCCCCCAAAGATGTTGATGAGGACTGCCTGCACATTAGGATCGGCCAGCAGAATGCGAAAGGCTGCTTCGACGCGCTCCTGCGATGCGCCGCCACCTACGTCAAGAAAGTTTGCCGGCTCGCCGCCCGCCAGTTTAATGATGTCCATCGTAGCCATCGCCAGGCCGGCGCCGTTCACCATGCAGGCGATGTTGCCGTCGAGCTTGATGTAATTGAGATCGAATTTCGAAGCTTCGATTTCCAGCGGCTCCTCTTCATTAAGATCGCGCAGATCGCGGAAATCCGGATGGCGAAACATCGCGTTGTCATCAAAGTTCACCTTGGCGTCCAGCGCGATCAAGCGGTTATCTTTCGTCAGCAGAAACGGATTGATTTCCATGAGCGAAGCATCCATTTGCTCATATGCTGAGTAAAGCGACTGCATAAATTTTGCGGCTTGCGATACGAGCGCGCCCGGCAGCCCCAAAGCAAAGGCCAGCTTGCGCGCCTGGAACGGACGAAAGCCAACCGCAGGATTGATCGTCTCCTTGAAAATCTTTTCCTGCGTTTTCGCCGCGACTTCTTCAATGTCCATCCCCCCGGCGGCAGAGGCCATGAATACCGGCCGGCCGGTGGCGCGATCGAGCACGATTCCCAGGTAAAACTCTTTGTCGATGGGCAGCCCTTCTTCGATTAGGAGCACCCGCACTTCTCTTCCCTCAGGCCCGGTCTGGTGCGTGATCAGTTTCATCCCGAGAATCTGACGCGCCAGCTCGCGCGCTTCGTCGGCAGTCTTCGCCAACTTTACGCCGCCGCCTTTTCCCCGGCCGCCGGCGTGAATCTGTGCCTTGACCACCACCGACTCGGACGCCAATTCTCTCGCTGCCTGATACGCCTCTTCCGGAGACCGCGCGACGATACCGCGGGGGACGGGGACGCCGAACTTCTTCAGTAACTCTTTTGCCTGGTATTCGTGTATCTTCATGGCTGCTGGAGCGCGGGCATCCTGCCTGCAGTTCGCCGCAAGTTGGTGGCTTACATCTCTCGATAGTAAGAGCGCGATGAGTTTAGCGAGACCGATGAAGCCTCGCAAGTTGCCGGCACTCAGAATCTCAGAAAGGATTGATGAGAGGATGGATGAAATGTTTCCCCGATGCATCACGTCGCTTCCGGAGGTTGATACAACTTTCGCCGGCGTCCGCGGCTGGGTAGCCCAGGGCGCAACCACGCAAACAGTTTTCTTCGACATCCAACCGGCGGGCGACGTCCCTCCACATTCGCATGGCGAGCAATGGGGAATCGTGGTGGAGGGCGAGTTGGAATTCACTATTGACGGCGTGACGCGCGTCTATCGCAAGGGTGATAGTTATCATATTCCCGCGGGCGTGGTGCACTCTGCCCGGATTCCGACTCGCTGCCGGGTAATTGATTTCTTTCCGGATCCGGATCGACATAAAACCAAGGCTTGACTGCGCCGCACTGCCAGGCATTCCTCGTTTCTGAAAGAACGAGCTTTACGGTTTACGAGCGATGCTGATTTCCAGACGTTCATTCTTACTATCTGCCGGTTCCGGCCTATTTCTTAGCAGAAGGATTACGCTTTGCCAGACTCCCATTGAACGCGGCCGATTCGATAATGATTCGGTTCCGCTCGCCCGCGAAAAACTTCTTCAATTGGTCAACGATGAACGCGCTTTCGCCGGACTGTCGCCTGTCGAAATGGACGACCTCGCGTGCAAGGTGGCCAGCGACCACGCGCTGGACATGGCCAACAGAGCATTCTTGAGTCACTGGGGCAGCGACGGGCTGAAACCCTATCATCGGTATTCATTCGCCGGCGGAATTGATGCAGTTCAGGAGAATGTCTCGCAGGCGAATCATATCGCTTCGGTAACGCCCTACGGCGTGCAATCGGATCTGAATGACATGCATTTGAAGATGGTCAATGAAGCGCCGCCAAACGATGGCCACCGGCGGACCATTCTTGCGCCGCAACACACGCATGTTGGATTCGGCGTAGCGCTCCATGAACACAATGTGAGTCTCGTGGAAATGTTTGTGGCGAGGTATGTGAAGGTCGATTCAATTCGGCCCTCGCCGAAACGTGATTCGACCATTTTCATCAGTGGGCGGCCGATCAATCCAAAACATTTTTTGCATCAGGTCGAAGTTTTCTACGAACCCTTGCCCGAACCTTTGGACATTACGTGGCTGCGCACGCCGAGACCATATTCGCTGCCGGATCTTTCCATAGCACTGCGGCCAAAAGCGCCGCAGGGAACTCTCTACACCGATGGCAGCAAAGGTGATTACGACTGGACAGCTGATGGCAGGTTCCGCGTGCCGGTCCTGCCTTTTGAGAACAAGCCGGGAATTTACACGGTTATCTTCTGGTTGAGAAAAGCTCCAGCAGACAAGGCTTTCCCGGCTGCCGGCATTTGTCTGCGTAGTATTACGGGTGAACATTTTCAGCTGTAGAGTTCGCGCTTCGATTTACTGAGAACATGCAAGCGCCGCTCGAGATCGTTCAACTTTGACGGCTTGATACAAGATAAAGAATGACGACGATTAGATTGAGCGCTGTTGTTTTGCTCGCCATTCTTTTGGCGACGATCGCGAACGCACAGTCGCCGCCAGATCGCCAAAAACTGGCCACCAGCGTTCGCGCCGAGTTCCTGCATGCCTGGAATGGATATAAGAAATATGCGTGGGGTCATGATGATCTGAAACCACTGAGCAAGACTTATCACGATTGGTACGGGGAACCCCTTTTGATGACGCCGGTCGACGCGCTCGACACCATGATTATTATGGGTTTGAAAGAAGAAGCGAATACCACGCGCGAATACATCGTAAGGAATCTCTCGTTCGATAAGGACATCGAGGTCCAGAATTTCGAGATCACGATCAGATTGTTGGGCGGCTTGCTTTCCAGTTATCAACTGACGGGTGACAAGCGGCTGTTGAATCGGGCGGAAGATTTAGGAAACAGATTATTGCCGGTCTTCGACTCGCCCACTGGTTTGCCCTACCGCTACGTCAATCTCAAAACCGGCAAAGTTCGCGGCAACGTGACCAACCCGGCAGAGGCCGGAACTCTGTTGATTGAGTTTGGCACGCTTAGCAAACTTACACACAACCCGATCTTCTATGACAAAGCCAAGCACGCCCTCGTTGAAATTTACAACCGGCGATCTTCGATTGGATTGGTCGGCACCTGGATCAATATCGAAACCGGCAAATGGACCGACACCGACAGTCACATCAGCGGCGCGATTGATAGTTACTATGAATATCTTTTGAAGTGTTGGATTCTGTTTGGCGACAAAGACTGTAAGCGGATGTGGGATGCAAGCGTTGCGGCGATAAACAAATATCTAGCCCAGCTAACTCTGAATGAAAAATACTCTGCGACGAAGCGACCTCCCGGCGGAATTTGGGGCGTCTATGGCACACTGTGGTACGGGCATGCCGACATGCGCACCGGCAGGCGCACCGCAACAACCTATGGCGCGCTTGACGCCTTTTTCCCGGCGGTGCTGGCCCTGTCGGGTGATGTTAATCGGTCAAGACAACTACAGCGATCGTCATTCTTGATATGGAAAAGGAATGGAATCGAACCCGAGGAGTTTGATTACCTGAAGGGCGAAGTCACGCAGCCCGGATATCCTTTGCGCCCGGAAATCATTGAATCGACTTACTACCTGTACCACTTCACGACGAATCCCGAGTACTTGCGGATGGGCGAGACGATGTGGAAAGACTTCATGAAGTATTGTCGCACGGACGAAGGCTATGCGGCACTGAAGAGCGTGGTGACAAAAGAAAAAGCCGATTCCATGCAAAGCTTTCTGTTCGCTGAGACTTTCAAATATTTCTACCTGCTCTTTGCTCCGTCCAAAACTATCAACTTCGATCGTGTTGTTTTCAATACCGAAGCTCATCCGCTGAGGCGAACCAATCTCAAACATTGAGGAGACTTAAATGTTCCCGTCAGAAGAGAGTCCTGGTCATCACTCGATCCAAGAGTCACAGCGGCGGGCGGCCAGCCTTGGCTTGCTTGTCCTGTTTATCCTGCTGTCGCTAACGACTTGCCAGGGCGGCAACGCCAGGTTGCACCTTAAGTCAAGTGCGATCGGTGAAATGGACATGCCCGTTCGATCAAGCTACGCCTTTGCCGTCACCAAGACGTTCTCCGATATCTCCGGAAAGATGACGACCGCGGCGAGTTATCGAGTCTATGCGGCCAACTACGAACTCGATGCGAACAATTTCTCGATAACGATGGACAAACCCCTGGCGTCCGACAGTCAGTTGCGCGTAGTTTTTGGCCTGGTCGGCGCTGAAGGGAGCACTGAAAAATCGCCTCCCCCAACCGGAACATATTCAGCCAAGTCGGATAGGTACATGAAACTCGAAGACGTGGCCATCGTCTCTCGTAAGGGGAACGGGGATGCGAGGCTCTGGCTGGGACGCAGCACTTTGAATGGTGAGGTTAAGGTGACTTCCGTCACGGGCGACGAAGTGAATGGAGAAATCGATCTCACAAGTGGAGAGACTTCGATCAAAGGCCCATTCAAAGCAAAGATGCTGAACCGGAAATAGTTTCTCCGAACTCATTCTTAAGCGGATGCAAATTGATGAGCCGGCAACCACTTTCGGTTACCGGCTCAAGTTGCTTACTCTGACTGCTTACGGCTCAGTGCTCACCCCGCTAAGGTTTTTTCTTCTTCCCCGGTGGCTGAGCGTTCTGCTGTTGCTGTGGCTGCCCCTTCGGCTGAGCCTGCGCTTGTGGTTGAGGTTGCTGGCGCGGCTGTGGCTGCGCCTGCGGCCTCACCACGGGTGCTTGAACGCGGGGTTGTGGCCTCGCTTCTGTCCGCGGCATCGCTCGCGGCTGCGGTTGCGCTTGCACAGGTCTCTGCGGCTGAATATTGACCTGCGGTTGCGGCCTCGCTTCTATCCGCGGCATTGCTCGCGGTTGTGGTTGCGGCATTGCCCTGGGCTGTGGCATCGCGCGAGGTTGCGGCATCGCCCGCACCGGAGCCTGCGTCTGCGGATTTATTTTCGGCTGCGCCGGGCGAGCCGGATTTCCTGCTTTCTCGCCCTGTGCTCCACCGCTTACCGGCGGTCCGAGAGAACGCGGCGCACGCGAAGCCTTTTGCTCTTCGACTTGCTGTCGACGAAGTTGCTGCATCTGCTGCTTCGCGATTGGATTACCACGCGCCGCCTGTTTAGCGAACTCAGCCATTTGTCGCTCGCGCGCCAGCTCCGATGGTAGATTTGGCGCCTGACCGGGGACGGCTGGGCGGCCCGGTTGTTGGTTCGCCATCGCAGATCGGTGGTCTTCTAATTGAAGCTTTTTATTCTGCGCCTGAGCGGGTAGCGACTGAATTCGCATGGCCTGGGCCAGATCCTTTTTGAATGGCGCCGACGGCATTCTGGTGGTGACTACTGGAGTGTTTTCAATTCGCTGAGCCAGACTCGCCGGCAAATTGATTTTCCTCTGCGCGTCGCGCGTTTGAAACGCTGCGCGCCGTAGCTGATCAACCGCCAGCGGATCCCGCACCAGGCGAACATTCGCCAGCGTTTGCGGATCGGCCCTGGTAATGATTCGGCGATCTATTACCTGAGAAAAGTCCTGCACCGGCACAACTGTCACGGCGCCGGGCACGCCAAGATTAACGATCCGCTGATCGATAAATACTGTTTGGGTCGAATAAGCCGGCTGCCAGTACTGATCATAGTACAAAGGCGACCATGGATCTCCGGGTCCCAAAGCTACCCAGGCAACGCTCGTGTTACCGAATGGAATGAAGGCGACCAGCTCCGGCGAATAAGCCGGATAGGTATTCACCGCCGCGGGCACCCAGAACCACTGATTCGAATAGTACGTCCACCGGCCGTAGTGATAAGGCGCGTAGCCCCAAGGCTCGTTCGAGATCCACGTCAATCCGAATGGATAGTCTGTTTGCCAATAACCAGATTGGTACGGCGCCCACGCAGTATCGGCATATGGATGCCAGGCGTACCCGTAGTCGCTGATGTATTGCCAGTTACCATAGTCGTCGAGGTCTTCGACCCCGGGAACATATTCATCTACGTACTGATAGCTGACATCTCGCCGATACGGATCGTAGTAATACGGATCTTCGAGATAGGTGTTGTAATCGCGATAGCGCCCATCGTAAGTGCGGGGATAACGATAGTGGTAATAACTGTCGAGCACCGAACCTGCCTGCCCGGCATCGACGCGCGAGATCACGCCATTATCTCCCTGACAAGCAAGCGTCAGCGTCTCGCCCTTTTCAATAAAACCGTTCCCCCCGGAGCCGAGAATCTGCGCGCGCCCGCTATATGCGGTCGCTACGGCATTGCCGTTGTTATCAATCGCAATTTGATAGACACCCGGTTGTTGCGGATCGAGAGCGCCGCAAGGCGTCGCTACCTCGAAGGCTTGCCCGGACGGCAACGCGCCGATGTCAAATAGCCCGGACCCGTTGCGAAGTGCTACTTGAGTCTGATCTCTTGAGAGCTGTAAGACGTCGAGTGACGTGTTGGGATCGATGGTGGCGAAATTTCGTCCGGTGAAAGCGATCTGTGTGCGCGAGTTATCACGCGTCAAGATGCGATCTCCGACGGAAATTGGCGTGTTCGGCGTCGCCTCAATCCAATCCTTGTTCGTCACACTCGCATCAAGGCTGCGATTCAATCCGACCTGGCCGTCAATCTTCTCGATTCGAGCTGCGGAAGGCATTTCTTTCGCGCTCGCGGTGCGTTCGTATTTCTTCCAGAGATACACACCAGCTCCGGCGGCCACGGCACAAAGTAAGATTATTACGGTTGCATGCGGCCAAAATTTTATTCGATTCATAAAAAGCTTCCTCCTATACGTACAACTCCGACAAACCTAATCGCCTAAATAACAGTCAACATCCATACCAGTTCGCCGGCAATCGATAATACGATTTGAAGTTATTCAGGAGAGCTGATTAAACGATGCGTTGAACTGCAGATGAGGTTTGTGAGAAAGCGGATCATCAGGAAATATTCATATGAATGTCGGTAGATTGTAGTGATTGAGTTGCGCGCCAGCCGGCACGATCATCAAATCAACATAATTTGCTCAACCATTCCGAACAAATCGTGTAAAATGACCGCCGTGAGCGAAACTAAGATGACAATTGAGCGCGTGCCAACGGGAGGCGAAGAGATCGCCAACAGTGTGAGTCACGGCATCGCCCTCGGATTGGCCATTGCCGCAGCACCGGTGCTGATCGTCATGGCGGTGCGCGCGGGAACTGCCTGGAACGCGGTCGGCGCGTCCGTTTTTGCCACAACTGTGGTGCTTCTCTACCTCGCTTCCACGCTTTACCACGCGATAACTCACCATAAAGCCAAACAGATTTTTCGCGTTCTTGACCACGGAGCGATCTTTCTACTGATCGCCGGCACATATACTCCGTTCACTCTGGGTGTAATGCGCGGGCCCTGGGGTTGGACGCTCTTTGGCCTGGTCTGGACGCTGGCTATCGTCGGCATAACGATAAAAGCCCTGGCCGGCGCGAAGTATCTTTTTCTTTCAGTCGCGCTCTATATCGCGATGGGCTGGAGTGTAGTCATCGCGGCGAAGCCTGTTCTCACTCACGTTCCGTTGCCGGGAATTATCTGGTTGCTGGCGGGGGGGATCGCCTATACGGGTGGTGTCGCGTTCTTCGCCGCTCACAAGGTGAGGTACAGCCATTTCGCCTGGCATCTGTTCGTGATCGCCGGGACCACCTGTCACTTCTTTGCGGTGCTTTGGTATTCAGCCTAGTTCGGAAACCCGACCGTCAGGGAGGGTGCCGCAACGAACTGACTTCCGCGCGCAGTTTTCCCGGGGCCTTTTCCTTAGGGCCTCTGAATGCAGATTGGAGCCTCTATGCTGACGGGAATTCCGGTTGCACCCTCCCTGACGGTCGGGTTTCTGCACGCCTCTCAGTGGTCGTGTTTCTGCATGCCTTTCACGGTCGGGTTCTGTCCGGCACTTGTGATATCATCTGCCCACAAATCATGTTCAGTCGCCGTCAATTGCATCTAAGACCTCTCGAGAATCGCGCAAACCTTTTTGCGGACTAGTTTTTTTCTCTAATCAAAATCGTCTCGTCCGACTGACACCATTAGTGTCCAGCCCGAGTGTTTGAATGGAGGGAATCATGTCAACCGCAATCGCATTGAAAAGACCTGAAATCAAGACCGCTTTGCCGGGACCAAAGGGTCAGGCGATAGTCGCCGCCGACGCTCAGTTCGTTAATCCTGCTTATCCCCGCCCGGCGTTCAAATTGGTCGCCGAACGAGCGCAGGGAGTATGGGTCGAGGACGTTGACGGCAACATTTTTCTTGACTGCAACGCCGGTGTCGCCGTTTGTTCGACGGGTCATTGCCACCCCGAAGTCGTGCAGGCAATCAAAGATCAGGCGGAACAACTCATACACATGTGCGGCACCGATTTTTATTACCGGCACATGCCCGTGCTCGCGGAAAAGTTGGACCAGATCGTACCCGTGCCTTCCCCAACTCGGACGCATTTCGCGAACAGCGGCACCGAGGCTGTTGAGACTGCGTTGAAGTTGGCGATGCATGCCACGGGACGCGAAAAGTTCATCGCGTTTTTCAATAGTTTTCACGGGCGCACGCTGGGCTCACTTTCGCTGACATCTTCGAAAGTTGCGCAGCGTCTGGGATTTAAGCGGCAGGCCCTCGATGTTGTCCATGTCCCTTATCCGAACGAGTATCGCAATCCATTTCGCGAGGAAGATTGTGGCGAGGGCGGCGCCGGACAGGGCGCTTTGAACTGGATCGAGAATCGCCTGTTCGCAACTACCACGCCGGCCGAGGAAGTCGCCGCGATCGTCGTTGAACCTGTGCAAGGCGAAGGCGGTTACGTCCCGTCGCCGAAAGGATTTTTGCAGGGCCTTCGTCGTATCTGCGATGAGCACCGGATCGTTTTGATCGTCGATGAGGTTCAGAGCGGCATGGGTCGCACGGGAAAAATGTTCGCGTCCGATCACTACGATCTGAAGCCGGATATCGTCTGCATCGCGAAGGGCATCGCCTCGGGTTTGCCATTGGGCGCGTGCGTGGCGCGTGCCGATTTGATGGATTGGAAACCCGGAGCACATGCCTCGACCTTCGGCGGTAATCCAGTAGCCATTGCGGCCGCGCTAAAAACGATCGAATTGCTGGAGCGCGATTTGGTGGCGAACGCGGCCTCAGTCGGTGATTACCTTAAGAGCGGCCTCGAGAAGTTAATGGCGAAGCATGATCGTATTGGTGACGTGCGCGGCATGGGCTTTATGCTCGGGGTCGAGTTCGTCAAAGATCGAAGGACCAAAGAGCCCGACGTTGAGCTGCGCGATAGAGTTGAAGTCGCGAGCTTTGAGCGCGGATTAATTCTGCTTGGCTGCGGCGCGAATTCCATTCGCTGGTCGCCGCCTTTGATCCTGGCCCGGGAGAATGTCGACGTCGCTTTGGAAATCTTTGACGAGGCTATTACCGCTTCTGTCTAAACGCCTCCGTGATCGTCATGGTGATGTTGATGCGGAAATAATCACCACCGGGCCCCGGAGATCCCAGAGAAAATCAAAGGCAGGTTTTTAATGGAGGAAAGAGCCAGTGTTTGAAGGGACAATTATTTCAATCAACATTGCGCCCGCAGCGGAAGCGCCGATGGAATCGGTTGGCGAAGCCCGTGCCGTTCCCGGCAAAGGCCTTCAGGGCGATCGCTATTTCGCTCGTCAGGGCAGCTTTTACAAGCCGCAACCCGATCGCGAACTTACCCTAATCGAATCGGAAGCCATCGAAGCGTTTCGCACCGAATTTAAGCTCGAATTCGATCTCAGCTCAAGCCGTCGCAACGTCGTCACGCGCGGCGTTCCCCTCAATCATCTGGTTGGCAAAGAATTTTGGATCGGCGAGGTCAAGGCACGCGGAATTAAGCTCTGCGAGCCGTGTTCACATCTGCAGCGCCTTTCACATCCCAAGGTTTTGCCCGGATTGGTGCATCGTGGCGGATTGCGGGCTCAAATCCTGAGCGAAGGAACGATTCGCGTCGGCGAGATAATAAGAGAAGCCTGACTGCCGGCCGTGCGGACGTCCTCGTCCGCACGGAGCGGACGTCCTCGTCCGCACGGAGCGCGAAGCGGCGATCTTAATCGACAAGCAACTACGACTTCGGAGTCTGCCTCTCGGGCGCTGCTACAGCGTCAATACTTCCGCTGCCACTATAACCATCCGCGACATTTGTGGGTCGAGATCCGATTTGCAGTGACAATCCCTTTTCATCGATGCTTCCAGTTGCCTGAAGTCCGGGGTTTGGATTGTCTACAAGTTTGTCGGCGCTGAATTTCTGCAACACAATTCCGCGATCATTCTTGATGCCGGTCGCGAATTCGCTTAACGATCTCTTCTTTTGGGAATTCGAACTGTAAACTTCAAAAGCCAGCGTAACTAGTTTGTCTATTCGTATGACGCGTGCTTCGCCTTCGAGGCGAAATTGCTCGGTCCTCCCGGCGAAACCTCCTCCCGAGGTGAACGTGCTGGAAGTTATGCGGTACCTTTGCATTCGGGCATTCCAGGCATCATCGAGCGTCACAGCAACTGCAAGCGGAGAGTTCTGGCCCGCTTCGACGGTGATAATTTTAAATGGCGACGTAATCATCTGCGGCACCATCATTCCTTTGCCCGGCTTTCTCTCTGTAACTCGGAGTTGACCACTTGTCTCGCGCGCGATCTCGACCGCGTATCCACCCGAATTGCGCTGTCCCAGAAACGCTGCGACCACCGCGTTCGAATCGAAGAAACCGGCATTGAGCCGGGGCAGACTTCCCTCGAGTTTAGTCAGCGCGTCGTAAGTCTCGGCGTCGCGTATCACCGCAATGAATGGTTCACTAATTGATGAATGAAATCCTTCGGCCAACACCTTCAGGTCGTTTGCACCAGGCACTTGCTTTTGGACGGGAGAGGATGATGCCCTTTCACGAATAGAATTACTGTTTTGATTCGCACGACAGCCGGACGGGCCACCTGCGCTTAAGAGAAACGATGAGAGCATTGCAACCAAAATTATTTTCAAGCCAAACATTTACTTTAGCACCTCGCCCTGTTGTCTCGACTGCGAGCTGTTAGTCACATCTCTCGCCTGCAACATTCTAGAACGTCGCGGCGGGCGGGAGCTTGCATTGGCTCCATCAAACCCGATACCTGACTCGTTTTCGCAACTCTTCGTCTTCCACCTCAATATTCTGTAAACGCAACATCACATCGGCATTCAAATCCCAACCAGCGCGCTCTCCTGCTTTTAACTTCACGGTCCCGGCCGCGGCGATCATTGCGGCGTTGTCTGTCGACAGATGCGGTGAAGGAAAATAGACCGGCACGCCAAGCCGCGAGGCCGCTTCGCTCGCCGCGTCGCGCAAGGCGCCGTTACAGGCCACGCCGCCGGCAACAATCAAAGTCTTCGGGTAATAGTCTTTCGCGACGCGTTCCATTGTCGAGACCAGTGAACGAACAACTGTGCTTTGAAAACTCGCGGCGAGATCCTTAATCCCCTGTGAAGCTGCTTCACCGTTGGTCACTGGTTGCAGGCCGGATTCGCGAACGTATTTTTGTACCGCAGTTTTCAAACCGCTGAAACTGAAATCAGGCCGATTGTCTCCCATGCGTGGAAGCGTAAACTTGACCGCCTTCGGATTTCCTTCGCGCGCCAGTTTCTCGATGATTGGGCCGCCGGGATAACCAAGGCCGAGCAGCTTTGCAATCTTGTCGAATGCCTCGCCGGCGGCATCATCGCGGGTACGGGCGACAACTTTATACTTGCCGGGTTCCGGAACGAAAAAGAGATTAGTGTGTCCGCCCGAAACGACCAGGGCCAGCGCCGGATGTACAACCGGCGGATTCTCAAAACAAACAGAATAAATGTGGCCTTCGATGTGATTGACGCCGACCAGCGGCTTGTTCAGCGCAAAGGCCATTGCCTTTGCATATGACACACCGACCAGCAGAGAACCGATCAGGCCAGGTCCAATAGTCACTGCAATCCCATCGATCTCTTCGCTGGTAGTCTGCGCGCGCGCGAATGCTTCTTCCACGATCGGGACGATTTTGTCGAGATGTTCGCGCGAGGCGAGCTCCGGCACGACCCCGCCAAAGCGTTTGTGCGTTGCGATCTGCGAAGCGATGACCGATGAAATGATCTCGCGGCCATCGCGCACAACCGCGGCGGCAGTTTCATCGCAGGAAGTTTCAATACCCAGGACAAGCATAGGTCGTTGTTAGTGGATAGTTGCCAGTTGTTAGTTGTAACGATAGCGCCCGGCATGCCGACAGGCAACTTAGGATTCGTTTTGGTAAAAACTCAATGCCGATTCGCCGTGCTTGACGACTCGACAACGGCGCAACGTTCCAAAATCGTCCTGCAATTCTCTTTTCTTACGGTGTTCGACCACTACAAGACCATCGCCAGTCAGCACTTGCTCCGCCTTTTTGCCAATGAATTTCAGGACCCTTTCATAGTCCATCACATACGGCGGATCAAAAAAGATGACGTCAAATGGTATGGCGTCTTTCTTCACGTGCCTTCTAAGGAATTCTCCGGCTTCGGCCACAAAGATCTCGAATTCCGCCTGATCGACTTTCAGCGCAGCAACATTCGTTTCAATAAGCGCGCGCATTTTCCGTGAGCGATCGACGAACGTGACGTGCTCTGCGCCACGCGATAGTGCTTCGAGCCCGACAGCGCCGGAGCCGGCACACAGATCGAGGAATCGGACGCCTTCAATCCGCGGCGCGAGAATATTGAACAGCGTCTCTCGCAACCGATCGGAAGTCGGACGCGTTTCAAGCGACGGCGGGCTCTTTAGTTTTCGCCCGCGATATTTCCCGGCAATGATTCGCAATCAATTGATCAATAGTCAGAAGCCGGCAGTCAGAGGGGGGGTCGGATAGAATAGAAGCCCCTGCTGACGCGCGGGCTTCCGACAGCATCCCTGTAATCTGCCGGGAGATCATCCAACCGCCGCCAGCTTCATGCGCGGATCGCTCTGAACGCGTTTGATCATCCTGGCGGCTTCAGGCGACGTTTTACTTTCCTTGATAAAGATCTCAGCCTCTTTGCGCGCTGCTTGCAGGATGTCCAAATCACGCACCAGATTCGCGATGCGAAATTCCGGAAGACCTGCCTGCCGCGTGCCCATGACTTCGCCCGGTCCCCGCAACTCCAAATCTTTTTCGGCGATCCGAAAACCGTCGTTGGTTTCTTCCATAATGCCGAGGCGCTCGCGCGCGACACTTGTTTGTTTATCTGACGCCAATAGGACACAGTAACTTTTGTCGGCGCCGCGGCCGACGCGCCCGCGTAACTGATGAAGTTGGGATAAACCAAATCGCTCAGCGTGTTCGACCACCATTACCGAAGCATTTGGCACGTCTACACCGACCTCAATCACCGTAGTCGAAACCAGTATCTGAATTTCGCCCGCAATAAAGCGTCGCATGACTTCATCTTTTGCTTCCGGCTTCATGCGACCATGCAACAGTCCGACTGAAAATTTCGGGAAGACCTGATCGCGCAGATATTCGTAACGGCGGGTCGCATCTCTCAAGTCCATCTTTTCTGATTCTTCCACCAGCGGATAAACCACATAGACTTGCCGGCCGGAGCGTACTTCACGAGCAATCAGTTTCTTGACTTCCTGCCGTGCGTCTTCTCCATAAACGCGCGTTTCAACCGGCGTGCGTCCGGGCGGTAACTCATCGATGACTGAAACATCGAGATCGCCATAAACCGTCATTGCCAGCGAGCGCGGAATCGGCGTGGCCGTCATTACCAGCACTTCAGGGTTCAATCCCCGCGCGCGCAGTTCGGCGCGTTGCATGACGCCAAAGCGATGCTGCTCGTCGATGACCACCAGGCCAAGTTTCTTAAACGCGACACTTTCCTGAATCAGGGCATTCGTGCCGATGCACGCATCAACTTCGCCGGCGGCGATCGCCTGTTGTAATCGTCGCTTGTCAGCTGGTTTGAGCGAACCGACCAACAACTCAACGCGATAGGGGGCTTTGGCGAGGATTCGCTTAAGATTGCGCGCGTGCTGCTCAGCGAGAATCTCAGTCGGCACCATCAGCGCCGTCTGGTAACCATTCTCCATTGCCGCAAGCATCGAGATCAGCGCGACGATGGTCTTGCCGCTGCCCACATCACCCTGGAGCAAGCGATTCATCGGCGCATCTGAGCGCAGGTCGCGGAATATCTCTTTGACCACCCGGCGCTGCGCGTCGGTAAGTTTGAATGGTAAGACGGATTTGATTCTTTGCTTGATCGCGTCGTCAATCTTGATCGGCGCGCCTTTCTTTTCCCCGATTCGCCGGCCTCGTTTTACCAGCAGACCTAACGCCAGCCAGAACAATTCCTCGAATATCAAGCGTCCATGCGCGGGACTACGCATCGCTTCATAATCCTCAAGAGACGTCTCATCCAGGGGGAAATGCACATAGCGAAGTGCCCTGGCTCTCTCCAGCAATTTTCTGCGGGAAAGCAATTCGCGCGGCAGAGTTTCTTCTATCAGTTTGTCGGACATGCGCGCCAGAATCTCATGCACGATCTCGCGGAGACGCTTGGTTGGAAAGTCTCCGAGTTTGCGATAGATCGGAACTCGCCGCCCCACGTGAATGGCTGCCAGTCCGGGATCAGTTCCCTCCTCGCCCTCTTCCTGATCTGCGCTGACGACCTCCAGCTCGTCCGGTTTGTTTATTCTTAGCGAGTAGCTTTCGTGTTTATCCCGCTCCCATTGTCCAAACGCGATAAAGCGCGTTCCGGGAGAGAAACGCTTTGTGTTGTATTGAATTATTTGTTGAGCGCGGGCACCGGAAATGAACCACCAGACTGTGACTTGTTGCCCTGTTCGGCGTTGATCGCTGGCCCCAATCTTGAAGATGTATAGTCGCTGTTTGTAGGAACGGCGATTGCGAACGGGATATCCGCCCGCTACGCGCACGGTGAGATCGAGTGACGCTTCCAGGCCGTGATACAGGTGACGGATCTCCACCATGCTCGAGCGATCTTCATAGCGCATCGGAAGATACTGAAGCAGATCTTCGACCGTGACGTTATTGATATCTTTTCCAGGTGTAACGGCGGTTAGACCCAGAGCCAATTTGCGGGCACTTATTGGGCCGAAACGAGGAAGGTCCTGATTTGGCAGATCGAGAATGCGTGTGTCGAGGGAGATGGAGGCCAGGGATGACATGGGAGGATCATAGCATAGCAAACAATCGCACTTGCTCTGCTTCAGACGGTCAGTACCATCTGCCTAAGCAGATTGGGGAAAACTCAACCTGCCTCTTGAATCCATCCGCCGACGCGGATGGGTACTGACTTCCCCGGATGGCGCCGACTTCCGGCATATGGATACTGTCACCCATCGGCCCAAGCAGACAGATCAAACCAATATCGATCCTGGATTCGCCGTCGAGGCGGCTTGTATCGATCGCGAGAGAACAAAACATGAACGATCCACGTTATTAAGGACATGGACCGCTGGGAATCACTCGTCGATCAGAAAATCCGCGAAGCTATGGAGCAGGGCGAATTTGATGACTTAGCCGGCAAGGGCGCGCCCATTGATTTATCGGAAAACCCCTTTGAAGATCCCGACTGGCGAACGGCCCATCGCATGCTGCGTAATGCCGGGTTTGCACCGGCGTGGATCGAAGAGCGAAAGTACATCGATGAAGAACTCGCCGCGGCGCAGTCCACACTCGCGCGTGCGTGGTTGATTCTGACGAACGCTCTCGGGACGGAACAGCAATCAGGCGCCGAGATTCGTTGGGAGCGGCAGTTCAGTTCCTTCCGGCTACAGGTCGGCGCTTTGAACAGAAGAATCCTCGCGTGGAATTTGAAGACTCCAAACGTCAATTTTCATCGCGCGCTTATTGATATAGAAAAACAGCTGAAGGAAATTCAAAAGCAACGCCCTGGATAAGCCAAGGGCTATAAGCCATCAAGGGCAAGGCGATCATGCGATCAATCTGTCCATTATCGATTCTACGTTTGCGAAGGATTGAGAAGGAATTAAGGGCACGGTATCGCGCAATAATTTCGCGGCATCGGGCGCCGGAATTGCGCGGGAGAAAAAGAATCCCTGGCCTCGGGCACAACCGAAGGTTCGCAACTTTGTCACTTGTTCCAGCGTTTCGACTCCTTCCGCCGTCACATCCATCCCCAGGTTCTCCGCCAGCGACATAATGGTCCGCACGATTTCGGTGTTCTCGTTGCGGCCATTCATCCGGCTCACGAAAGAGCCGTCAATCTTGAGTGTGGAGATCGGGAAACTATGGAGCGAACTCAGCGATGAATAGCCGGTCCCAAAGTCGTCGATGCTCAGGCCAACTCCCAGCCGACGCAGCCGCTTGAGCAATTCGCTTGCCGCTTCCACATTTTCAACAACCACGCTTTCAGTTATTTCCAGCCACAGGGATTTCGCGTTTACATTCGTCTCTTCGAGCACTCGTTCTATTAACTGGATCAAACCCGGCTGATTAAACTGTTTGGCGGAGAGGTTAACGCTCATTGTCAGATTCGATTCGCTGGGATATGCGTCCTGCCACTCTCGCAATTGCGCGCAAGCTTTGCGCAATACCCATTCGCCAATGGGAATGATCAATCCTGTTTCCTCTGCGATAGGAATAAACTGGTTAGGATCAATGGCCCCATGTTCCGGGTGGTTCCATCGGGCGAGGGCCTCGAAACCGCTGATTCTAAACGTATCCAGTGAAACAATGGGTTGATACTCAAGGGTAAGTTCCTCTCGTTCGATCGCCGCTCTGAGATCATTCTGCATGTGCAACAATTTCAACGCCCGGACGTGCATGCTCTTATCAAATACCTGATGGCGAGTGCCGCCCAGCGACTTGGCGTAATACATCGCCGTATCGGCGTCGCGCAGAATGTCTTCGGGATGCTCATAACCGATCGAACTTGGCGCGATACCTATACTCGCGGAAGCGAACACCAGCCGATCTTCCAGCTTAAGTGGCTCAGCCAGCTCGCGCTGAATACGCTCGGCGATGTAAATCGCTTCATTCATACTCTTCAGGTCTTCAAGCAGAATGGTGAACTCGTCGCCACCAAGGCGCGCGATGGTATCTCCCGGGCGCAGACAACTTTGTAGCTTCGAAGCTGTCGCTATGAGCAATTGATCGCCAACCAAATGCCCTAAACTGTCATTCACGATCTTAAAGCGATCGAGATCAAGGAAGAGCACTGCGAACAGCGCGTATTCTTTCCGCAGCCGCCGGGCGACGGCAAGTTTCAAATGGTCGATAAACAGGGCTCGATTGGGCAATCCGGTCAATCCGTCGTGGAAAGCGTCGTGAACAAGTCGCGCCTCAGCTCGCTTGCGGTCGGTGATGTCTTGAATCTGAAAGATGAAGCGCATCGATTGCGTTTCGGGGTCGCGGACGCGAGACACGCTAAGGAGAGTCCATACCTCATGGCCTCCCTTGTGGATGTAGCGCTTTTCTGTTTGATATCCCGCAACCTGACTTTTGATTAGCCTCGATTGCTGCATGAGCAGGTCTGCCACATCTTCGGAATGTGTGATTGCCTCGATATTCATGGTCAGCAGTTCAGCTTCCGAATAGCCAACAATTTCGCAAAGAGAGCGATTTACCTGTAACCAGCGGCCATCCTGCGAGACCAGGGCCATACCGATCGCGGCATAATCAAAGGCACTGCGAAACCGCTCTTCGCTTTCCTGCAGCAAGTCGGCGTGACGTTGAGCTTTCTCCGCCTGGGCGATCGAGACTTCGACGTTCTTGAGATACGTCTTATACGTAACGTAAACGATGGCAATAATAGGCGTCGTCGCGATCACCCCGTAAACGCCGATTAAGGTGATTAATTTGGCAATAAGGAAAGCTGCCGAGGCACCGGCGTAGTAAGTTATCGACGACCAAAGATATGATTTGCGCCAGGTGGACCAAAACGGCCGGCTCATCCGGCAACTTGTATAGATCGTCGCCAGCCCGCTATTAGCCAGATACTGCACCGTGGCCATCAAACAGATGGCCGTCACCATCGCGGGAGAAAACCTCCGGCTCGGAAGATCTTCGACCGAGCCAAAAAGAGTCTCAAGCGCCAGCACCGTAAGAAACGTGGAACAGGCCATCATGGATGCATTGAAGATATGCACCCTGATCTTTTTGGTCACGCGCAAAGAAGAGCACACGGCCGCCGCCGCCGCGACGAGAGTCGCTGCCTCGCCACCGCAAAATAGCATGGTGAGAAAGACAAAGGAGTCGTTGACAGTGATTTCGCCCTTGATGCTGGGGATTGGTATTACCAGTCGGGCGCCGAGCACCACCATCAGCAGGAATAAGAGTAGGAATCGAGTGTCGAGTTGAGGAGTTCTCAAACTGCGCAGGCAGAGCACGAGAACCACACCCCCGAGGGTGACGACCAGGGCAATGAAGGGTTTTACTAGGCGCTGTTTGTTCACGGAAGTTTGCCGGTTGAACAAGGACCCGGCGCCGCGCTGATCTTAGATATCGTGAGGAGGCGCCAGGTGCCCGTAACGATTTTCAATTCTCGGCTTCATTCGAGTTCTGCTCGAGGAATAGCGTCTTGTAATGCTCTCGGACCTTATAACCGGCTTTCAAGTAACAGGATTGCGCCGCCGTTGCTTCCTGTTTCGTCAACAGGCAGACAGACTTGGTGCGGGCCAACAGAAGATTGGTTAGCTGCCTTAGACAAGCAGGTCCCAATCCCTTACCGCGATCTTCCGGCCTGACGAATATTCCTTCGAGATAATTGACCTCAGCCAGGTCGCTGACCACGTCCGCCTTGAAGAGCAATTGCCCGTTCTCAATACAGACCCAAACCCGGCCTTGTTGAATACGGCGCGCGCATCGATTTCGAAACCCCTCGGCGTCGACTTCCAGCGGATTGACGCCGCTTTCTTCAAATGCCATTTGAGCGTGAACCGGCGCGACCAGATTCACTTCATCAAGTGTCGCCCGTCGCAGACTCGGCACCGGCTTTTCGCAATGCTCTCTCGACCGTTGCTCGAATAATAGTTCGCGACATCCTTGATTCGACCGCTGCTTGTCCGGATTGAAGTACTTCATAAATTGATCAATCCGTCGCTCTTCACCAATTACTACGAATGACGAAGGACAATTCCTGGTAAGTTCGGCGAACCGCGACATGGAGGCCTCGGAATTCGTCTCAACCAACGTGACGTGGCCGATTAGGGCGACGCCGTCGAGCTCTCCACGGCCGTTTCTACTCGCGTAAAAGGTGCCGCGATTAAGTTCGCTCACGAGGCCGTTATCTTTGATCCAGCCCGTCATCACGAATGTAAGCAGCGGATGAGCGGAAAGGAAATCGAGGACTTCGGCTTCGTGTTCACCCCTGAGCGGCCGAATATCTTGAGCAACCTGGGGGGCCAGTGATGCGATTGGTTTGTCGTTTCTAAGTTCCAGCATTTTCGTGCTCCGTCTCGTGGTTGGTTGGTAAGGGTGATTTAGTAGTCGAGACAATCGAGGCCGGTGTCGAGGGACACGGGTAGAATGGTTGTGAGATCGCCGTCCAGCTGGGCAGCCTGCGCGAGAGCCACGGCATCGCTGATGATGACTCCATCGCTGACAATAACGCCGTCACTGATGATGACACCGTCCGCCAATGCGTAACCATCGCTCACGATGACTTGTTCGCTAACGATGACACCCATGTTAAGGAACAAAGTGCCGCTCGCGAGGGTGGTGCCGTCGCTGACGATTACACCATCACTAATCAGCACGCCATCGCTGATGATCACGCCATCGCTGATAATCACGCCATCGCTGATGATCACGCCATCGCTGATGATCACGCCGTCGCTGATCAGGACGCCGTTGCTGATAAGCACGTTGTCGCTGACAATGACGCCCTGGGCGTACACAGGCTGATACTTAGCTATCAAGCTGGTCCCCTTGGCGAAATGTTGTCCCAGGATGATTCCCTGCGACCACGAAAAGGTGGTGCCGGCAATCGTTGACTGCGGCACAGGCAAGGTCGTCGTGCTAAGGAGGGACGCACCTACCGGCTTACTTGTTCCCAGGTCGGTGCGGACCAGCCTGGCTAATCTCATGGCACCTTCCATGTTGATTTCGCCCGCACCCTGTTCGAGGGTATTGAAGCCCGCAAGTGGCTGAGCCGTATACATGAGAATCATCTTGATCAGATTTGGGGTTAAGTTCGGATTTGCCTGTAACAGCATAACGGCGGCGCCGGCCACGACCGGGGTTGCCATAGAGGAACCGCTCAGTTGCATTTCTCTGCGGTTATCAGCGCGACTAATCCCGAGATCAAGTTGCGGATTCTCGGCCACTAATAGATTACCGTCAGATTCGGCGTTGATGATCTTGTTTCCAGGCGCGACCACATCCGGCTTAATGAGGTTATCGAAGTGCTTGACCCCGGCGGCATCGGTTGTGTAGCTGCGCGTTGGACCGCGAGAACTGAATGTAGTGACGCCGTCGTCGTTGCGCGCATCAGTGCCAAAAGTGTTTGCGGCCCCAACGGTCAGTGCCGAAGGCTCGTTACCTGGACAATGGATTTGTCCATAGACTTTCTGACCAGCGCTGTTCTTGCCATTGTTGCCGGCAGCAGCCGCAACCACGACACCAGCGTCAACCAGGCGGCGCACCGCCCGGCAAATTGGATCATTCTTGTACGAATCAACCGCCGGCGTGCCCAGGCTCATGTTGACCACGCGCACGTTGTAAGTTGTCCGATTGGTCATCAGCCAATCCAACGCCGCCAATATCGCTGATACAGAGCCTATGCCCTGCGAGTTGAGCACCCGCAGATTAACGATGTTGGCGTTTGGCGCCATGCCGAGATACGCAGAATTAGCAATGCGACCGTTGCCGGCTGCGATTGCCGTGACGTGCGTGCCATGACCATACGGATCATCAACCCGATTTTCACCGGTAAAATCACGGCTGAAAACAATGCGACTCCTGGTACCCTTGTCCAGGAACGCGACGTGACTAATGTCCATACCGGAATCCAATATAGCGATTCCGATTCCGGTTCCGTCAAAAGTTGTGGTGGTCGTGAGAAGTCCGGAAGTTATAGTCTGCCTTCGTACCGCATCTGCTCCGGTGGTCGCCGTTATATGGCCCATCGATTGAACTCTTCGGTCCAGCGATAAGTAACGTGTATTGCCACTGGCGGCCAACTTTTCAATCATCCCGACCGGCGCATCGATCTTGATTGCGCCGAAAGCCGCGAATCTTGCGTCAACGCGAACACGATGAGCTTTAAGAAGCCTGGCAAGATTGCCGTCCCGGATATCGTCTGCCTGTAAGATCAGGCTAACTCGATTTGATGATGCGGCGCCGCTCTGAATCATTTCACGTAAATCGGGAGAGATCCGATCGCCACTGAATCCCCGATCGCTGCCGTCGTTATTCTTCGAATTTTGCGCGGCTGAGTTTTCGTCGCTGTTGTTTTCGCCTTCGCTCGCGTCGCTGACCTGAACTTGCTGAAACAATGCTGAAAGTTCCTGGTCGCTGGCAATGTATTCCGCGTACAGGTTCGGGGTAGTTGCGCCCACGATCCGTATCTTCCCTTGCTCGAGGGAAGCGCGCATGGTTTCGGTGGAGATCTGGGCAGCATAAGCGCCGACGAACTGATGAAGTTGATCGACAAAAAGGATGATTTCGCCTTTAGCGTTTTCCGCTTCGGCCAGGACGGCTTGCACGTGGGCCGTGAACTCATTGCCGGTCTTCGCATTCGCGGCGAGTGCATCGAGATTAAGACTTAAGATCCGTTTGGACCGCAGACTTTCGGGCGTGTTGCCGGCCGCAACTCTTTGCGCCAGACCCTGGGCGATTTGAACGGTCACCAATCCCAGTTCGCTTATCACGACCGGATTCTTATTCGAGTCGCTCGAGAGCACATCAATAATTCGGCTAATCTCAATATCGTGCCCTTTCACAGGCTCAAGCCGCCCTTCACTCGCTTGCTGTGTGAGATCCGTCGCATAGCGCGAAAGCATTGGATAGCCGGCCTTGCTCAGTGCTGCCCGGGCATTGAGTGACCGCGCATTCTGTGCCGACTGTGCATTCGCACGGTCGCCAACCAGAATTCCGGTACACAATGAAAGCGAGACCGACAGACAAGTCAGCCATGCGGTAACGCGACGATGTTTGATTCTTTTCATTTCGATCATCCTCTTAGTTTTCACAAGCCGCGATCTAACTCGCGGTCGCAAGCCTGTCCGCAATGACCATGCCAGCTACCTCAACTCGCAGAAACAGCTGTTTTCTTTAGGATTTTGAAGAACTTGGTGGCTTTGCCAAGTCAAGAGAAGCCGTCATCCTCGGTCTTAGTGAAGATGGCTCTCGGTCTTTATGACCGATTCGCGCTAGGAGGTTGATCTGTTTTAGGGTCAGTGGGAAAACGAAGGAAACGTTCAAATATGGCCGGTGGAAAATGGTGAAATTGAGATCTGGCGCGTTGCGTCGCCGTCTCCGCGAATTGAAATCCGCGTAACGCTTGAAGGCAGGGGATAACCCTTGATTCGTTCGGCCCATTCGATGATCACGACAGCAGTCTCATCAGTGAGAATTTCATCAAGATCAACAGCATGCGCCGCCGAAGCTCCTTCGTTCAGCCGATAGAGATCAATGTGATAAAGCAGCAACCGTCCCCGATAAGGATTAACCAACGTAAATGAAGGACTGGTCACTTCACCTTCTTCAACCCCGAGTGCCCGGGCAACTCCTTTTACCAGAATTGTTTTTCCCGCTCCGAGGGGACCACTCAATAAGAGAACCTCTCCACCGACAAGTTGTTCACCGATGCGCACACCTAGATCAAAGGTTTCACGTTCGTTGTGGGAAATCACATTTGCGGGAACTGGGCTCTGCGCTGTTATTGCCATCTTTGAAAGCGTTTCGGCAATTCTCCGTCAGGATCCAGGAACTTAATCGCTCTACTGAGATATCTGCGAATATCAGAAGCTACCATTGTCCGCATACCAAGCTCGGTGGCTGCGAAATCGCCTGCCAATCCGCCGAGATAAAGCGCGGCGATGATCGCTTCAAGCGAATCCGCTTCTTCTCGCAGCGTGCCATATGCCTGGGCCAGAAATCCGGTAATGATTCCGGTGAGAGTATCGCCCGCTCCAGCGGTGCCCAGGCCCGCATTGCCGGTTGGGTTAACGAAAACTCGTCCATCGGGCGCGGCAATCAAAGCGCGTGTTCCCTTCAAAACCAGAATGACTTGATGCCTGGTTGCAAAGTCGCGCGCAGCAGAAACACGATCGCCTAAGGCGGACTTATCTTCCGCGCCCATCAAGCGCAACATCTCTCCCGGGTGAGGCGTCAAGATAATTGGATGATCGTCCGAGCCCTTCAATGCCTCCGGCCACGGGGCCAAACAGTTTAATCCATCTGCATCTATGACAATCGGGGTTCGGCGATCTTCAGCTACCCCTCGGACAAAGTTGCGCGTGCGCACATCTTCGGATGATAAACCGGGACCGATGGCAATCACGTCGCAGCGTTCGGCAAATTTGAGAATGTAGTCAAGAGCATCGTCGCTGACCGCTCCGCGATCGGTCTCAACGAGCGACGCCGTCATTATTTCAGGCATCACCTGAGTCGCAACCAACGGTTGCACCGACAAGGGAGTTGCGACGGTCACCAGTCCTGCGCCTGTCCGCATCGCTGCATTTCCACACAGGGCGGCCGCCCCCGTGAACCCTCGCGAACCGGCGATTACCAGCGCGTGCCCATGTGTGTTCTTATAGGATTCCGGCGCGTATCGAGTTGCGATCAACCAACGGAGCGCATCAGTTGCTCCAACCAGGAACAGTCCGCCTGCCGGCTCGCCAACTAATTCAGAAGGTGATCCGATGTCGGCGACGATCAATTCGCCATTGTGAACAGCTGCTGGAGGTAAAACGCTCGCCGGCTTTGGGGCGGTCATCGTTACCGTAAGGTCTGCAACAACTGCCTCGCCAAGCAATTCAGAAGAATCAGAATTAAGTCCGGAAGGAATATCAACAGAGATTATGCCGATGCGTGATCCGGTTGCCGGGTCAAGCGGTTCCTGGAGTTGCCGCAGGTACCCAATGACTTGTTTATGAATACCCTCGACAGGGCGGCTGAGACCGGTTCCAAAAAGCGCGTCGACAATCGCTTCGTGCTGAATGGTCAACAAACTGTTTTGCAGATGGTTCCAGCCTTTCTCAGAATCGCACTCGTATAATTGAATCTCACCGAGCTGGGCCGTTGCCGATCCGTCCTGGGCGCTCAGATTCTCCTTCCAAACCTGTAACCGCTCAAAATTGATCCGGGCGTCGCCCCTGGTTTCTTCGAATCTTCCAATCAGTACAACATCAACCCTGGCGCCCGCCAGCGCCAGCAGTCTTGCCGCCACGGCTCCGTCGCCGCCGTTATTGCCACGACCGCAGAGGACGAGGACTGGCTTACTTTCAATATCGCCGCCGGCGAATTGTGTTAATGCTTTTGCGACTGCAATGCCCGCATTCTCCATCAATTGCAAAGGATAGCAAATGGGAAATGGCCACAGGCGAGGTTAAGTCAATACTGGCAGGCAGTTTACCGGCTGCTCTTCGTTGTCAGGGTCGCAGCACAGGTCTCGGTCTTACATAAAAACAGCGGCCTCCGGCTCCCCGCCGTCCTGCCGCTGCGTTTGCCAAACCGTCTTTTCGGGATGCTAACTTCAAATATCTAATGTACCAGCTTCTCCAGAAAACTCTCGAAAAAAGTTTTGAGGGCGACGACTCTTGATGTCGAGATTTTCCGGAATGCGTTTCACGGCTTCCACAAGACGTCCTGGGCACTTTGACCCGGCATCTTGCCTCTCATTGTGACTGACTGATCCCTTCAATCTGACCAACTTAGGCTAACTAAGAAAATCATTTCTGTAGAAAAACCGAAAGAAAACGGCGATTTTTGGCTGCTGCTCGCATGGCACAAGCATTGTTTAGTGCCTTGCCGGCTACCTTTCTGTGTTGGCGGCTGTGCTTGACGAAAAAGTTTCAGGAACATTGATGAATCGAAGCAAATCTCACCGGAACCGACCACTGCTGCGCTGGCTTACTGCGTTCGGAGTGACCTTGTCCCTCGTGGGCGGAATATTGACGACTGACAATGCAAGCGCACAATCTGTCGAACGTTCGCCCTCCGCTACCGGCGAAAAGTCGAAAAGCCCCGGAAATGTTCTCACAAAATATACTCGCGATTTGTCCGCCGCCGCTGAACGAGGCCGATTCAGCTCGTTAACCGACAGAAAATACGAAGTTGATCGCGCCACTCAAATCCTGGCTCGGGCCACCAGGAACAACCCCGTCGTGCTGACGGATTCCCAGGCGGTTCGCGACCTGGTTGCCGCAGGCATCGCAAACCGGATCGCCACCGGCGACGTTCCTGAAGCCTTAGTTGGCAAGCGCGTCCTGAAGTTGGACTTGAACACTCTATTTCATGAAGCAACAAACAAAATCGCATTAGTTGACACGCTGAAGCAGATCCTCGCTGAGATTAATCAAGCTGATTTCAAAGCCATTGTAATTATCGACCCCATCCAATCGCTCATCGGTCAATCGGCGGCTCTTGATGGTGCCGTATCGGGTTTGTTGCATGATTCGATTAAGGACGGAGAAATCCAATGTCTCGGCGCTTCGTCGGACATAGCATTTCATCAGAGTATCGGCAGCGATGAAGGCCTGGCATCACTTTTCTCCAGCGTTGAAATGAAAGAAATCGCTGAAGCCAGGAATGAATCAACTGAAATTTCATCAGATGAGAACGCGAAGAAATCTTCCGAAGAATTCGCGGGCGAAAATGTCTCGCCCGATTTGCGCGAGTTAATGCAGAGCGGCAATGCACCCAGCCGCGTCAAGGCGATCCTCCAGGTCGATGATACTAACAGCAGCATGCTCCGCGAGAAACTCGCTCAGTATGGCGTGAAGATTGAAAACCAGTTGCCTCGATTGGGAACCCTGGCTGTCGATGTTCCTGCCAGAGCGCTCGAGGAGCTGTCAAAAAACAGCCAGACTCGATATCTGTCGCTCGATCGGCGGGTCGGATCGTTGGGACATGTGCAGGCTACGACTGGCGAGACAGCGATGTTGGGCGAGGCGGGGAACTCAGGTCTGGACGGCAGCGGTGTCGGAATCGCCATTCTCGATTCAGGAATCTCGACCTCGCATCACGCGGTCAAAGGACGCGTTGTTTACAGCCAGGACTTTACCAGTGAAGGCCGCACTGACGATCCATACGGTCATGGAACGTACGTCGCCGCACTGGCCGCCGGCAAGGATACCGACTATGCCGGCGCCTACAGCGGTATTGCGACTGCGGCCAACCTGTTGAACTTGCGGGTGCTCAATTCCGCCGGAAGCGGAACCGTTTCCGCCGTCCTGAATGCGCTGAATGTGGTCCTGCAAAAGAAGACCACCTACAACATCCGCGTGGTAAACATGAGCCTGGGCATGCCGGCAGTTGATTCGTATAAGAACGATCCGGTGTGTCGCGCTGTTCGTCAGTTGGTTGATGCCGGCATTGTCGTGGTCGCGGCCGCTGGAAACGATGGCAAAGACCTTATTCATCCAAAACTGTACGGTCGAATTCATTCGCCCGGTAATGAGCCATCTGCCATTACGGTAGGTGCCGCGAATACATTTGGAACTGACGCTCGAAGCGACGACGGCGTAGCCACTTACAGTTCTCGTGGACCAACACGAAGTTACTGGACGGACTCAGCCAGCGTTAGGCACTACGACAATATTATTAAGCCTGATCTGGTTGCGCCCGGAAACAAGCTCGTGAGCGCCGCCGCGAACAACAACTCGCTGCTGTTATCGAACCTGTCACTGTTAGTCAAGAGTGGGAATGACAAGTCCGAAATGCGCCTGAGCGGTACTTCGGCAGCGTCCCCGATTGTCGCCGGCACAGCTGCCCTTTTGCTGGAAGCAAATCCCAGTCTGACGCCAAACCTGGTCAAAATGATCATGGAGTACACGGCTCAACCCCTCACCGGTTTTAATACGCTTGAGCAAGGCGCTGGTGAGGTAAATGTCGAGGGTGCAGTCCGGCTCGCCAAACTCGTTCGGACTGATCTCTCGGCGGCGACTCCTGTTAGTGCAGCGCTACTAACGACTACGTCTCCGAACGCCCAAACAACAATCGCCAGCCAGACATTCATGTGGTCCCAGGGCGTAATTTTCAAATATGACTTCGCTACCGGCGCCGATTTGATTTCTAAGTATCAATCAGTTTACGGCCAGGGCGTGCTCCTGTCCGATGGCGTGTTAGTGAGTGACGGCGTATTGCTCTCTGACCTGAGCAACCTCTCAACTGGAGTGCTCTTGAGCGATAACATCTTAATCAGCAACGGCCTCACGATGAGCGATGGGACTGTACTGATGAGCAACGGTGTGCTGCTTAGCGACGGCGTGTTGCTGTCTGATGGAGTACTGATTGCAGATGGCGTATTGATCAGCGATGGTGTCCTGCTCGGCGACGGCGTATTGCTGAGCGATGGTGTTTTGGTTTCCGATGGGGTCCTGGTCGGCGACTAATTTCTGAGACGACTTAAGTAACTTTTACTGGATCAGCGAGTCCAATTCAGGCTCTGCGTCTACCGGCGCGGGGCCTTTCTCATTTTTATAATCTGACAACCGATCGCGCCGGGCCTTCATTTTTTGGTGAACTTTGTTAAGCGGAGAATTCGATCTATGAAGACGCGGCCTTCTGATAAGCCCAAGCCATAGGTTACGGCAAAGTAAACCAGACCATATGGCACCAGCACCAGGGCGGCGACAATCAATGGGCGTTGCTGACCGATAGAGAGCTTAATCGCCCACCCCGTACCTGCCCCCATCACGGCGGCAAACCAAAGCTTGCCGACGTAACTGAGCGTCAGACCTGTGCGGCCAATCCGCTGATTTAGTTTCCGGCGCAGTAAGGCGAATTCAACCCAACCAGCAACCCCGGCAGATGCGGTCAAACCCGCCGCGCCCCACTTCGGATCAATTCCGATTGCTGCCGGCAGCGGTATCGCGCAAAGATAACCAAGACCGGTAGTGAGAACGACGCGAATGATGGCAAAGACCAATGGAGTACGCGTGTCGTGCAGGGCGTAGTAAGTCGAAGCATAAAGTCGGCCCAGCGTAGAAGCCAGCAAGCCGATCGTTGAACCGGCGAGGATGCCCCAGACATATCTCGATGCATCTTGTTTGAATTCCCCTGTTTGATAAAGGACCGCGGTCATCACATCTCCCAAAGCGAGCATCGCCATTGCTGACGGCACGATGAAAAACGCTATCCTCCTTAATCCGCCGTCCAGGCGCGCGCGCAACTGACCGGCGACTTCATCCGTTGTTCCGAGAGTACTTGCCATAGCGGGAAGCTCAGCGGCCGAAACGGACATGCCGAATAGACTAACCGGCAAGGTATAAAGGCTTTGGGCGTAGGTCAGCGAAGCCACAGCTTGAGGACTGATCAAGCTGGCCAGCATCGAATCGACAAAGGCGCTGATCTGAACAACGCCGCGGCTCATGAAGACCGGAAAGAAGTTTCGGATCACCTCGCGGACGTTGGCACTGACGATATCGACGATCGGGCGCAGCCGCCTTATCAATTTCAAGACAGTCGGGAGTTGAATCGCGAATTGCAGTCCGCTGCCGGCGACTGACCCCCACGCAGTAATGACCGCCAACGAATTCTGGTCCGACTGGCGCCCGAACCATATCAGCGTGAAAATAATTGCGACATTCCAGGCGACGGGGGCCGTGTAGGAAAGAAAGAATCTGCCGTGACTGTTGAGCACGCCCAGGCACCAGGCCGACATCACCAGCAACCCCGCGCCCGGGAAGAAAATTCTGACCAGATGAATTGTGAGCTCTCGAATTGGCCCGGTGAAGCCCGGCGCTATCACGGTGATGATATAGGGCGTGACGAGTACGCCGACGGCAACAATGACCGATGTTACTAACGCCAGGAGCGTAAGAATGGCATCAGCCACACTCGAAGCTTCCTTCTCGTCACCTTCAGCCAGCAGCTTCGCATAGACGGGAATGAAGGAAGCCGACAGTGCACCTTCCCCAAAAATGTTCTGCAGGAAGTTGGGGATCTTGAAAGCGGCATTAAAGGCGCCCGCAGCATCCGAGATTCCCAGATAATGCGCGAACACGCGCTGTCTGATTACGCCGATGATGCGGCTGATAAGAATGCCGGCGCCCACCAGAAAAGCAGACTTGCCGGTGCTTTCGCCTGCGCCGCCTTCCTGAATGGGCGCTCGGGGAAAGCGGCCGGTGCTTTCACCCACTACCGCAATCGTCTCGCCCGCAATCTCTGACGCATTTCGATGGATGTGTTCAGCGTGCTCGTAGGCTCCGGCATTTTCACTCCTGGGATTTAAGGCTTGAGGCTGGAAAGATGAGTTCGGGAAGTCGTTTGGATCTCGCTCGTCAGTCATTTGTCTGCTACAGACCGTATTCCTTAATCTTCGTCAAGAGCGTCTTGTAACTGACTCCGAGCGCTTCCGCCGCGCGGGTCTTATTGCCATCATGAGCGCTCAAGGTCACTGCGATTTTTTGCTGCTCAACCAGCCGGATTGTTCTTTCGGTCGCTTCACTAAGCGTTCCCGAAGTATCCAGGCCTGACAATTGCGGCTGGGCTGTGCTGGGACCGAGGCCCAGGTCTTTCGGTTCGAGTGTTTTCGCGTCAGCGAGAATGCACGCGCGCTCGATCGCGTTTTCCAACTCACGGACATTTCCCGGCCAGGAATGCGCGCACAAGACGTTGACGCTTGCATCGCTCAGCATCGCTTCGCGACCGCGCAGTTCCTTTCCCAGTTGCGCGGCGAAATGTTTGGCCAGCAGAGCAACATCTCCACCACGCTGGCGCAAGGGTGGAATTTGAATAGGAAATACCGCCAGGCGAAAAAACAAGTCACCGCGAAATTCACCGTTGTCTACTGCAGCCCGCAGATCTTTGTTGGTTGCTGCCACGATACGCACATCAACCGGGATCGGAGCGCGCCCACCGATGCGATCGACAACCTTTTCCTCAATGGCTCGCAGCAGTTTTCCCTGTACGGCGAGTGGCAACTCTCCAATCTCGTCCAGGAAAACTGTGCCACCTGACGCCAATTCAAACTTTCCCTGCCGGCGATCGGCAGCGCCGGTAAACGCCCCGCGCTCGTGGCCAAACAGTTCGTTTTCGATCAGCGTCTCAGGAATCGCGGCGCAATTGATCGCCACAAAGGGTTTGTCGCGGCGATTCGAAAGATGGTGCACCGCCCGGGCAAACAGTTCCTTGCCTGTGCCCGACTCGCCCAGCAACAAAACCGTGGCTTCCGTCTGCGCGACGCGCTGCGTTTCAGCGACTGCTCGCTTGATCGCCTCCGACTCGCCGATAATCCGAGGAAAACCGTAGCGCTTTGACCATTCTTCCCGCAGTAGGAGATTCTCTGTCCGCAGGCGGGCCTGCTCCAGCGCCCGTTCGACCAGCAACAACAGGTGATTCGAATCTACCGGCTTTTGCAGAAAGTCGTGCGCGCCGTCCTTCATCGCCTGCACCGCCTCGTCGATCGACCCATAGGCGGTCATGACGATAACCGGCACATCACTGTCCGCGCCGCGCGCGGCCCGCAATACGTCGATGCCAGACCCATTAGGCATACGCAAATCTGTAAGTACAACGCGGTGAGGGGCGCGCTCGATCTCGTTGATCGCCGCACGCGCGTCGGCCGCTTCAGTTACCGAGTAACCGGCGTTTTCCAACGTCAGGCACATCACCCGGCGCAAGCTGTCTTTGTCTTCGACGAGAAGAATGTCAGGCATGAATAAATCGAGAGTCGTAAATCTGAGATCTCACCCAGATCGCAAGTGTAGTCGTTCATGATTCACTGCGATGCCCTGAGTGTCAAGAACTTATTTGGGCCGAGGGATTTAGTGCCTGACGGCATTGAAGAGAATCCAAGGTGGCTCTATTTGAGAACGGTCGCGCATTTCGAAACTATATTGCTAGTTCTTGGGCTCGAATTCACCGCGGCCTCTGGCGGCTTCGTAGTCAGAATCGGAGAGGCGCATGGCAAGCGTGATCGGTTTATAGGGAAATGCTGCGGGACCTCCAAAAGCATTTTGGATTTGCATCACGATCTCGTCCTGATTTTCACGAAAGCGGACCACATTGCCCTGTTGATTCATGATTACAAACAAAACGATCTTCCCGTTGCGGGTTCGTGTCTGCCCCACCAATGAGCTGGCGCCGCCATCTGTGCGCACCAGCGTCCCAGTCTTGGCCACCACACTACCGCGGGCGGTGTCTGAGGTATACCGATCTTTGAGCGTGCCCGGATCAATTCCAGCCACCGGGAGGATATCGGACAAAGACAATTTGTCTCGGGCCAACTCGGCTTTGAGTTCGCGCAAAACTTTCATCATGGCTCGTGGCGTGACTCGATTAACCCCCAGCCCGCTGGTGGAAGCTATCATGAATTCTTCGGGAGCGATCTTCAGTTGGCTGGTCAAAACCGCGTCGACAGTTTCGGGGCCTCCCAGAGTTTCGCCAATACGCTCAGCCATGAAATTATTTGAATAGCACAGCATTACTTTCAGAAGATCCACGAGCTTGCTGGATTTGTGAACCAGTAAAGGAGTAGCGCCCGCGGGAACACTGCCCACGATCACTCCGCCAAGGACGGCCACACTGGGTGAACTTTGCAAGCTCTTCTGATCGCCCCGCAACATCCGCTCGTCCATCCATGCGCGCGTGGCCGCCGCCGGACGTCGCGTTGAATCGAGAGTGTCGATGAGTTGCTGGCCCGAACCCTTCGGTGACCAGTCAAAGTTCATTCTGAATGACGGCGATATGATCAGATTCCCAAAGACAGTTTCGATTCCGAGCTGGTTCAGCTCGCGCGCCAACATGACCGCGTGCTCGTAACGAAACGAAGGATCGCCGCCGGTCAGTATCAAATCTCCATAAAGCGTGCCGTTTTCATCCAGGCTTCCGTTTGTCCAAAGAGAAACCACGAAACGATAATCCGGCCCCAGCGACTTCAACGCCGCCAGGCTGGTCGCCAATTTGATCGACGATGCGGGATTGAATTTTTCGTCAACGGCTTGAGAGGCGACAACCGCTCCGTCGTCAGTCTCCGCGAGAACACCTTGAAGTCCATGAACTGAGGTGAGATATGCCTGCCTGGGTGATCCGGACGAAGACTCCGTCTTTGAATCAGAGTTTACAGTAGCCGGGGGATGCGAAACAGGAACGCTCGTCGTGGGGCCGGCCTGTTGAGGCAGCGGCGTAGGCACCGGCAAATTAACCTGGGCCGAAACGAGATAGGAACTTATCAGGAAAAAGGCCAGCGTGGCTGCGCTTTGACGCAATGAGATCGCGGGCCTTCTGACACTCAGGAGCGATGCTTTTTTCCTAAACCAGTTCATGCTTGGTTAACGCTCCGCCCGTCCGGCTACTCGACGAGCCTGCCAATCATAACACGGAGGAGATCCTGATTTGGTGGGTCTCGCCAATCATAAGGGACCAACAGCCTTTGATGCGCACGAACTATTTGCGGATGCTAGCCCAGCGGGTGCGTGAAAATCAGCGCCTGTGCTGTTCGACATTTCGTTGACATTGCGCCGAGCGCCCTCATAGAATCCTCGTGTTGACATGAGCGCCAGCAGACGCGATCGAGAACCGGCGAGTCGCGAAAAGATTCGCGCCGCGTACGAAGCCAGGCGCAAAGAGATCCGAGCGCGGTTGCGCGAGTTCCGAGAAGTTTGGAAGACAGGGTCGGATGACCGGCTTTGGGAGGAATTAGTCTACTGCATCTTCACGGCCGGCGCTTCGGCACACATGGGATTGCGCGCGGTCGAAACCTTACGTCCCCTGCTGCACAATGGTGCTCAGGAGGAAATGACGCGTCATCTCGTAAGGGCGAGAGCGCACCGGTATCCTAATGCGCGGCCGGGTTACGTCGTCGTAACTCGTGACTATTTGCAAGAGTCATTTTCGATGCGTTTGCGCGACCGCTTGCGAGCTTTGCGTGATCGCCAGGAACGACGGGACTGGCTCGCGAGGGAACCACGAATCAAGGGTCTCGGCTATAAAGAGGCGAGCCACTTTCTGAGAAATGTCGGCTTCAAAGGTTATGCAATCCTGGACAAGCACATCCTGAGCTGCCTAAATGAAGTCGGAGTCGTTGATTCGCCCAGGCCGCCGACGACCCGAAAGCGATATTTGGACATAGAATCACGCATGCAGCGATTTGCGGCGGAAGTTCAGATTGACTTTGATGAATTGGATCTTGTTCTGTGGTCGATGAAAACCGGAGAGATACTAAAGTAGGGCCAGGTTACCGTCGCCCCACCTGCCCCCGGATGCAAACAGACTGAGAACGGAAATGCGAATGGCAAGTCATACGCCACGGCACAGTCGCTTAGCAGATCGAGTACTGTTCCTGTTATTGTGCCTGATCGTTTCAAGCGCCGGGTCGATCGCCTTTTCGAAGGATGAAAAGACCCGAACCAAGGCCGACCGCGCCCTCCACGCAGGTGATTTCGAAGGCGCCGAAAAAATCTACCGACAGGTACTTGCCAAAGATCCATCCGATCTTGATGCGCGTCTGGGTTTGAGTCGCGCGCTTCTCAAACAACGAAGGCTACAGGACGCATTTGATCACGCAGCTCGCGTGATCGCCATCGATCCTCTGTCGGCGCGCGCTCACGCCTTCCTGGGATCTGCCGTCCTTGCCTCCGGCAATTTCCGCCAGTCAATCGAAGAATTTCGCACGGCCCTGAGCTTAAACGAGAATGAAGCTTCGGCCATCGCGGGACTGGCGATGGTTGATTTTTATGAAAACCGACTGAACTCTTGCGTGATTGGTCTTCGTCGCGCCAGCAGTCTGGATCCTGATGAGCCGGATTACGTTTTTGATCTCGGACAGGCGGCCGCCCGCTCCCAGAGATATAAGGAAGCTGCCGACGCTTACGAACGTTTTCTGTTTATCGCCCCGCGAACGGACATCGATCGGCGCGCGCGAATTCGCGGCTTGATCGATTTTCTGCGCTATCTCGGCCAACAAGGCTCGCTCTATTCAGCCGCCGGGGCTGAGCAAACTTCGGTTTCTTTCGACGCTGCCGATAATCGTCCAATTCTTAAGGTACGAATAAACGGTTCGAAAGAACCACTTCGCTTTGTGCTTGATACCGGCTCAGGGATGTCAGTTATTTCTGATACCACCGCCCGCAAGTTGGGCATTCGGACGGTTGCTCGTGGCGGTTTGGCCCGGGCTGTCGGAGGTGGTGGTCGCTTCGAAATAGTTTATGGTTTTCTTTCATCGATTGCCGTGGGAGATGCCAGAGTCGAAAACGTGCCGGTTTACATTCGTCGTTTTTTTGATGAGAAGAATCCCGTGGATGGCTATATCGGCATCGCGGCGCTGGGTGACTTCGTTACTACTGTTGATTACGGAACGCGCACGCTCTCCTTGAGTCGGCAGAAGATTGCCGATGCTTCCTCTAACACCACGCCTTTGAATCCGCCTTCGAGTACGGCCGAATCGCGTTCGGGTATTGATTTGCCGATGAGAACTACTGCGAGCGGCTTTATCAGCAGCGAAGTGGTGCTCGAAGGTGTCCAGGATTCTCTCAACTTCATCGTCGATACCGGCGCCAGCGTAACGGTGGTATCAGAAAAGGTGGCGGCCCGCGACGAAGTGCAGAGCTTCTATCAACAGGGCCGAATGCGAGTGTTCGGCGCCGCCGGAATTGCCGATGATGTGAAGATTATGATGATTCCGAAACTGGCGATTGGGCCCTACTCGGGAGAACACATCGATGCTGCCATACTCGATCTCGACGCGCTGAACGAGACTGCAGGTTTCTTGCAGAGCGGCATCCTTGGTGGAAATTTCCTGCGTAAATTCCGCATAATTTTCAATTTTCAACGCGGCATCATTCGCCTCGAGCCCGTCGGGGGCAGCCCTCCGCCGCATGAAAACACCGGCGCCGTCGGCGCGTTAACAGGTGATCTTGATTCGCGGCGAACGACCAAAGTGAAAACGCTCCAATGAAGCAAAGCATCTATTTAGAGACCTCAGTTATCGGCGCCTACCTCGACAACGGGGAGCCGTTCCGGCGCGATCTGACGATTCGCTGGTGGGAACATGAAATGTCAGAGTATCGGGCCGTGATCTCGCCGCTGGTCGTGCGCGAACTCGAACGCGTGACCGAGCCGCACCGTTCCGGGTATCTAAGGCTACTTGCTAATCTGCCGTCCGTCGAATTAACCGACGAGGCGGCGATTCTCGCCGACGGTTATGTTTCCCGCGGAATCTTTCATCGCAAATACATAGCAGACGCGCTGCACGTTGGGATTGCGTCGTTTCATAAGATCGACTATTTGGTAACATGGAACTTTGGTCATCTGGCTAATGTCCGCCGGCAAGCTCGTATTCGTTTATTCAATACCGCGGCCGGATTCTTTGTTCCAATGATTGTGACCCCGGAGTTTTTGGTTTCGGAAGCTACGGAAAAGGAGAACATTGGATCGCGAATCTGAGGTTCTATGTATCGCAAACCCAAGTTCCTGCAAGTGCTGCACAAAATTCGCGAAGCGATGTCGCGCGAAGCCGATTACGACGTTGATCTTTTTGCCGAGATGGTTAGATCCGGTGAACCACCTGCATACGGATCAGTCCAGAACATTCGCGGTTTTCGCCGCCGCGCCGCGCGCGGAGAAAAAGCTGCGGGGACGGCCCGGAACGAACCAAAGAAACGTGCAGCTCGATAGCCTTAATCAACTTTTTAGTTATGGATGCGACGTTTGAGACAATCGGGCTCGAAGTGCCGAGCGAAAAAGCCATAAATTTCCTGGCCCGACGAGCGGAGCATCAGGGCGAACCGACACAATTGACTCGGCACGGAGCAGTTTTGCACGGCCGTTGTTGGAAACTGGGCGCCGGCCTCGAAGTGTGGACCGTGCTCTACGAATCAGGAACGGGCGATATTTTTTACGCGAATTGCCGGCCGGGTTTTCGCGCACGCTACGCACAAAGAATCACGCCGTGGGCGCTGACGGAGTATGACGAAGAAGGCGAAGCCGTGATTCATGGTTACTGCGAAGGTACGGAAACGGACGTGCTCTTTGAGTTACAAAATCTGACTGAGGTCGGAACGTTCGGATTTCGCGCGTCGGCACTGCACATCGGCCTGTGTGGCCTGGCCTATAGCGCCAGAGTCTGTAGTCGCGAGATGAGCCCTCGATGGTTACCACTTGAGAAGGCAGCCCCTTCGCGCGCCGCCCACGAGAATGACTGGACCCTGCGTGGTCGCGTCATTGCTTTCAAGTCTTTGCGCAATCCGCTTTCGGGCAGCGAATTATATTGGGTGTACGTGGATCTGCGTGACCTCAGGCTGGAAGTGCTAATCAACCAGCGATCGCTACACGGCGGCGAGCTCCGCCTGGGCGCGACCCTTTCAGCCGAAGTCTGGCTCCAGGGTCATGTCCTCGATGAGCAGGCGCTCCGCTTGCGCTACGAAGGCGCCGACCGGTCGTATACTGTAGGAGATTTCTGGACGCGCCTTTCGCGCCGCAATTGATATGAGGAATAAACAGCAAGCCCCCGCGCTTTTATTGAAAACGATTGCCCGAACTCCGTGAAGCGCGTCCTTATCACTCTACTCACTCTGCTGGTTCTCGCGGCAGCGGTTTATTACCTGAATCAATACTGGATTCATCGTTACGACTCGTTGATTGCGAGCGAGTCCAGAACTTATCACCTTGATCCCGACCTTGTTTGGAGCGTTGTTTACGAAGAAACTTACTTCCGATCCTGGAAGCGAGGAAAGGACGGCGAAGTCGGTCTGATGCAGGTCACTCCTTTAGTCGCCAGGACCTGGGCAGCCGATACCGGAATGCGAAATCTGGAATTACAGATGTCCTCTGATGCATCGTCAGTTCTGCTAAATCCTGAACGCAATGTTCAGATCGGTTGCTGGTACCTCGAAAAATTTTCTCAGGACTATCACGACCTGCCGGGCCGGGAGGCGCGCATGATCGCGGCATACAATGCCGGGCCAGGTCGCGCCGCTGACTGGAGCCGGACCAGCGAAGGCGCCAAACCTTTGAGCGAAGATGAATTCATTGCGCGAATTGATATTCCTTCGACGAAGGCGTATGTAGTTTCAGTGTTGTCGCGCTACCGCAAGATCAAATCGACCAGCAGCAGTCTCGCCACGATTCCGACACACGCTCTTCCATCATGAACGCCTTATCGCCAACCTTGGTGGTCGTCTTAAAGCTGCTGATGGCAATGCTCTGCGGCGGCGCGATCGGATTAGAGCGGGAACTCAGTCATAAACCAGCCGGGCTGCGGACTAACGTGCTGATATGCGTCGGCGCTTCGCTGTTCACCGTCGTGTCGCGTCACATCGGCGGCGGGGCCCCGTACACGGACCCGGCCAGACTGGTTGCCCAGGTGATCACTGCAATCGGCTTCGTCGGCGCCGGTGTAATCCTCCAATCGCGGGGCTCGATTTCAGGACTGACGACTGCGGCCACTATTCTGGTCGTCGGGGCCGTGGGAATCACGGTGGGCGACGGGATGTTTACGATTGCCTTGATCGCAACCTTATTAATTATCTTCGTGCTGGTTTTGCTTCGCCGGGTCGAGCATGCTTTCGTTCGCAAACGCCGGCTGTTTCATTATTCAATGAAGACCGCAAACCCCGGATCGTCTCTGCCCCGGCTCTTCGAATTGATCGAGAAAGAAGGCATGCGGCTGGGAGATTTCAGCTTGCGCGATCTCGGCGAAGGCAGCCACGAGATCAATTTCGCCGTAATTACATCGTTCGACGGAAACAATCGATTAGTTCAAAAGCTTCCGGAAATTGGTCGCGATCTAAGGAGCTCGACGATGGTAACTGATTAGACAATCGTCCGTACCTCTTTCGCTGATCAGTCGTCATAACCGCGCAAATAATGATCAAAATTTATTCTGCCCGCTGGGTTCTGCCGATCTCATCACCCGTGATCGAAGACGGCGCAGTCGCGGTGGCGCAGGATCGCATCGTCGCCGTAGGCCACGCACCGAGGTTGAAAGCGAGATTCGCGAACGCCTCGGTGCTTGACTTCGGTCATGCCGCGCTCCTGCCCGGTTTGGTAAACGCCCATTCACATCTCGAGTTAACGGTCATGCGTGGATTTCTCGAACGCGAAGAAAACGCTTTCTTCGCCTGGCTTCGCAAACTCACGGTTGCCCGCATGGCAATGACCTCAGAAGACTTATATGTCTCAGCAATGTGCGGCGCAATCGAGGCAGCGCGCGCCGGCGTGACCTGCGTGGGCGATGCCAGCGCTGTCGCCTCGGCCGCGATGAAAGCGCTCAATGAGATTGGCTTGCGCGGAATTGTTTACCAGGAATCGTTCGGTCCGGATCCCGCCGCCGCGAAAGAAAACGTTCGAAAGCTTCAGGCGCAACTCGACGAATTGCGCGGCTCTGAAAGTGCTCTCGTCCGCGCAGGCGTGTCACCGCACGCGGTCTATACCGTGAGCGCCCCGCAACTCGAAATCATTTCGCGCCTGGCACAGGATGAAAACTTTCCTTTGATGATGCACGCCGCGGAGTCCTGTGCCGAGGAACTGTTCATGCTTGCAGGTACCGGGCCGTTTGCCGAAGGTCTCAGAGGTCGCAACATTGATTGGCAATCACCGCGTATTTCAACCGTTCAATACTTGTCGCGTCTTGGAGTACTCGAAACAAAACCTCTGCTTGCACACTGCATTACTGTCGATGGGCCTGACATCCATACAATCAAAAGCTCAGATGCACGCATTGCTCACTGTCCCAAATCAAATGCCAAACTCGGTCACGGTCGGGCGCCATTCGCGAGATTCATTGAGGCGGGGGTCAAAGTAGGACTTGGGAGTGACTCAGTGGCCAGCAACAACACGTGTGACATCCTGGAAGAGGCGCGCTTTGCGACACTCCTCGCGCGGATTAGCGGTCACGACGGACAGATTTCCAACGATGTGAATTCTCGCGCGCGACTGGACACTTTCCAGGGCGGCGAGGCTGCTCCCCTGCTCAGCTCCAGGGATGCACTCTTCGCGGCTACGCTTGGTGGCGCCCGCGCGCTCGGCCTTGACGACCGGGTCGGAGCGCTGGCTGAAGGAAAGCAAGCCGATCTGGTCGTCGTCGCACTGGACAAAGCGCATCAACAGCCGACGCAAGACCCTTCGGAGGCACTCGTACTGTCGTCATCAGGTCAGGATGTTTTGATGACGATGGTGGGCGGCCAGGAAGTTTATCGCAATGATCTTGTAAGTCATGTCGGCGAAGCCGGATACTCAACGCGCTTGCGGGAAATCAGAGCCAGGCTCGACTCAATTGATCCGGAATAAGAAGCAGACACTGTCTTCTGCCTTCTGCTTTTCGGTCCCGGCACGCGGGACCCAGGATTGGCCTTATCAACCTTCGATTGTGCTCATCGCGGTTACGGCTTTCTTTTCATAAGCCGCGATGACGGCAATGTTGCCTTTCTCGATCATAGTCAATGAAGCGTCAGTGTAGTTGGGATTGACCTTGTACCAATCAAAGCTGGCGAAGTATTTCTGGGTCCAGGGATCCTTGAAGACTTTGCCGTGACGGGCATAAATCTCGTCGCGCATTTTCCGCACGTCTTCAACAAACAGCCCCTGAAGCAGCGCGCTGTTAATGGGCCTGGTCGTAATCTGGTCGTGGAGTTTGTTCTCGTACGCGACAATCGTTTCAACGTTCGTCTTGTCAGGACCCGACAGCTCTTCGTCATTGAAGTTTTCCCTGGCGTCGTACCATGGCTGCATCGCGAAGTATTGTTCAATCCAAAGGGTCTTAAAAACCCGGCCGTGGCGGGCGTAGATCTCGTTTCGCAACAGCCGCAGTTCATGCAGGCTCAGCCCGTGCAGCATCCGCTCCGAAATCAATTTGTTTTCAAAGAATTCCATGTCGCCCGGCGAGAGCTCCACCCGCCGCTGCTGTCGATGAATCGTGTTCATCAAGGCGATGTTCTTTTTCTCAATATCGCTGAGGCCCTTCGGATCGTAATGGGACGAAGGTTTGTACCAGTAACGATCCTCAAAGTACTGCTGCAGCCACGGGGTATCGTCAAATCGCTTGCCGTGAATGGCTTCGATCTCTGACGCGAGCACGGTCCATTCCGCGCCCGTGTGCCGGCCCAATTTTTTTCGGGTAAGCAAACGCGCGCGATAAAAGCGCATGTCGCCCGGTTCGACATTGGGATGTTTGCGCGCCTCGCTGTCGCGAATGATGTCGAGGTTAGCTCGCTCGGTATTGTTGAGCGCGGAATTCTGAAAGTTTGGATCAGCCTTGTACCACGGTCGTGATTCGAGATAGGCGCGAATATCCAGATCCTTAAAAACACGTCCGTGCCTGCCGAACACAATCCCACGCAACAGTTTTAGCTCATCGAGTTCGAGTGCAGAGATTTGCGTAAAAGTGATGTTATTACCGCGAAAATCGAAGTCTTCCCATTTCTTTAGCGCGTCTGATGGCCCCTGGGCCGCAACCGCGGAAAAGATAGCGCACCCGAAAATGAATAATATGAGAAGAAAAAGACGGGAAGTGGGGTAACGAAGATTCATAACGATCGGCCTTTCTGCTTCGAATTCGGTCAAAGCCACAGAGACCGGAGGGCGCTGAGAAAAACTAGAACCAGCGAATGGTCAAACTCTGTCCCTTTATCTACGGTCTCCGTGCCGCTGTAGCAAAACCTAACCAAAAATGTCGCGCACCTTGTCCACGATATTCTTATCTTCGAGGTCCTTTGTTTCGATCTGCGCCAATTGTTCCAGCAATCGCCGCTGTTCTCGGTTAAGCGACTTCGGCGTGACCACGTTTACTGAAACGAACAGATCTCCTCGCCCGCGGCCTCCGAGAACGGGCATTCCCTGCCCGCGGACGCGAAAGACCGTGCCGGTCTGCGTGCCGGCGGGGATTTTCAAAAACTGTTGCTCCCTAAGAGTAGAAACAGTGATCTCAGCGCCCAGGGCCGCTTGTGCAAAGCTAATCGGGACGGACGAGTAAAGGTTGTTCCCCTGTCGTTCGAACTCTTCGTGCTCACTGACGTGGATCACCACGTAGAGATCACCTGGCGGGCCGCCATAAATTCCTGATTCGCCCTCAGCCTGAATCCGCAAGCGCGATCCGGTTTCGACTCCCGCGGGAATTTTTACCTCCATTGATTTTTCGCGCTCGACCCGACCAGCGCCGCGACACTTGTCGCAGGGCGACTTAATCACTTGTCCCGCGCCGCGACAGTTGGCGCAGGTGCGCGATACCGAGAAGAAGCCCTGCTGATAACGCACCTGGCCCGCCCCGCCGCACGTCTGACACGTTTCCGCCTTTGTACCGCGCGCCGCCCCGGACCCTTCACACTTTTCGCATTTTTCCAGCTTTGGAATTCGCAACTGGGCGGTCATTCCCCCGGCAGCCTCTTCCAGAGTGATCTCCAGGTCGTAACGCAGATCTGCGCCCCGCTGTGCCGCCGACCGACGTGAGGTGCGCGCACCGCTTCCGAAAACATCGCCAAAACCAAAAAGGTCTCCCAGAATGTCTTCGATGCCGCTAAATCCAGGCGCTCCCCACGCCGCCGACGCGGCGGCGCTGGATACGCCTGCGTGACCAAACCGATCGTAGCGACTGCGTTGTTCCGGGTTCGACAACACAGAATATGCTTCTGCTGCTTCCTTGAATTTTTCTTCCGCGTGCGGGTCTTCCGGGTTTTTGTCCGGATGATGTTTGACCGCCAGCTTGCGATAGGCCGTCTTGAGTTCCTGATCGCTTGCGGTCCTTCCTACGCCGAGTACCTCGTAATAATCTCTTTTGCTCATTAGTTCAAATCCAACAAGTAATCATGACTGGGCGGCCAATAGGGTTGCCAAAAAATCTGGCCCACCACTGACCGCCAAATCAAATCTTACTCGATTCCCTGTATCTTCCTCGATTTTCTTCTGTTTCTTTTGTGTCTTCGGCCGGGCGGTGCGGCTCACCGGTTCCCTTTAACATCGCGTTGGTAAGGTCTCTCGCCAATCTCTCAAGGGTATCCAGCGCCAGCTTAATCTCGCCCAGCTCTTCTGAGCGCGCCGAGGCTTCGCCTTCTTTCAACGCCCGCTGACCAATTTCCTGGTCGTTGGCTGAAAGCAGGCCGCCAAACTCGAGAAATGTTCGCTGAGTATTTTTCAACAGGCTCTCGAGCTTGTTTTGCAGGCCGATTCGATCGCGTGCCTCTCGATCGGATTCGGCGGCAGTTTCTGCTTCGTGAATAATTTTCTCAATCTCGTCCGGAGAAAGACCTGAGGTCGGCGTGATTCGCATTTGCTGTTCACGTCCGGTCTCCTTGTCGGTCGCGGCAACGGACACAATGCCGTTGGCGTCAACTTCAAACGAAACTTCTATTTGCGGCATTCCGCGGGGCGCGGTTGGCAGACCAACCAGTTCAAACTTGCCGAGCGACCGGTTTCCGCTGGCGATTTCGCGTTCGCCCTGCAAAACGTGGATTTCGACTGACGCCTGATTATCGACGACGGTGGTAAACGTCAAGCTGTTGCGGAGCGGAATGGTTGAATTACGCTCAATGATTTTGGTGTAGATGCCGCCGCGTGTTTCCAGACCAAGACTGAGCGGCAGTACATCCAGGAGCACGATATCTTTAACATCGCCCGACAATACGCCGCCTTGAATCGCCGCACCCATTGCCACCACTTCATCAGGATTGATCTCGGCCGAAGCCTTTTTGCCAAAGATTTCTTCGACGGTGCGTTCGACAATAGGCGAACGTGTCTGTCCGCCAACGAGAATTACTTTGTCGATATCTTCAGCCTTAACCTTTGCATCGACCAAAGCGCGCTCGCACGGTTCCACGGTCTGCTTGACCAAATCAGCTACCAGCTCTTCAAAACCGGCGCGGCTGAGCGTCCGATTGAAATGCTTTGGGCCGGTGGCATCGGCGGCGATGAATGGAAGGTTTATGTTGGTTTCAGTGGCTGACGACAGTTCGCACTTGGCGCGTTCCGCAGCTTCTTTTAGTCGTTGCAGGGCGAGCCGATCCTTGCGCAAGTCGTTGCCGGTTTCTTCCTGAAATTGTTCGGCCATCCACGTCATGATCCGCTCGTCGAAGTCTTCGCCGCCGAGATAGGTGTTGCCGGAGGTCGACAGGACTTCAAAGACACCGTTGTTCATTTCCAGGATCGAAATATCGAAAGTCCCCCCGCCGAGATCGTAGACCGCAATCCTTTCCGCATCAGCTTTGCCCAACCCGTAAGCCAGCGCCGCGGCGGTTGGTTCGTTGATAATGCGTTCGACCTGCAGGCCGGCAATCTTTCCCGCGTCCTTGGTGGCCTGCCGCTGGGTGTCGTCAAAGTACGCCGGTACGGTGATGATGGCGTCGGCTACCGCCTCGCCAAGAAAATCTTCAGCCGCCGCCTTCAGACGCTGCAACACAATTCCCGAAATTTCCGGCGGGCTGTACTCACGTCCTTGTACGCGAATGCGGGCGTCGCCATTTTGAGAATCGACCATTTCGAACGGCGCCGTTTCGCGCATCTTTTGCGCTTCCAGCGATCCAAACTTACGCCCGATCAACCGCTTGACTGCATAGACGGTGTTCGCCGCGTTCGTTACTGCCTGCCGCTTGGCGATTTGCCCAACCAACCGCTCGCCCTTGTCGGTAAATCCAACGGCGCTTGGGGTCGTGCGGCCGCCTTCCTTGTTCGGCACAATTTGCACCGCACCACCCTCGAGCACAGCTACGCAGCAATTAGTTGTACCTAAATCAATTCCAATAATCTTACCCATAGGCAGTTTGAGGTTGTTGAAGTGCTCAGCTGGTCATTTAGTCATTATCGTCAGCTTTCGCCGATACCTTGACCATTGCAGGGCGAACCAGCTTGCCGCCGATGCGATAGCCGCGAACCATCTCCTGGATCACCGTGTCCGGTTCATACTCGTCAGTAGCTTCCGTGACCACAGCTTCATGAACATGCGGGTCGAACCGCTTGCCGACTGCTGGAATAGGCTCAAGGCCAAGGGATTCGAGCAGTTCGTTTAGTTGTTTATTGATGAGCTCGACGCCGTGAAGAAAATGCCTGAACTCTTTTGATTCGCTCGCTTCGACTGAGCGCTCAGTATCCAGCGCGCGACCGAGGTTATCGACAACCGGAAGCAACTTCATGGCAACGTCGGCGACAATCCGGTTATGGACTTCGGACCGATCGCGTTCAACTCTCTTTCGGTAATTATCAAAGTCCGCGGTCCGGCGTGCCAGACCATCGCGCGCTTCGGCCAACGCCGCCTCAACTCGCTTCAATTCGGCGCGCGTAGCTACCAGCTCGGCAAGCGCGGGGCCACCTTTATCTTCGGTAATCTCCTCTGGGCGGGCCGTTAACGACGGATCTGCGCCCGCGTCGTCACTGAAATGGGCCTCGTCATCCGCAATCAATTCCGGCACATCCTCAAAGTCGGACGCTTCGCCGCCCGCCCCTTCGGCAGAAATCTCATCGTCATCGAAGAACCTGATCGGAATGCTATTTGACTGCTTTGATTTCTTATCGGATGCCATTAACGTCCGGACTCTCAGTGTGCAGAAGCGGGATGGTTAGCGAACCTGGGATCGCGGTTACTGGAAAGACCCCTCATTAGACAGCTCGCGCTCGATAAAGCGCGCCAAATAGTTTACCACAGCCATCATTCGCGCATACTCGATTCGCGTGGGCCCGACCACGCCAATAGTTCCGGCACTGTCGCCTTCGCCGATGCGGTATGAAGTGGTGATGACCGCACAGTGGCTCATCGACGGCGCGGAATTCTCGCGGCCGATTACAACCTTAACCGGGCCGGCAGTTCCCAGCTCCGCGCTCATGCATTCATTGAGGATCTTTATCAATCGAGACTTTTCTTCGAACATTTGAAACAATGCCCGCATCTTTTCGGTGTCCGCAAATTCAGGTTTGAGCAGAATGTTCGAGGCGCCATCGACGAATACATCGCCGGCGATGGTTTCCTCGCCTTCGAGGCTGCGCTCGCATAACAGCATCGCATTGCGCAGCAGTCGATCGTAAAGCGCCTTTTCCTCCTGCATCAAGGTGATGATCTCCGTCCGGATTGTGCGGAGGCTCTTGCCGCTGAATTCCGTGTTCAAATAGCGGGCCGTGCTTTCCAATTCGTTCTGAGTAAACTGTTCGTCCAGATAGATAACTTTGTCGTGAACCAGATTTGAAGTCGACACCAGGACTACCAGAATGCGATTGTCCGGCAACTGCACGAACTTGATATGTTGCAGGCGATTCTCTGCCAGGGACGGCGATACGACGATGCCGACGTTTTCAGAGAGCGCTGAGAGCGCATGCGAGGCTTTGATCATCAGTCGGTGTGGCTGAAACCGAGTCTCTTCCGGTTCGCTGGAAAGGATTTTTTGAATCGCCGCAAGATCCGACCTGGATAGCTTCGCATTGCTCAGCATGTGATCGACGTAAAAGCGATAGCCGTGGTCGGTAGGTATCCGGCCGGCCGAGGTATGCCGTTGTTCGACCAGTCCGGCTTCTTCGAGCCGGCTCATAACGTTGCGAATTGTCGGCGCGCTCCAGCCCGACGCATGCGCAAACCGCTCTGAAAGCGTATGCGACCCAACGGCCTCGCCGGTGACGAGATGCTCTTCGATCAGGGCAGACAAAATCGCCTGGTCCCGCGGATCAGGACTAATTCTTTGAGTTGTGGTGTTAGGTTCGCGATTTGCCATCAGCCAGTGTCCGGAGTCCCGAAAATAAAAAGAATAACGGGAGAGCGCCAGTATAGCGAATCAGCAAAACACCCGCAAACCATTGCTTACAAAGGAGAGAACGTCCACGGACGGGAATACAATGCAGATCTGCTTTGGCCGCTCGAAAGTGCGTAACTTGCTAAAAGCCTTGAGTTTAGCCGCGCCCCGAAGTCAGCGGCGCCGCGGGCCTCGCGCTTTCGCCGATTGCATTCTCTGTTCAGTCAACGACTTAGGCGACATTTCGACGCCGTCGTTTGACGACATCGACGAGTGCTAAATAGTATGAACCGGTTCGAAACAAGGCTGGATAGGGTTTTCGAGCTTCTTTCCGCTTCTTTTCAATTGCTCATGGCGCAGTCGACTATTCATCTCAAGCGGGTTTTCGCCGACGCTTTTCGACAGCTCGACCGGCGTGCCGTGCCGCCCATTGAAGTCAAATTTTATCCTTACGTCGGCCTGCACCACACAATCAGGATTCGTTCGGGTCGAGTTTATGTCCGGCTATCCGATCTCTTTCATGCGGCGCCGCCGGAGGTGATGCGAGCGCTCGCCTTTATCCTGGTCTCGCGCTTGATTGCCAAAAAGCCGGCAATCGCGCACGAGCGCGTCTATCGTTCTTACGCACTCAGCCCTCAGGTGCTGCGGGCGTCAGAAATTGCCCGGCGCCAGCGCGGTCGAAAGGTTCTGACATCTGCGAGCGGCAAAGTCTATGATCTTGAAAAAATGTTCGTGCGACTGAACCGCCGGTACTTCAGCGAGCAACTGGAGAAACCAACGCTCACCTGGTCAGTGCGGCGGGCGCGAAGTATTCTCGGACATCACGATGCGGTGCATAACACTATCACTATCAGCAAGACGCTGGACTCGGCCAATGTCCCTGAATGGTTTGTCGAATACATTCTTTTTCATGAAATGCTCCACATCGTCCACCCGGCGCGCCTGATTAACGGCAGGCGTTATTATCACACGCCGGCATTCCGGGCCGATGAACACCGTTTTCGCCGATATGACGACGCGCAAGAGTGGCTGGATCGAGTAGTGCGAAAGCACCAGGAATTGCGGGCCCGCGCGGCTTAGGTTTTACCATCCTGATTTTTGAATTTTGAAATCTGGAATTCGAAGATTTCTACGATCCTGATTCGGAAATCTGAATCTGACGTTCGAAATTTGTAATCGCGATTTCTTACGTCGCCTTCAGGGCGCCTCCAACCTTTGAGACTTTTGTTCCTGATGGTGTCCCTGCTCAAATAGAATTGTTGGAACTTTCAGCCCGCCGTTACGTTAATTCAAACAGGTAGGTGGGCTCCTCCTGGGAGCGGACGAGGACGATGATTGCTTTGCATCGAACTCGTCCGCTTTCTTTTTTGGTCCGTTAATCAGACGTCCCATGCGCTCCCCGATCAAAATTAGACGCCGCGGTGGATAGAAGGGCCTTGATCTAAGAGTTATCACACGACCGATAGAGAGAGAGGCTGGACAAGGTTAACGCGCGCGGCTAGACTACGAAGTTTGCAAAGAGAGGTGTGATCGGCGCTATCTGCTGAGCGCTCCAGCCGCCAACCAACTGAAACTCAGGAGATCCTTTTAGCATCATGGCAATTCCCGCAACCCAGATCCGTCGTGGCATGGTCATCGTTTTTGAGGGCCAGCCGTGCAAAGTCGTTGAATTTCGGCATCACACGCCCGGTAACTTACGGGCAATGATCCAGACCAAGCTCCGCAACATTCGCACCGGGTCATCGTTTGAACATCGTTTTCGCTCGGCGGACACAATTGAAAAGGCATCGATGGAACAACATGAAATGGAATATTTATATTCCGACGGCTCGCACCACCACTTCATGAACACCGAGACCTTCGATCAAACGGCTTTGAGCGGCGATGACCTCGGCGATGCTGCTCAATGGCTGAGTCCCGGACTGAAGATCCAGGCGGAGTTTTACGAGGGAGAGCCGATCGGAATCGACTTACCGCCGTCACTGGAACTCGAAGTTAAGCAAACAGAGCCTTCGCTGAAAGGCGCCACGGTTTCCAACGTCAACAAACCCGCTACGCTCGAAAACGGAGTCACGATTCAGGTGCCTCCGTTCGTCAATGAGGGCGATCGGATTCGCGTCGACCCCGTCGAAGGCCGCTATATCGAGCGCGCTAAGTAAGAAGCTGCGTTGAGAGTTCAACCTCTTAGGTTGTGACGCCGGCAGCAGCAAACCAAAGCTTGAAATCTAAACCGAATCCCCGCCGTGTATTTCATCTACAGCCTGTTGCTGACCATCGCGTTCATCATCATGATGCCGCGATTTGTACTCGACGCGCTGCGTCACGGCAAATACATCGCAGGCATTCGTGAGCGGCTGGGAAATCTGCCCGCTACGCCCCGGGACGGCCAACCGCTTATCTGGATGCACTGTGTCTCAGTAGGTGAAGCTGAGGCGGGACGTCCCCTGATCCACGCATTAACAAATCGGTTTCCAGCGCACCGAATTGTTGTTTCCACCACCACCCTCACCGGGCAAGCATTCGCCCGTAGCGCATTTCAGCACCAGGCGGCGGCAGTTTTTTATTTTCCCTTCGATTGGGCGTGGACTGTGCGCCGCGCGCTGCGAGCGCTCAACCCCTCCGCAGTTCTGATAATGGAGACTGAAATTTGGCCACGGCTTCTGCGCGAGTGTCAGCGACACGAAATTCCGGTTGCCCTGGTTAATGGGAGAATCTCTGAAAAATCGTTCCGCGGTTATCGCAGACTCGGGGCATTCATTCGGCGCGCCGTTAACGATCTCGCCCTTGCGTTGATGCAAGCTGACGTAGACGCCGAACGGCTACGACAACTGGGTTTTGAGAAAGAAATTCGCGTGACTGGTAACTTGAAATTTGATAGCGCTGAGGTCGGCACTGATCAGACCCTGATCGAAGAGTTCCGTAAAAGGTTCGGTTTAAATGGCAGTGCCAGACTGATCGTAGCGGCATCGACGCATGAACCCGAAGAGCGTGTTATCCTGGAGGCCTTCAAAATCGCAAGCGCTGCTCAAAGAGGCCGGGTTCGCCTGCTTATCGCGCCGCGGCATCCCGAGCGATTCTCGGACGTCGCCGAGCTTCTAAGAGAGTCGGGCCTCGCTTGGGTGCAACGTTCTGATTCTTCGCGTCAGGAAGATCAAAATTGCCAGGTAATCCTGCTCGACACTATTGGCGAGCTGCGCTCGGTCTATCCCCTGGCCGATATCGTCTTCGTGGGCGGAAGCATCGCGACAAAGGGCGGGCACAACGTGATTGAGCCGGCTGCTGCCGGCGCCTGCGTTATAGTCGGACCCCACACGAAAAACTTTGCGGCGATCACGAAGTCATTTATCGAGAGCGACGGCTTGATCCAGTTGCCCAACGGAACGACTGAAGAGACTTCGAAGATCCTTGCTTCAGTTTTCAACGAACTTCTTTTGGACGAAGAAAAACGAAAGCAAATCGCTGAGCGCGGAGTAAGCGTCTGCCGACAAAATCGCGGCGCTACCGATCGAACAATAGAAATGCTTGCCGGCATTCTCTCTCGTGAACCGAACCCCGAACGCCTTCACGTCTCCATTCAACCGGCGGTCGCTGCAAAATGAATCGAGTCGCGTCAATCGCGCTGCTACCCTTCAGCACCTTGTATGGCGCCACGATGAAAATTCGCCTCGCCCTCTACAAAGCCGGGTTGTCTGGCGCGCAGCAACTCGAGGCACCAGTTATCAGCGTGGGAAACATAACCGCCGGAGGCACGGGGAAAACGCCTTTAGTTGAATGGATCGCTCGCGAAATTGCTGATGCAGGCCGGCGGCCGTGTATCCTCACGCGCGGCTACGCTCGCGCGGATGAAAAGAATCGAGTTGTGGTCACCGATGGTCGTACGATTCTCGCGAACGTGGATCAGGCCGGCGACGAAGCCGTTTTGCTGGCTGAACACCTGAGGGGCCGGGCCGCTGTCATTGCCGATCGTGACCGTGCTGCAGCGGCCCTATGGGCGATTGAGAATCTGCGGACCGACTGCTTTGTTCTCGATGATGGATTCCAGAACCTGTGTCTACCTCGTGACCTCAACATTGTAACGATCGATGCGACGAATCCCTGGAGCAATGGCTATTTGATACCAGCCGGTCTTTTGCGCGAACCGCGGAGTGGCCTCCGACGCGCGGATTGCATCGTCATCACTCGCTCGGATCAATCCCCGTCGGTCGACGCTCTAAGAAAAGAAATTGATCATTTCAGCGGCGGTCGACCAATATTTGTTTCGCGAATGAAGGGCTGCGCCTTGCGGTCCCTACCCGGGAGCCCGGAACACGGGTCTCGGGATGAACCAGGTCCGGTCGCGGCGTTTTGTGGGATCGGAAATCCCGAATCTTTTTTTGCTCAACTTCGCGCCGAAAAGTATAGCCTTACCTATGTGCATCCTTTTGCTGACCACCATAAGTACACGCAAAACGATATAGATACTGTCGTTCGCGCGGCCACGGCAAATGGAGCGCACGCCTTATTGACGACCGCCAAAGACGAAGTAAAAATTCGCTCGTTGCGCAGCGACTTGCCCTGTTATGTTGTCGATATACAGATCGAGATAGACAACGAAGCAGGACTGCGACAATTGATTATGAACGCCATCGATGGCGATTAATTCGGCGGCTGATCCACGGTGGCTGAGGGTTTTGGCTTTGGCGGCGCTTCAGTCGGAGAAGTCTTTAGTGGTGGCAAGGTCGGCAACGATTTCGGGGCGGGAGAGGCGTTCCCTCTCGGCGATGGAGTCTCCAAAGCTTTGGTCACGTTCCGGTTTGGACGTTCCGGAGTGTTCTGGTTTGTGTTTCCACCGAAGTTTCCGTTAACCACCGTCGCCGGAACCTCCGATCTTGAATTCGCGTTAGCATTCGCCGGCGGAACGCTGGCGGAAGGTGTCGGAATCGGAAGGGTCTCCATTCCGCGCTCACCCTCACCCGTTGGCGAACCCGTCGGCACTACCGGTTGTGCATTAGGATCAACTGACAACCCGGATTGATTCGGAGTTTGAGGCGTCTGGCCGGAATTTCGTGTCAATAAGAACACTCCGGTAAAAACCACCAACAATGCGATTATGGAAGGAATAATAATTTTCCAGGGATTGAACGTGGCTAACTCAGCTTCCGGCGCGATCCTGGTAAACGTACTCGAAGGTTCGTGCCGGCGCATGACAGTTACTTCATCGAGATCATCGACATGATTGGCGACGGGCGCGTTCGGTACAGTCGCGGCCCCTGGAGTCTGCCCGGCAGCATATGCGTCAGAAGCCTTTTCCGCTGCCGCGTTTGATAAAGCATCAGACAATTCACTCGCGGTTTGAAATCGATTGGCAGGCTGCTTTGCCAGAGCGCGCTGGATTACACCTTCTAATCCCACAGGCAGATCGCGTCTCGACGCGAGCAGCGAAGGCGGCGCCTCCTGCACCTGTTTCATCATGATGCTGGTTGCCGATTCGCCGCTGAACGGCACCTTTCCGGCCAACATTTCGAACACAATTACACCCAGCGAATAGACATCTGAGCGGGTGTCGATCGTTCTGGCTTCCGAGCATTGCTCCGGAGACATGTATTGTGGCGTGCCGATTACCAAGTCAGGAGCCGTGAGATCAGGATCGTGTACGCCCTCGGGCAATCTGATCTTCGCGATACCAAAGTCCAGCACTTTGGCCCACTCATCGCCATTATGGCGGACCAGCATGATGTTATCGCTCTTCAGGTCCCGATGAATGACGCCACCCGCATGCGCAGCATCGAGGGCGCCGGCAACTTGACGAATAATCTCAACCACCCTCTCCAGCGACATGGGGCCTTCATGCCTGATGATCTCTTTCAGCGTGCGGCCGTCCAGGTACTCCATCACCAGAAACACAACGCCGTCTTCAGCTTCGCCAAAGTCAGTCACGCTAACCGCGTGAGGATGCGAAATGCGTGAAGCCGCCTTGGCCTCGCGCGAGAACCGCGCGACGACGTCCGGATCAGCAGCGAGCGACGGCCGCAAAACTTTGATTGCGACGGTTTTTTCCATCAGCACGTGCTTGCCGCGATACACGGCGCCCATGCCGCCGCGTTTGATTAGCTTCTCGATTCGGTACTTTCCGGCGAGCGTGTGATTCAGCAATGGGTCGTCAACACCTCGCAATGGTGTCGCGTCTGCCGAGCAGAGCGTCATGGTGTCAGGGTATTGCTTGCCGCAATGCGGGCAAACTTTCATCGGGAGTAACCTTCCTTGTTCGGTAGCCTCAGCGTAACACAGTAGTTTCGCTGCGGCCAAAGAAGCACTTGAGAAGACAAATGCGAGCGAGGTGCGAAACCTCGCTCGCATGACATGTGTACGTGTAGCCCACTTATGTCTTGATGAATACGATCACCAGTGCAAAGAGCACCAGTGATTCGATCAAAGCAAGGCCCAGGATCATCATGGTCTGGATTTTCCCGGCCGCTCCCGGATTACGCGCCGCGCCCTCGCAGGCTGCGGCGCCAATACGTGATTGGCCAAGAGCGCCTCCAAATACGGCGATGGCGAATCCAACGCCAGCCGCAATTGCTTTGACGCCGACCGCAGAGTTTGCGGCGGCAGTGGCCGCTTCACCCTGAGCCAAGGCAGGTACAGCGCTGACGAGGATCCCAAGCACCGTCAGTAGCAGCAAACCAATTCTTCTCATCAATTTTTCTCTCCTTCCAAGAATGCGAACCTTTTCGAAGGAAAGCCCAGCCTTGTATGATTTCGCCCGCATCCGGTATCCACCGCCCCTCTTACAACGGCGCTCCTGCGATACAGACCGTAACAAACGATATAAGCGGCTTGTGGTTTTCCCTCTTCAGGGTTCGCGACCTGATTTACGCTTCAACGTGTGCGGCGTGTTTGCTCGCATCGCTCAATTGCGCGTTCATAAAGCCAACTAAGTCAATACCGGGACCATAAATTCTTCGCTTTCATCTTCAGCATGACCATGCTCGGCATGGGCATCGTGAGGTGGGTGCGAAACTTCGCTGAGATATAACTGTGATAGCAAAACGAAGACGAACGTCTGAACAAAACATACAAACAAACTGAGGAGCATGAGCGGCGGCAGCAGCAAATTTGGTAACGAGAACAGTGTCCAGGGAGGAGCCATATGAGTTACGGTCTCCAACACCTTCTCATCGGCAAACATATTCCCGAAGAGACGTATACCAAGCGAGAAGGGACGAATAAGATTGCTGATTAATTCGATAGGGAAAATCAACGGTGCAATCCACCAGATCGGCCCGGCGAAATGTTTTAGATGTCCAAGTAATCCATTTTCCCGAACGCCGATCCAGTTGTAGTACAGGAATGATGAGAGACCCAACGCAAAGGTCACGCTGGTCGCCGATGTGGGTGTTACGAAAAGCGGAAAGAATCCCATCAAGTTCGAAATTAGAATTAGCACCGCAAAAGTCATAACGATCGGGAAATACTGCAACCCATGAGGTCCAACTATGTCTTCGAGCAGACCGCGGACAGCTAGAACACCGAGTTCGAGCGTTTGCTGTCCCGCTCCAGGTTTGTCCTCCGAGAGGCGCCCTTTCAGAACCCAGATGACCACAATGCTGAGAATGCACGCGACGATGAACATCACGGTGTACCACGGGATCGCATTTTCAGGCGTGTAGGGACCAAAGACGGCCTCGGGAGTCGTATTGAAGATCTGCTTGCCGAAGAGTTTCAATTTGAAGAACTTTTCCCACGAAGGATACGTGTACTTCATTTCAAAGTTGTACGCCCACTCGCCGAAGTAATGATTGACCAGACGCACGACAATCGGCGCCTGTTCAACCTGCTCAAGCTGCTCCGCCGCCTTACCGGCAGTTTCCGCATTTTGCAGCAGAAAGAACATTTATCAGTATTCCTCTCGATGAAACATGATTAGATAAAACGATCGACCAGCTTCGCCAAACATTGCCGCGACAAAGGCGCACAGACCGGCGATTGTGGCGGCCAGCGAAACAACATTCAGTCTGTAAGCAATAAAAACAATTACGCCAATAACGAGGTACCGCAGAACATAACGCCAGGCTCTGACGCGCGGTCGCTTGCCACCATCGACGCGGAAGGCTGCGGCAATCGATGTTTGCAACCAGTGATGATTGAACAGCGCCAACGCTCCACCGAGCAGCAAGCCGCCGGTCACTCGCCACGGTGCCAGTAATGTACTAATGACGACAGCGACCGTGATAGCGAAAATCATGTTGCGCAGAATTCGCAGTTCGAGCCGGGAGTTTTCACTGTGAATCAGCGCACCGGTGTCTACATTGTTAACGATTTCGCTCATTGATTAAGCGCACGATTTTACCTGCGAGAGGGAGCGCTGTCGAGTTCAGAATCGAGATTTTATCTCACGAAAGCTTCGATGTAGTCCTGATGAGCTCGTAAAAACCCGCGGCCCCTCCGAGGACCAGTCCAACAACCAGCAACCATGGTCTGGTGCCCAGCCAGCGATCAAGTAACCAACCGATTAGTAAGCCCGTAAGGACTGCCGCAAACAAAGAGAAGGCCGCGGCATACGCCAGGCCCGATTTTCGATTGACTTCCTCTTGATCGTCGGTGGGCATGAGGAGGTCTACCAACTCTCGCGAGTCAGATAATTCTTCGGCAGATCCAATAGAAGCGAGCGCCGCGAATGACGCATCGAATCATGAATAAAGCAGACGTGCGTACACCAGCAAGCCTTTCCGCCATCAATCACCTTGAGCTCAGTCTGTCGCCCCTCCGAAACCCACAGCGCCCCAAAGTCATAATCGTGATCCGCAAGGCTGCCGAACTTTTCACGCAACTCGCACGCGCGTACGTCACCGTTATAGTCGATCACGGCGATCGTTTCGCCCGCCGTGCAGGGAAAAGGCCACGCGGTTGACTGCGAGAAATTCGCGTGCTGCGTGCGGTAATGCGTAGTGATCGCCCCGACATAAGCGACGTTCTTAGCGAAGCGCCGCACGCTGTCATCCCGGGCAAACATGCGATCGCTATAACGCTTCGTAAGGCCCGAAACAAACGAATACATCCGCGGCAGGACCTCGGCCGGCACTTGTTTAATTTCGTCACCAACCGGCGTATCGCCACGGACGATGTTGAAATAATGGCCGTCGAGCTGAAATCCGCTCCAGATGAATTCTGCGAGCGTTTCCATTTCCTGATAATTAGCGGCGCAAACTACGGTGTTCGCATTCAACCTGAACCGGGCATCGTATTTTTCTTTCAACGGATAAAGCTCATCGATGCAATCCAGCGTCTTTTCCCAGTGACCCGGGATACCGCGAATGCGATCATGTGTCTCGCCATGTCCGTCCAGCGCGATGTTCAAATACAAATCGAGGTTTGGATGCGAACCCAGCGCGCGATCCACAATGTCGTAGACTCGCGACTTTACCAAACCATTCGTCGGAATGATCAAGCGGCGCACTCCGTTGTTTTGCACGAATAGATCGATGATTTCGCAAACGTCGTGACGCAAAGTGGGTTCGCCGCCTGAAAGCCAGAGGTCGGTGATTGCCGGCATCGTGCGCGAGACTTTTTCAATCTGGGCAAACGTCAGGTCGCCGGGCTGGTTAAGTTCTTCGTGATAGAAGCAGGTTTGGCAAAACGAATTGCAGCGCGATGTGACAAACAGGATCACCGTGCCGAGACGCTTGTCGCGCTTCGTTGAGCGAAGGAGCTGAACAAGTTGAACGGCTTTGTTTGGCATTACGCGTGTCACCAGACTTTAGTCTGTGAAGCTTCCCTCTCCCAGAGGGAGAACACTAAGAATCGCGCTGGATGATGACAGTTTCAGTCGGTGATTTCAATTCGTAAGTAATTCCGCGCCAGGTAATTCGTCGCGAGATCGCGGCCGCAACGGCATTCCAGAGAAAGAGCAACGACGCGAGGGGCCAAAGCAGGATATGCGCCAATGTGGTCTCCAGGTATCGCAATCGCCGTTCTTCCATAACCAGTCTCACCGCTCTCAATCGCACATACGATTTCATCGAGCCAAGAACGAAGATTACACTTAGAAGGAGTAAGGGTGTGACATAGGTCAGACCAGTTATCGCTCGCGCCAACACCAGGCCGATCCCGCCAAAACATACCAGCACGAAAATCATGCTTCCGGCTAATACTGCTTTCCACAAATGCGGGGCGTAAGCTCGGGTGATCTTCAACTGCCGGGTAGTGAATTCAAGCAGCTCGCGAAAACTGCAATCTTCAATTGCCGGTGTCAGGCACTGGGGCACAAACCTGATTGGCAATCCTGCGTCGTGCAAGAGCCGCGTTATCGTAAAATCGTCTGAGACTGTGCCGCGCCATTTCTCGAGCACATTCAATTGTTCGAAAGTCGCGCGCCTAATCGCTGTCGATCCTCCCCAACAAAAGTTTTTGTCGTCACTCCCACCCAGCGCCGATGCGATCGAGGCGTTCCACACTGAACGGAGGTGCGAGGAAAACCCGCCGCGCACAGGCGCAAACCAGCGGTATCCGGTCGCCGCCCCAACTCCGGAATCGTTCAATGGCCGCACCAACGATCGCAGCCAACTGCGCTGGGGTCGCGCATCGGTATCGACGAAGACGAACGCCTCTGCATGCGGCGAGGCTTCACGAATCGCGGCCCGGAGGTTGTGTACTTTTTGTCCGCTGTCCGTGGCTGGTCCGGCGATCACGCTGCGAACCGAAGGACTAATATGCTCGTCCAACATTCTGCGCACCTGTTCGGCCACAGCCAGCGCCGGATCGTCGGCAGCATCACTTACAATAATTATTTCGAAGGCTGGATAGTCCTGGAGAAAAATTGCCGTGAGGTTTTCATTTAGTCCGCTTTCAAGTCCGCGACACGGAACAAAGACAGTGACAAAGGGATAGAAAGCCGCATGATCGCGCTGAAGCTCGGCCTTCACATAGCGACGGAAACGAAATCCTCCGCGCAGAGAAGCCAACCCCAGCCAAACGGCAATTGCGGCGAATAAATAAAAGACGAGAAGGGTTGGGCCGGCGCTCACTATTGGTTGGGCGAGGACGGTCGCACTATGGGAGCCGGCGAAGTAATGACGGCTTGTGAGGGAGCAAGCTTCTGGGCAATCGCAATGATCGGCTGCGGATAGATGCCGATAAAGATTATTCCGACCAGCGCGGTCACCAAAGCTGTTTGCAATGCGGGCGACAATGACAATGGCTGTTCGTCGGCGACGCGGTCGCCCAGGTACATCACCTTGATAAAACGAATGTAGTAGTAGAAGGAGATGACGATGTTGATGACTGCCCAACCGGCCAGCCAATAATACCAATTCTTCTGGTCCGTTCTGGCGCGGTCAAACAACCCCCAAAGCAGATACCACTTGCCGATGAATCCGCCGGTAGCTGGTAGCCCGCCGAGCGACAACATGAAGATCGACATCATCGCGGCCATGCCCGGCGCCTTCTGCGCCAGACCTGCCATATCATCGACGTTGTCGCCGATGATCCCGCGCCGCCGGAGGCTGATCACGATGCCGAACGCGCCCATGTTCATCAAGGTGTACACAAGCAAATAAATTATCAGTCCGATATTTCCGTAAGCGTTGTTCGCGATTATTCCAAGCAGCAAATAACCCGCGTTTGATATTGAAGAGTAAGCGAGCAGGCGTTTTGAATTTTCCTGGGTGACTGCGGCCCAGTTACCGACAACAATCGTCAGCGCGGCCACCAAACCCAGCAGCGGCGCCCAATCGATCTGCATCGGCGCCAGCGCGACAAAGAAGATTCGCGCGTACAACGCAAAGCTTGCGGCCTTCGAGCCGGTGGAAAGAAACGCAGTGACGGAAGTCGGCGCGCCTTCATAGGCGTCAGGCGCCCACATGTGGAATGGTACGGCGGCGACTTTGAAAAATAGTCCCGCCGCCAGCGCAACCATGCCGAGCAACAGCAACGGTCGCGCGTCGGGCGGGGCGACGGCGAGATTTTTGCCCATTACGCCAAGGTTTGTAGAGCCGGCGACGCCGTAAAGCAAAGACACTCCGTAAAGAAGAATGCCGGATGAGAATGCGCCCAGCAGAAAATACTTCATGCCCGCTTCATTCGAGCGCTTCTGCCGTTTGGTGAACGCGACCAGGACATAAAACGTAACAGCCATCAACTCCAGCGCGATGTAAAGCGAGATCAGATCATAGCCGCTGCCGAGGAACATCATGCCCACGGTCGCCAGGAGAATCAGCGCATAGTACTCGCCGTGCTGTTCGCCTTCGATGTCCAAAAAACGGGTCGAGATTGCAATCGCCAGCCCCGCGGCAACGAGAAAGATTGCCTTGAACAACAGCGCGAACCCGTCGACGCGGACCATCCCAAAAAACCCATCGAGCACTGTCAGATTTTGCACATTCAAACTTAGCCCACCCGCCATGGTTCGAAACTGCATCACGAGCGAGACCAGCGCGAGGCCGATCCCCGCAAGTGAAAACCAGGCGGTCCATTTGCTGAGTTTGTAAGGGAGGATGACTTCCATCACCAGCGCCACGCAGGCGACCGCGGTGAGGATCAACTCTGGCGCGATCAATCGCAGATCGTCAGGATTGAAAAACGTGGTTTGAAAAAATAAGAGCATGTTTGCAGATTATTTTTGCGCTCGAATAGGACCGGGCGCATTTATCACCGGCTGTCCGGGTATTGGATAATTTGGCCGGACCTGCCTTACAAGCGCGATAACCGGCTTTTCGATGTAACGAATAAACGGCGCTGAATATATGCCGATCCACAGCGACATGATCACCAGCGGCAACATGTACGCCCACTCGCGCGCGTTCAAATCGGGCAATGCCTTGTTCTTTTCGTTGGTGATTTCGCCAAAGAACATCCGCTGGTAAAGCCAAAGCATGTAACCCGCGTTGAGAATAATTCCCAGTCCTGCCCAGCCGGCCCAAACGGGATTCGCTTCGAAGGCGCCCCGCATGGCCAGAAATTCAGAAATAAAAACCGCCAGCATCGGCAGGCCAATCGCGGTCATCGCCATCGCCAGAAAAACGGCAGCATAGCCGGGCATGACATGTGACAGGCCGCCGAACTCGGCGACGTTGCGGGTGTGACGGCGTTCGTAAATTATTCCTACCAGGAGGAACAGCGCGCCGGAATAAATTCCATGATTGACCATCTGCATCACGCCGCCGTTGATGCCGTTCGGATTCAACGCAAACAGTCCCAGCATGACAATGCCCATCGATGAAACGGACGAGTAGGCTACAAGTTTCTTAACGTCCCCGTCTTTCTTGACAACGAAATACATTGCCGCGAGCGCGCCATAGATGATCGAGATAAGCGCCAACAGAATCATGACGCTCCGCACGCCAAAGCTGCCAAAATAGTGTTCATCCGCCGAGGCTTTGGGAAACATCGGCAAATTAAATCGATAGAATCCGTAGGTTCCCAGCTTCAACAGAACGCCGGCAAGAATTACCGAACCGGCCGTGGGCGCTTCGACGTGTGCGTCAGGGAGCCACGTATGGAATGGGAACATGGGTACTTTGATCGCAAAGCCAAGGGCGAATGCGAAAAATAAGAGCACCTGCATCGTTCCCATGGGCATCACGGAACCGATCGCCTGCAAATACAGAATGTTGAAGGTCCCGGTTGCTCCTGACGGATTGGTGGCCGCCGCCTGCAAAGTGCTCGCCACCATTGCGGCGGCCTTGTCGTTCCCAGCGAGGAGATTGATCGTTGACTGCGTAATCTTCGAGGTCAGGGCAGTGTCCTGTGTGAGGAAATAGATTTTCAAAATACCGAGCAGCATGACGACCGAGCCGACCAGGGTGTAGAGGAAAAACTTTATCGCCGCATACAAGCGATTCTCGCCGCCCCAAATACCGATCAGGAAATACATGGGAACGAGCGAAACTTCAAAGAACAGATAAAACAGAAACAGGTCCATCGAAGCGAAGACACCGAGGACCATCGTCTGCAACAGCAGCAGCAGGATGTAGTATTCCTTCTCGCGCTTGGCGATGTAGTTCCATGATGACAACGCCGCGAGGACGCCGAGAAATGTGGTCAGCACAATCAACAGCACGGCCACGCCGTCGGCGCCCATCTGATAGCGCGCGCCGATTATCGGAATCCATTGGTGGTCTTCCAGAAACTGCATTCCGCCGAGGCCGCGGTCATAACCGAAAAGAAAAAGCGACGCGACGAAATCCAATCCCAGCCAAACGGTCGCGAATTTTTTAATCAGGTCGTTCTGTCCATTCCGGAACAATGCCAGGATCAGAATCGCCCCCAGGGCCGGCAACCATGTAATGATTGACAGAAGGTTGTGTGATAACACGTCAGTCCTCGTTAATTGAACATGTCAGAAGCCCGACTGTTGCCTCGCTTACGCGCGGGATTCTGACACTCGCTGCGAACTTAAAAGATCTTAACGAAATACAGGGCCACGGCGACCAGTAATCCAATCACCATCACCAAGGCATAGTTTTGCGTAAAGCCCGTCTGCGCCGCGCGCACTATCGGCGACATCAATCGGGTCACAAACCCGGCGATCGCGTTGACCAGGCCGTCGACAAAATACTTGTCCGTACCGCCGGTGATAAGACTCGACAAACGCGTGAGCCACGCCGAACCATTCACGCCGCCGTCAACTACCTTTGAATCGAAAGCAAAGACACCGCGAGCCAGGTCCATTGTCCGGCGCGTGAAGGCGAGCCCGTAGATTTCGTCGATCCAATATTTGTTATAGCTGGCCCGATACAGAGGCCCGAGACGCGCCGCCCACGCGTCGGGCAGTCGAGGGTCCTTAACGTAAAACAGATAACCGAGTCCCATGCCGAGCCCGGCCACCGCCAGCGAGATAATTATGAACAGCCATTCGGTCGCCGTCTCGCCACCGAGTTTCTTCTCCGCAGCCTCTGCGAGATTGAATCCGGTTTGTTGCTCTCCTTCACCCTGAGATTCAATGTTAAGCGGTGCGTATGACGTCCATTCCTTTGGCGGGTTTTCCGGGCTTCCTGGAAAAGAGTGAGTCACCGGATTCCAAATGATCGGATTCATCCAGTTGACGATATTCAGCTTGCCGCCGATTTCTTTGCCGCCGGTAAAAGCCGTGCTGATGCCGACGAATCCGCCAATGGTGGCGAAAATCGCCAACACAACTAAAGGGACCCACATCGACTTCGGCGATTCATGCGGGACATGCACATGCTTTTCCGGTGTCGGATGTTCTTTCTTTTGCGCGTGACCTTCGTGCGCCAAATCATGCTCGTGTCCGCTGAATCGTTCCCTGCCCCAGAAAGTCATGGCCACCAGCCGCGTCATGTAAAACGCCGTGCAGGTCGCCGCAATCGTAGCGACGATCCACAGAAGCCAGCCCAACGGAATGTAAGTGGTCGACGCCGTGCGCCAGAGAATCTCGTCTTTGGACCAGAAACCGCTGAACGGAATGATGCCGCAGATTGCCAGCCAGCCGGCGAGAAACGTCCAGTACGTGTATTTCATGTACCGGCTCAGGCCGCCCATGCGCCGCATGTCCTGTTCGTGATGCATGCCGTGAATCACGCTGCCGGCGCCGAGAAACATCAGGGCTTTAAAGAATGCGTGGGTCATCACGTGAAAAATTCCGATGACAAAGGCGCCGACACCGCAGGCGAGAAACATGAAGCCGAGCTGCGACACGGTCGAGTAAGCGAGGACCTTCTTGATGTCGTTTTGCGTGATGCCGATGGTCGCGGCGAAGATCGCGGTGAAGGCGCCGACGATCGCCACGACTAACATCATCGTTCGCGAATGCTGAAAGATGACGTTTGTGCGCGTCAGCATGTAGAGGCCGGCAGTGACCATCGTCGCGGCATGAATCAGCGCTGAGACGGGCGTGGGGCCGGCCATCGCGTCCGGCAACCAAACGTGCAGTGGAAACTGAGCGGACTTGCCGCACGCGCCAATCATTAGTCCCAACGCAATCCAGGACATCAAGCCCCAGTGACCAAGCGTTTCAATTGGATAGAGTGCGGCTTGCGGAATCACGCTGGTGAATTGCGCCGAGCCGAAGGTGGCGATAATTCCGAAAACCGCGAGCATAAAACCAAAGTCGCCGATGCGGTTGGTGATGAAAGCCTTGCGCGAAGCATTGGCTGCTTCATCGCGATTGAAGTAATAACCAATCAGAAGATACGAGCACAGGCCGACACCTTCCCAGCCGACGAACATCATCACGAAATTCGAGCCCATCACCAGCACAAGCATCGAGAACATGAACAGGCCCATGTAGGCGAAGAAACGGTAGAAGCCCGCATCGCCGTGCATGTAACCGGTGGCAAACACGAAGATGCACAAGCCCACGCCCGTGACTATCAGCATGAAGACGGCCGATAACGGATCGAGTTGATAGCTCCATTCAACATTGAGCAGACTGTTACTTTCGACTGGCCCGCTGCCCACAAGTAAAGGTTTGTTGCGCTCGCTTTCGGGAGTTGAATTAGGCCGCACCTCCGCTTGTTCCAACGCTCGCATCAGCCCCCGCTGCTCATTTCCCAGTGTGGTCCGCACCGGGCCTCCGGAAATCCAGGTGAAGGTCGCTTGCGTACTGACGTAAGGATTAGGCCATACCGAATTACCACCGAAACCGTATGAAGAGATCGCCGCAACGCTGATGAGAAACGACAGGGCGACTGAGCCGACGGCAATCCCACCGATGAGCTTCTCAGGAAATCGAAACCACCGGCCGAAGATGCCGTTGATCGCGGCGCCGGCCAGCGGAAGCAGTGGAACTAGCCAGATAAACTTATACATACGTCCAATGTTCAACGTCCAATGTCCAATGTCCGCTAACGCTCGTTCAACTTTGGACCTTGGACATTGGACTTTGATTTACCATTTCATCAAATCAATCTCATCAACCCAGATCGTTTCGCGATTGCGATACAGCGCGATTACAATACCCAGCCCGATCGCTGCCTCAGCCGCGGCGACTACGATGATGAACACCGTGAACACCTGACCGGCGAGCGGGTTCGCACCGCCGGTGTCCTGCAAGTAACGCGAGAACGCGATGAAGTTCAAATTCGCCGCGTTCAGAATCAATTCAATCGACATGAAAATCACGATGATGTTGCGCCGCGTCAGCACGCCGGCCACACCGATGATGAACAAGATCGCAGCAATCACCAGGAACTTGGAAAGGTCAGGGTGTTTCGTGCTCTGCAATGCCGCGGAGAGTCTTCCTCCCGAGGTTTCCTGCAGGATAAGAATCAGCGCCGGAACGAAATAATTCATCGGTTAGGGTCGTCCTCCCCTTCGTTGTTCGACGCTGATCCGGGAAGTATTGCCGGATCGACATCATCAGCTGCCATTTCCTGTTTCAAGGTTCGCGCCAGCATGACCGAACCAATTATGGCGACGAGCAAAAGCAGACTCGCGATCTCGAACGGCAAAGATGCGTAACTATAGAGACTGCCGCCCACGCGCTCGGTCTCTGCTGTTAGCCGGCTGACGCCGGTGGCACCCGTAGCCAGGCGCTCGTCTCTCGCGGCTTTGCTTGCGACTACGCTGTCTTCGCTCGCAGTGTCGCGTTTCTGTAAGCCCTCGTAGCCTCTGGGTATTGCGTAAACAACAAGGACGCCGGCCAGCAACGCGAGAAATACAAGCGCGGCGACAACCTGTGGCCGGCGATTGAAGATCGCGGCGCGACCCTCTTCTTCAGCGCCGACGTTGACCAGCATGATGACGAAAAGAAAAAGCACCATCACGCCGCCGACATAAACCAGAATCTGCACGCCCGCGATGAACTCCGCGCCGAGCAAGATGAAAAGCGCCGCAACGGAAACCAGCGACGAAATCAGAAACAGCGCCGAATGGACCGCATTGCGCGCCATGACGGTCAAAAGCCCCGCCAGAATCGCCGCGAGCGAAAATATCCAGAAAAAGACCGTTTCCCAGCCGGATAAAATCATTGCCGATTGTCGATTGCCGATTGCCGATTTGAATCCATTTTCGGTCGAGCCCTGCGGGTGCTCGTTGAACCGCGACGAATCGCGGACAGACGCGACCTCGCCATTATCTTCACCAATTCGTTAGCCTCGTCCAGCAGGCTCTGAACTTGTTTGAGAAGTCCACCCTCGATGATCACTTCCATCCAAAACGCGTTTCATCTGCTTCTTCTTCAACCGTTCCGAGTTTGGCGACGAATTCGGCTTTCGATCGTCCACGACACGCCGCGCGATAGTTAGCGCCGACCGATGTGCCGGATCGCACAAGCCGGCCCCGGATTGCTCGGCCCTCAATCGTATTCGGTAGAGCCGCGACGAGCTTAAGTATTCGCAGTGCGAATCGCTTCGTGCGCTTCTTTAAGTCTTCGGAATCCATAGTTAGCCCGTGGGAATAGGCTTCTATAAACTCCTGCCAATTGGAAATCGGCAATCCTTTAGCTTTCGTATTTAACCGTTTCCCTGCCCTGTTCCAGCATCTCGCGATTCCAGACAAAGCCGGCACGCGAGTAAGTCGCCAGTTCAAAGTCCTGGGTCAGCTCGAGGCAATATGTCGGGCACGCTTCCTGGCAGAGCGCGCAGAACATGCACCGCGACGTATCAAAAATAAATTCGTCCAGGACCTTCTTGCGCCGCGGTTTGCCGGCGACCACGATTTCGACGTCCATTGCAATCACGTCAATACAATCCTCAGGACAGGCCAGCGCGCACAGGTTGCACGCGATGCAAAGCGTATCGTGCGTCTCGGGATCCATGTTCAGGCGCGGCGCGCCATGAAAGCGCGGCGCTACGTCGGGACGCACTTTTGGATATTGCTCGGTGTAGATTCCTTTTCCCGCGACTGAGTCTTTGTCGGTGAGCGCGCCGACGTTGAACTTCAGCGTCAGACCGAGACCTTTCAGCAGATCAACCATGAAGAAGCGTTTCAGCTTCTGTGCGAACGTCGGTTTAGGAACAGGAACTAATGGCATTTCTTAAATTCTAGATTTGCAATTTTGATTTTGCAATTTCAGCGTGCGTTTAGAGTCGGGCTACTGCCCAATCGATCTCTTGCGAACAAATGTCGGGCGGTAGCCCGCCTCTAAACATATCGACAAACTAAAGTTGTCGAAGTCACTCGCTCGCGCTCGGCGCGATCGCCGGCTTCCCTTTCGGCAGATCAACCAAACGGATCCGGCGCCGCTGTTTTTTCAAATTGAAATCGCGCGAGCGCCAATTAATCAAAGACAGAATCCAGGCGGTTAGAAACACATTCCCCACGCCAAAGCCGATGGCGATCAACTTGCCTGTTGGCGTAAGGCCTAATCCGCTGGTGAGCGAGATGATCGTATGCATCCCGCGCCAGCCGTCCAAACCCTGAATGGTAGCAACTCCGATCGCCGAAATGACTATATTGATAAGCGCTGCCGGCAAAAGCCACTTCCACCCGATGTCCATTAATTGATCGTAGCGGAAGCGGGGCAGGGTCCAGCGCAGCCAGAAATAGAGATAAAGCAACAACCCGGCCTTCGCGAGAAAGACAATCAAACTGACTGCAACGTACGTGTTGTGATAGCCGGCCGCCTCCAGTCGATAAACGAATGGAAAATACCAGCCACCCAGGTAAAGGGTTGTCGCCACGGCCGTAACCACGACCATCGCGGCGTACTCAGCCATGAAAAACAGCGACCAGCGAAAACCGGAATACTCTGTATGAAAGCCGGCGACCAATTCAGACTCGGCTTCTGGAAGGTCGAACGGAGCGCGATTGTTCTCGGCGATTCCGCTGATCACGAAAATCACGAAGCCGATGGGCTGATAAAGAACAAACCAAATCGAGTTCGAAGCCTGCGCCCCGACAATTCCCGAAAGTGAAAGCGTGCGCGCGAACATTAGCGCGCCAATAATCGAAAGGCCCATTGAAACTTCGTACGAAACCATCTGCGCGCTCGAACGCAGCGCGCCAAGCAGGGCGTACTTGGAATTCGACGACCAGCCGGCGAGAATCGTGGCCAGCACGCCAACGCTCGAGACCGCAAGCACGAAGAGCACGCCGATATTTACATCTGTGATTACCGCCCAGTCTGGGCCAAAAGGAACCACCGCCAGCACCACAAACGCGGCGACGACTGCGATGTAGGGCGCGACGAAGAAGATCCAGCGGTCGGCATTTTCAGGGATGAAGTCCTCTTTGGTGAGCAGTTTTAGACCATCCGCAATCGGCTGCAACAAACCCCATGGCCCCACTCGCATTGGGCCAAGGCGCGCTTGAATAAATGCTGAGATCTTCCTTTCCAGGTACGTGGCGTAAGCGACCCACAAAGCAGTTATCGTCACCACAGCTCCGATTTGAATAAACGGCCAGATGACGTAGTTCACCGTCTGCTCGCTGAAGAATCTCAGCAACAGGCTGTCGATTAAGTTGATTGGTGCCAGTAGAGCTAATTGCATCATTCTCAGCCGTAACCACTAACCGTTTCGGCACCCTCCCTGACGGTCGGGTTTCTGCCGTTTTCAGCCGCGTAGCGGCGCAAGGTTTATAGAAACGTGAACTCTTTTTGCCCTGCAAGCTCCGTCAGGAGCGCAACGCTCTGTCGCCCGTTAATGGGCTCACCCGAATCTATGCCACGTTGTCTCTATAAACATTTCATCCCTACGCGATGCAAGACCTCTCAAGCTATCTATCAATTTCTCCCAACACGATATCAAGGGTCCCGATGATCGCCACCACATCGGCCACCAGATGCCCGATGCACAATTTCTTCAGTGCTTGCAAATTCATAAAGCACGGCGGGCGCACGCGGACCCGCCACGGCTGCTGCGTTCCATCGGAAACCAGATAGCAACCAATCTCGCCTTTCGGTCCCTCAATTGAATGATAGTAGTCGCCAACCGGCGGCTTGATGAGTTTGGGCACCTTAGCATTCACGGGACCACCGGGAAGATTGTCGATTGCCTGCTGAATAATCTGCCGTGACTGTCTCATTTCTTCCATGCGCACCAGGTAGCGATCGTAGGTGTCGCCGTTCTCGCCCAAAGGAACTTCAAAATCCATGTCGGCATAGGCGGCGTAGGGTCGAGATTTGCGAATGTCCCAGGCCACGCCCGATCCCCGCAGTGACGGACCCGACAAACCGATCGCGATCGCTTCCTCGCCGGAAATGACTCCGATGCCTACCGTGCGACTCAGCCAGATCCGGTTCTCCGACAAGACTGTCTCGTATTCATCAAGTCGCTCGCCAATGTTGCCAATGAAGCGGCGTACATCGCTTTCGAAATCATCGTACGCGTCGTTGGGCATACCGCCTACTCGCCAGGCGTGACACGTCAGCCGTGCGCCAAATTGTCGCTCAAAAATTTTCAGAATCTCTTCGCGCTCGCGAAATGCCCAGAGAAGAACCGTGACTGCTCCGATGTCCAACGCATGCGTTCCCAACCAAAGCAGATGCGACGCGATGCGATTCAACTCAGTAAGGATCGTGCGAATGTAATGGGCCCGCTTTGGCACCGCGAGCCCCATCATTTGCTCGACCGTCTCAACCCAGACCAGTCCATTAGAAACGGCGGCGACGTAGTCGAGCCGGTCCCAGTACGGCGCGATCATCGTGTACATTCGATTCTCGGCGATCTTCTCCATGCCGCGATGGAGATAGCCAATGTCGCAGTCGAGATCAATGACCGTCTCGCCATCGAGTTTGAGAATTACGCGCAGCACGCCGTGGGTGGATGGATGCTGCGGCCCCATGTTGAGCGTCATCTCGGGGTTGTCGAGTACAGTCTCTCTGGTTGTCGCGATCTCTATCTGATGCATTAGTTAGTTTCAGGTCTCAAGTTTCAAGTTTTCTGATGCCAGGAAATCCGAATTACGCTGCAGTCTCGCCTGGCTCCGCCGGAACATAACAACCCGTCACGCTCCACGGCTCAATTACCAATCCTATTTCCTTCGCTTCGCCCTTCTCTTTCTTGTCTCTGAGTTTCAACGCGAGTGATTGGGCCGCGCTGGCTTTGTTCCAGACATTTCGCGGCGCTAACGTTTCCGTGATGACAAACCCGGCGACTTTCGCCGCCTCGGGCGTATCAAAGACTTTGGCTTCATAATGCGCAGCGATCTCTTTTGGTGACATAAGTCTTCGTACTTTGTACTTCGTGCTTTGTACTTTGCCATCTTTCGTGAGCGGCGATTTCAAAGCCCAAAGTACAAAGTTCAAAGCCCTGACCTTCTGCCTTCTGCTTACTGCATTCTGCCTACTTGTCTTTCGGCATTACTTCTTTTGCCGTCCGGAAAAGTTCTCGCACTTCCCTTTCCTGCGGCACTGAAAGAATTTCAAGACCGTAAGCCCGGCGCTGTTCCAATTGCTCCTGCTGCACGTCCGTAAATTCCGGTAGATGGTTTTCGGTCCAGCGGTTCTCGACAAATTCCAGCGGATAATCTTTCCGCAGTGGATGCCCTTCCCAATCCAGCGGCAGAAGAATGCGCCGCAGATCAGGATGGTTGTGAAATTTCACACCAAACAAATCGTAGACTTCTCGCTCCGGCCAATTAGCCGCCGGCCACACGCTGGTCACGCTTTCGATACCGCCACCATTCGTGGCCGCCTTCAAACGCACGCGCTCGTTGGCGGCAATTGAATACAAGTTATAGATGACTTCGAACGGCGCGTCCTTTTGATCAGGGTAATGAACGCATGTCAGGTCCGAAAGATAGTTGAAAGGCGTGGTTACATCGTCCCGCAGAGCGCTGCACACTTCGAGTACACGCGATCTGTCGATTCGAATGGAAAGCTGGCCCAGAAACTCGGTCGCTTCGATGATCGCCTCACCAAGCTTCGCTCGCAGTCTTTTGACCAGCGGGTGCGCGGAAGCATCGATGGGTTTCGGTCCCTCTTCCTTCTTTTTTACAGGAGCCCTGGGTGGTCCAGGCTGCGCTGCCTTCTGAGCTGCGTCTTTGGCCGCCGCAACGCGCGCTTTCGCCTCTTCTATTTTGGCGTCTTTTTCCGAATCCGCTGAGGAGAAAGATGGATTCGCAGCCCGCGCTTGTTTGTCATCCTCCGCGGGCTGCTCTGTTTTTACGTTCGGTTCTGAACCCGGCTCGGTCGGTTTACCTTCCTCTGCCATACGCTGCGCTTAATACACACTGACATCGAGACGCTCTGGCTGTTCCGGCCACGGGCGCGCGAGTGCCACGCTCACGGGTTAAGGCTAACTAAATCGGGTCGGACATTGACTTGTAACATGCGATTAGGTCGTTGTCAATTCACTTCCAATATTATTAATTGACTGATTTGATATAGAGAAAAGCGGTCGTTGTTATTATTCCGCAGACAAAGAGACTGAGCTTGACGATCGTGTTTCGTGCCCTTATGATTGAGTGTTGATTGAACCGTCAAACGATGACTATCAGAGGCAACTAAGAGAAATGAAACCAGGAATTCACCCGGAATATAAAGAAATAACCGTCACCTGTGCGTGTGGCGAGACTTTTAAGACACGATCGACGCGGAAAGAAGATTTGCATGTGGAGATTTGCTCGGCATGCCATCCCTTTTTTACCGGCAAACAGAAGCTAATCGACACCGCGGGCCGGGTAGACCGATTTAACCGCCGCTACGGCAAAAAAGCGGCCCCGGAAGCTACGGCTGCGAAATAACCTGATGCCCATTAAGCATTAGCGAAATTGAAATTAAGGTGCCGGCGTAATTGCGCTGGTCGCGGACGATGTGTCTAACCAAAGCGGCCAGAACGAAATCGCCGGCATTGTTGTAGGCAGAAGTTCGGAGTCCCGCCTTTCAGGCGGAAGCAATATCTGAAAGATCGTTCCGCGTGAACTCGATACTCCAGGCAAAACGATTATGACTAACGAACGAGATCTAATTGTCGGCGGCCAGGCCGTTATCGAGGGCGTCATGATGCGCACGCCAAATGCCTACGCGATTGCCGTGCGCAAAGCGGACGGCACGATCGTCAATACGGCAGCGGCTTTGCCGAAGTGGAGTGACAAGTTTCCGCTTCTGAAGCTGCCGGTGCTGCGCGGCGGCGCGGTGCTTTTGCAATCGATGGGGCTCGGAATCAAAGCGCTGAACTACTCAGCGAGCGAAGCTTTTGCGGAAGCGCAGGAAGCGGAAAGTACGGAAGTTGAGGTTGCGCTTACTCCTGCGGTGATTGAAGGAGAAGGCGATTTTGCAGGTCTTACCGGAGCAATTCCCGGTTTGTTCCCTGTGCCCACAAAGAAGCATCCCAAAGATGAATTGAAGAAAGGGGGAACCGCAGCGGCCGCCGGGTCGATTCTGTTTGCATTGATTTTTAATGTGCTGCTTTTTATCGCCTTGCCGCTGCTGCTGACTAACGCCTTGTTCATCGGCGCGGGCTGGGCGGCGCCGGCGGTTCCTTCATCAAGCAGTGCGCCGGCACCAGTTGAGAGTCCAGGCGCATCGGGTCAAGCGACAACGGGCAGCGGCGCGGCAGAAAGTGGACCGTGGTACTCGAACCTGTTTGGATCAGTTCGGGGCTATCTTCGTCCGGTTCGGCCGTCAGTTACTTTCAATCTGGTCGATGGACTGATTCGAATGACATTTTTTCTGATCATGATTTTCAGCTTTTCCATGCTGAAAGATATTCGCCGTGTCTTTCAATATCACGGGGCCGAACACAAGACTGTGTTCACCTGGGAGAAGGGCCTGGCGCTGACCGTTAACAATGCGCGGCCGCAACCGCGGCAGCATCCGCGATGCGGCACGAGCTTTCTGATGGTCGTCATGCTGGTCTCGATTCTGCTGTTCTCGATAATCAAGTTTGATTCACTACTGTTCAATTTCCTGGTGCGGATCGCCTTGATTCCGGTGGTCGCAGGACTGTCGTACGAAATCATTCGCCTGTCGGCGAGAAAAGAGAGTGGCGCGTTCTTCAAGATGATTACGCGACCGGGTGTGTGGCTGCAAAACATCACGACTAAAGAACCTGATGATTCGCAACTGGAAGTTGCGATCGAAGCATTAAAGGAGAGTTTGAAGCTCGAACCGAAGACCGGCGAGCCTGAACTGGCGCCGCTGTCTTGATGATTGTTTAGAGGCGGGCTACCGCCCGCCCAATTGCAGCCGTTTCAGACCTGGCGGGCAGTAGCCCGCCTCTAAACGAGAATTAATCAATTACATGCTCGATAAGCTTGCACAAATTGAAGCCCGGTATGAAGAGTTGACGAACGAACTCTCTTCGCCGGAATTGCTGGCCAATCCTTCGGCCTATGGCAAGGCTGCCAAGCAACATCGCAGCCTCGGTGAAGTGGTCGAGAAATACCGTGAGTGGAAATCCTTGAATGAAGAGCTGACGGGCGCCCGTGATTTGCTGGAGCACGCTGACGATGCCGACATGCGCGAACTTGCCCGGATCGAAATCGAAAGCCTGCAAGCCCGTTTGGCGCAAGCCGAAATCGATCTCAAGTTGTTGCTGATTCCGCGTGACCCGAACGACGAGAAGAACGTTATTCTCGAAATCCGCGCGGGCACAGGTGGCGATGAAGCGTCGCTTTTCGCGTCCGATATTTTGCGGATGTATGCTCGCTATGCTGAGCGAAAGCGCTGGCGGTTCGAGGTTCTCGATGCGTCAGAAACAGGCATTGGCGGGATCAAGGAAGCATTCGTGCTGATTGAAGGCGAGAAAGTGTTTTCAAAGATGAAGCACGAATCGGGAGTGCATCGGGTGCAGCGCGTGCCGCAGACCGAAGCGAGCGGCCGCATTCACACTTCGGCGATCACGGTTGCGGTCCTGCCGGAAGCAGAAGAGGTTGACGTAAAGATCGATCCGAAAGATCTGCGCATCGATACTTTTTGTTCATCCGGGCCGGGCGGGCAATCCGTCAATACGACTTACTCGGCCGTGCGCATCACGCATTTGCCTACCGGCGTCGTCGTTTCGATGCAGGACGAAAAGTCTCAGATAAAAAATCGCGAGAAAGCGATGCGGGTGTTACGCTCGCGCCTGCAGGAGATTGAAGAACAGAGACAGCACGAAGCTGAGGCCAGCGAGCGTCGTTCAATGGTTGGCAGCGGCGACCGCTCAGAAAAAATTCGCACCTACAACTTCAAAGAAAACCGCGTTACTGATCACCGGATCGGGCTCACCCTGCACCAGCTCGATCAGGTAATGGACGGCGCGCTGGACGCAATTATTGAAGGCCTCACCACGCACTATCAGGCCGAAAAACTCAAAGAAGAAACAGTTACCGTCTAATCCCTGGTTTAGATCGTGGCACGTCCATTCTGCGCGTGATCCACGAGGGACCGTACCACCCTACAACTTGATTTAGCTTAGGTGCTGCTTTTCGTTTTCGCGCCCCCGTTATCCTGGTTCGTCGGCGCTGGATATCCCTTTCCTTTCAGAGCAGCGATCTCGATAACAATCTCTTTCTGATTCTTCGCCGCGGATGGCGATTTCTTTTTGGCGTTGGATTTCTTTTCTGCAGCCGCGTTTGCGGAATTAATCAGAGGGCTCTGACTAGCCAGATTTGCTGAGCTGATCTTCTTAGCTGATGATTTTCCGGCGAGTTGTGAAAGAGCGTCGAGCACTTGCGCTTGTTCCTCCTGAGTTAGATCCTCAAACTTGACACCGGCAGCCGCCAGAACGTCGCGCAGGTTCTCCTCGGTGTTTGTATCCTGATCATAAACATCACGATAGATATGGAGTTTACCGTCCTCAACCACGATTGTTTCATAACGCAGCTCGACTGGAACCGGATGAGCGAGTTTCATTTGCTTTGTTTCCGTCTTGTCGCGCGCATACTTTGCCAGGTCGGCATCATTTAAGTGCGCCCCGCCAAGTGGCGCCATCAGCTTCGCAAAGTCCTGCACCTGCGGCGTCGTCAGGCCGACGCAACCATGCGAAGCAAAGGTGCCCAGTTTTGCCGGAGATTTCCCGCCATGAATCAACGAGGGACCGCCAATCGGAATCTTGATCGGTCCAAGTGGGTTACGTTTGCTTCCAGCTTCAATCTTTTCGCCGGCCGTTACATTCATCTTGGCGATCCAGGGCTCATCAGGCGGCGTCCAGGTGGGATTGAAAATTATGGTGGTCGCTTTGCGCAGGCCAGTTGGCAGTGGAAATTGCGGATAGCCGATGCCAATCTTGTATGACTTAACCAGCCGGCCGCCATCAAACACATCCATGCGAAACGCCGGAATGTTGACTACGATCCGCGAATCTGTCGGCACGGCATTGGGCGCCTGTTTGTCGAATGCTTCGGAAGTCGTGGGGCTTCCGGTTTCGGAGGATTTGGCTTCTGGTGCATTCTCAGTCGCCCCGCTCCAGCGCTCCCGTACCAGCGCGGCGAGTTGTTGCGCCTTCTCTTCGCCAATCACCTGGCTGATCTTTTCCTGCGCCGCAGTGCGCGCGGCCGCAGTTTCTCCCTGTGCCGTGCCGGCCTTGGCTTCATTGAGTTTGGCGGTCTCTGTGCGGGCCAGCTCTTTGAGCTTACTCACCTGGTCGTCGGTGAGTTGCAAACGCGTTTTGAGTGTCTCCACAAATCCTTCCTCAGCGAAGAACGCGTCCAGCACCGGGAGGGTGAGTGGTTCAGCATTCGCCGCTCGTTCATTCACCGGCGAGGGTGAAGTGGTTGTTAACGGTGATGGAGAAGCGCCAGGGTTTTGATTGGTTTGGTTCGTCGGCGTCACAACGCAACCAGCCACCAACAGGCCGGCGGCCAGCGCAAGCGGATAACAAGCAAGCTTTTTCATGATCGTAACTCCGTTCAGACTCTATGTGACTACAATCTAATCTTAATTCGCCGCTGAATACCTGCAACAGGTATTCCCACAATGTCCGTTTGTGATAATCCACAAACATTTGTGATCTGAAAGGGACAGGCTGAGCGTCGTTGGAGCCATCCGCGCAAGTGGATCCGTGATCGTCCCCTCTCCGCCCAGGTGTCCTGGCAAAGCGGATCGGGTTTGGAGTGCTGCCTTCAGGCGGAATGCCGCAGACCGTCTGCCGCCTAAAGACGGAACTCCAAACCCGAAGGGAACTACTTTTTCAGTAACGGATAGGGATTGATGTTTACGCCTTCCCAGTAACGTTTCGGGTTGGAGGTCACGGCGATCGAGAAATGAAGGTGATAATTCCCTGCTCCCGCATTGCCGGTATCACCGACATAGGCGATAGTTTCACCCTGCTTCGCCAGGTGACCCTCAGTCAGGCCGTCAGCGTATCGATCGAGATGCGCGTAATAGTAGATGAATTTGCCGTCAACGCTTCCCTGATAGATCGTAGTGCCGCCGCGTTGGCTCTGAAAGAGCTTCACAATTGGCCCGTCCGCCGCCGCCAGTACAGGTGTTCCTAGTGGCGCGGGAATATCGATGGCATCGTGGACGCGACCTTCCGAGCGCGCTTCTGAAAACGTGTCCCGCAACTGATCCGGGCGCACGCCCGCCACCGGAATAATCAAATTCGATGGCCTGTCACCCTGGCTCTGAGAAAACTGGAAGTCTGGTTGGGGCATCACCGAAATTGACGGTGGTGGCGTCGCGGTTGCGAGCGGACTCGCAGCTGAGAGTGTGGGATTAACTGATGGCCCTGCCGCCAGTGGTCCCGGTGGAGCAATTGGGACTGGAGATTGTGAGCTGGACCATGTCGCCACCTTTGCTCTACCTGGTCGCGAGATTCGGCTGAGGCGCGCCACGAGAGTAACGATGATCAGAGCAAACACCAGAGCCGCAAGCAGAAAACGCGTGCGCGAATGTCTGGCCCATTTCATTATTAGTCCTCGGGCCTATCATACTACTGACACATCTGCCAGACCTTGATCGCGTTTATAGGATGGATGAGCATCACGATCTCCAGCAGAAGGCTGTCTTTGATCCAGAACAGCAGAATTAATTCCATGCCCAGAAAGAAGATCAGCGAACGTTTGAAGCCGAGGCGCTGCGCGATCATAAACCCAAGGACCGCACAGAGAATGTCGCCAAAGGAATTGACGATTGTGTCGCCGGTATAGCCAAGCGCCGCGGTGTCTTCGCGATATCGGTTGATGATGAAGTTGGAGTTTTCAAAAACTTCCCAGGCCGCAGCCACGGTAACGGACAACCAGAGACGCCAGGACAGCGTCAACCGTGGCACGATCCAAATCAGCATCCAGAAATAAAGAATCCCATGCAGCACATGGGTGAAGCTGTATGGATCGAGAAATTGCTGGGAGTTGTTAGCGCTGCAAATCTTTCCGGCCCAAATTGAAAATCTCCCGCAGGCGCAAATCCACAGGCGCCCTTCGCCGCGCAGCAAGAGGGCGGTGAGCACCAACATAGTTACGATTCCAGCCCAGGCAAGAATTGTCGTGCGACCAGAGGAGCTTTGCATTGGCGGACGGGATTGATTCGATTGTCTCAACGGCGTGACGGGTTTGCTCGCTCGTAGCCAGTGGCGTATGAAGGCGGTTCGATATCTTTCGGTAAGCGCGGATCGGCAATTGGTTGATTTGCGATCAAGCGCAAGGGAATAACGCCGGCCCAGACTTTCATGTCGTAATCTTCTTCATCATCAAGGGGCGGTCCGGTCCGAATCTTGGCGGAAGCTTCGGCGAGTGGCAGCGCCAAAACGGTTGTCAGCTTCAACTCTTCTTCAGTCGGTTCGCGGACATCGTCCCAGCGACCGGGAATCATTTGATCAGACAAAGCGCGCAGGGCGGCGATTTTTTCTGCTCGATCCTCGACCAGCCGGGCGTGGCCAAAAACGACTACCGAGCGATAGTTCATCGAATGATGAAACGCCGAACGCGCGAGCACTAAGCCGTCAATCAAAGTTACGGTGACGCAGACGTCGATTCCCTTACTCAATTTTCGCAGCATGCGGCTGGCCTGCGACCCGTGAATAAACAGCCTGTCGCCGGCGCGCGCATAACCTGTCGGAATCACAAACGGCTGATCATCTACCGCAAATCCGACGTGACAAATAAAGCCTTCGTCGAGAATTGAATTGACGATCTCTCGATCGAAAACACCTCTTTTGGGTAAGCGCTTAAGTTTGGTACGGGCAGTTTCAGGAAAGTCGCTCATCGATTTTTGGAACCTCTCCGATTTCCGGTTGAGAGTAATCGACCGCCGCCAGCCTGCACAAGGCCGATTTGAACGGCGCGATCTTCGTCACGAGCGGCTTACTGCTGGGAACGCGGACGTCCTCGTCCGCATTTATGGTCAGTCGCGCTTGGCGTGAAAACCAATTTCACGCCAAGCCGCCAAGCCGCAAAGAAGAAGACGCCAGGCTAGAGGGATGCGGAAACCCGACCGTTAGGGAGGGTGCACTAAGCCAGGGCGGGGCGGAGCGATGCGGAAGGGCGCTTTGATTTGCCTGTTATCGCCGCCAGGATATGGCCGTAATGAACGAAATAGACATGGAAGACTATGCGTCCGTATTTTCAACTTCAGATAACAAAACGCGCCAGAGCAACCCAATTCTGACGCGTTTCTACGCGGGGTGACGCGACTGAAAAAAACCCAGCCGCGTGGACGCTGCGGTAACACTCGTTCCCGGCGTTTTCAGTTCTTAAGACGTTTCAGCTACATAGCCGAAACTATGATCTGGTTGTCGACCGCCTTAACTCCTTTCACGCTGCGAACGGCCCGTTCAACCTGGCTTTTCTGCGTTTGGGTTTTGACCGTGCCGATCAGCGTGGCCTTGCCGTCCATGAACGTGGCCGTTACGCCAAGCGTCGACAAGACGGGATCGTCGCTCAATTTTTTGTCGATGGCCGCCTGGATATTTGCGTCCGCCGATGCGTTGCCCAGCGTGGTCCCGCCCGGCGCACCCGGATTAATAATCACGGGCGCGGGCTGCGCGGCAGGCGCGGGCTCATTAACAATTACCGGCGGTTGTTGCGCCGGCTGCTGCACGATCGTCTGCGGCGGTTGCGAAGCCGTATTAACGTTGCTTGTATCCTGCTGCTGGTTCATGGCAAACAGAATGATCACTGTCGCGAGCGCAATCGCGCCAATGACAATCACGGCGAGCATAGCGCCGGTCGTGCCACTGCCCTCAGGCCGCCGGACTGCCTGATGCTCGACTACTTCTCTCCTGGATGTAGGGGTATCGACTACCACTCGGCTTCTCTTTGCTTGTTCTTCTTCGTAAGCCATGACCTTTTTCTCCTCCTGATAACGATCAACTCAAAGCGAGATACGTTTTCGTGAGGATAGAGAGCAACAGCTATTCCCATTTGCACTCTTCGGCGGTTTTGCAACTCTCCAGCAAGGAAGTCCCAAGAAAAACTGATTGGGTCGTCACAGCGCCCGCATTTGCAGGTTCTTGAATGTTTGAGATGTTCGGTGCCATTTATGCCACTTACTGACGCAGTTTGGGACAATGCGCGACTTGACCACTTCTCCTTGATCAGAGTAGTTTCCGCATGACTGATCCGAAGGAATATTAGGAGGCATTATGAAGAAATCGGCTTTGAACTTTTTTCTGATTTGTTTGTTTATCTCAGTTGCCGGCTCAGGTTTGTCTGCCGGGCCGTCTGGTTATCGAGTCACTAAACAAGTAAAGCTCGGCGGCGAAGGCGGCTGGGATTATCTTCTGGTCGACAGCCAGGCACGCCGAGTTTACATTTCCCGCGGCACGCATGTGATGGTCGTCGATGCTGACACCGCAGCCGTCATCGGCGACATTCCGAACACGCCCGGGGTGCATGGAATCGCGTTGGTGCCTGACTTGAACAAGGGTTTTATCAGCAATGGTCGCGAGAACACCGTCACGATCTTTGACACGAAAACCTTGAAGGAGATCGCTCGTGTTCCGGTCGGCAAGAACCCCGATGCGATTACCTATGATCCTTCTTCTAAACGAATCTTCACCTTCAACGGCGCGAGCCACGACGCCACGGCCATCGATCCAAAGACCGACACTGTAGTCGGGACCATTCCACTGGGCGGCAAACCTGAAACCGGTGTGCCCGACGACAAGGGCCACATTTACGTCAACATCGAAGACAAGAGCGAAATTGCGTCCATTGATTCCAACAAGCTGACGGTTGAGGCGCACTGGGACCTCGATCCCGGTAAAGAGCCGAGCGGCCTGGCCATCGATCGCAAACACCGGCGATTGTTCTCAGGATGTGGCGGCAGTAATACGATGGTCGTGATGAACGCCGACAACGGTAAGATCGTTGCATCGCTTCCGATCGGCGCGGGCGTTGACGCCTGTGGTTTCGATCCCGAAACGGGTTATGCGTTCAGCTCAAACGGTGACGGCACTTTGACAGTGGTGCACGAAGATTCGCCGGACAAGTTTAGTGTGGTTGAGAACGTGTCGACGATGAGACGGGCTCGCACCATGTCGCTGGACACGAAAACACATCAGGTTTATACGGTCAGTGCTGAGTTCGGGGCGGCGCCGGCGCCCACCACGGAACAGCCGCGACCGCGACCGCCGATGGTGCCGGGAAGTTTCACGCTGCTGATTCTTAGTCGGTGAGTCTTAATTCGAATCTTCCTGCCAATTCTTCGCAAGCCAGAATGCTTAACGAAACGAGCCGCTGGCTCTGTATTACTTGTCGAGGTCAGTGAACTGTAGCTCAAAGAACTTACGCCCAGTCGGACCGAGACATTTTTGGTTTGTGAGAACCCATATAGCATCTCCGCGCGTTCGAGCGATCGCGTTCAAGGCCTGACGGACAGTGACATTAGAGAGGCTTAGCGAGATTTTGGTTGTTGCTACACGAGGATATCCACCGACGCCACCACCAAACGTGCGAATACCAAGCTCCAGACGAACCTGTTTTTCTACTTCGGGAATTGCCAGTAATTTGTCCAGGGCCTGATTTGTCGTCTCCGCTTCTGTGATTTCCATGTTTGGTATGATCATCCGTAAGAAAACCGGTTCATCGTAACGCTGCACCAGGTTCACCACGCCATTATCAACGCTCCAGGCGTATTCAGGGTCGGCGGCAACCGCCGCATCGAGGAACGACCGCAGCGAATCGTTGGCCGGACTTAATGAATGACTCTGGAACCCGCCGCAATAATGCGAGACGCTAATCCCTCCAGGAACGCCAGCCTGCTTCAAGGCATAGATTACTGAGTCGCGAATTGAAGCGTCCTGCAACCCAGACTTAACTTTGTGACTGTCGAGATTACTCGAATCACTTTTCCGCTGACTTCCTATCGCCGGAGGCAAACCAACTACTGATGCTAATATCGCAAGGCACAAAAACATTCGCGGCGTGTTCATTGGATTATGACCTTGACCGGATTAGACTTAACCTCTACAAAAGTCTTCTTATCCTTCATGAGAATCCTCCGTTTCACCGTGACGGTATAAGCGTCGTGAGCGGTAAGATCATACAAGTCGTTGGCGCTGATCGCATATTGTATCGTCTCGCCGGCCGCGATTCTAGAAACGATTCTTCTTAACACTGGTGAGTCTAACAGCCGTTTGCCTTTCTCCGATAACGGTATCTTTTCACCTCTGGCGTTCGTTATTTCTAATTGGTTGTCTCTTGTCGGATTAGTCTGAATAACGTAAATGTCTTTGTCGCTGTGGTTACTCAAAAACAGCCTCAGAATAATCGGTTCATTGAGTTTGAAAGATTCCTTTTCTGGTTGCGCAATGAATACGTATTTGCCGCTGGCCATGCTCCTTCGAGCCTTGTTTTGCCCTCTACGTATTGGTTCTCTCGTAACCATCGCACTTACGACGTTTCCTGTAATTACTGAAACAATGACCTTGCCCCGCTTTCCGGCCGTTATGATACCAGCGTCCGCGATCGTCAAAGTAAACAGAAGGGTGAGCGTTATCAGCCCTAATCTCATGGAGTTGCTCTTCGGCATGATGAAGTTTCTCTATTCGTTAAGTCCTCCGTTGCGGTTATTCCGGCACCCATGTGTTAGACGCGGCATTACGCGTCCAGGTCGGATGAGTTGTTAGGTCAAGGTCTGAGGGATTTGTGCTATGACCGCTCGAATCCAGCGTCCAGATGGTTCCACTTCGGGAAGCAGCCCCGGACCAGCTCCAAAGCACCTCGCGCAACGGCACCCATATAGTACTCGTTCCATTCGCCTTGAACATCAAACACATTTGGAAACTATCATCAGCGGTATCTTGCAAGAAGCTACCGGTAAGGTGTTCGGCGGGTGAATCCGATGTGATAGGAGCTGTATCAAAAGGATAACTGGTATCTAAACCGATTCCTGCCCACCTTTCCCACCCACCGCTGTTCAACTGGCGCCGTCTCAAAGGATTAACTATTTGAACCCACTGTGTGGAACCCGAGAAACCAGCAGGTATCGTTATTGTTCTCGAGAAAGTGATTCCAAGAGTCGAGGGAGTTCCGAAGGAGAGTTCCGGATCACCCCAAGCGGTACCGACGACAACATTGCCGGTAGTAGTGGTTATCTGTGCGGTGGGACGCTTGACGTTAAATGTTGCGCTTTTTGAAACTTGCCTGTCATTGACGGTGCAGGAAAGTGTGACTTGCAGCCCGTCACCGCCATTAACCCAATAAAAGCTTACCGTGCCATCTCCTAGGTTAGTCAATGGGGTTGCCGACCCGCTAGTTGAACTGGCAACATAGTTTTGCACGCGAGTTCCAGGAACTGACCACTGAATTTGGGAGGCTACATCGTCCTCCGGCAAGACTTGCATCACTAAATTGATTTGTTGGCCGACTATGATATTAGTGGTCGTTCCAGTTATGTCTGTTCCGTCCCTTAGTATCTTGACATCAAAAGAATCCACACCACTATCACCAATCGGATTGGGAACGGTATTCGAATTACACGTCGCGTCAACGCAGTCGCCTTCTGCTGAATAAAAACAATGCTGGGTTACCTGGAAGGCGTCCCAATCTGCGGTTATGTCGGCATGGCCGATTCCGACGATCGCCGCGGTGCCATCGCTGATTGTTACGACATTTGAGTCGCTGGATGAGTATTGAAGCGCTTGCGTGGGTCCAACATTGTACGTGTAAACAACCTGCTGATTGCAATCAACATCCGTTTCCGTAGATTGAAGTCCAAAGGTATCGCCGATAAAACCACTGAACAATCCGGGATAGATCACCGCGCTGCCGAAACTGTTATCGCAGAGACAAGCACCCACGCAACTGAAGCTACTGGCAATCGCACTCACTGGATCGTATTGAACCAGTCGTCCGATAAACTGGCCTCTCTGTGCTCTCGGACCCCAATCCAGTTGTCCACTCGTAACGGTCAGGGGAATCAAGTGCCCAAGCACGTCCGGCACCTGATCGTCACGCAACTTCTTAATATCGACTTCGACCGTTTGTCCTGCTTCCATCTCCTGCAAAGGAATATTGTAGTCACCGCCGTCGAAGTAAAGCTTAGCCATCGCCTGGCGTTTCTGTCCGTCACCCGGCTGATCGATATTCTTGATGTGCAGAACCGCGCGATTGTCGCTTTCAATGTTCCAAGGGTAGCTGCCGCCTTTGAAGCCCATTTCGCTGGTTGGATCTTTGATGGGCACATCAAAGACAGAACTGCCGCTCTGGTCGATGCTCGATGCATAGGCCATGACCGTGCCAGGATTGCCTGTGTGATCAATCTCGATGCCGGTATCGGAAATTGTATTGTTGCCGATGGTGTTGATGGCCGAAGTGAGATCGAGTTCGCGTACTTGATTGGCTGCCAACGACAAAGCGGCAAGGTCTATCACGTTTGGCTGATCGTTAAGAACATAGCGAATCCTCGGATGAATCTGTACTGTCTGGTCAGAATTGTTGCGCACAACCACATGGGGAGTGAATCGCGTTGTCGAAGCAAAGCCGGAGTCCGGACCGGGCTTTCCGATCAGAATGTTTGTGCCGTGCAGCGTTGTGGTGTGCTGCGAATGCTGATCGATGAATCGCATCGTCGTTGAGAGTCCTGTCTGCTTATTGCTGATGACGCCCACCATTGCTAACCCACCAGGCCCGTTCGTAGAAGTCAGCGATATCCCTCCGATTGCCGTCGTCGAAAGATGAAGTTTCTTCAGCGCTTTTTTGATGTCGATCACGTCTGATTCGTGGCCATTTAGAATGATTGCGTCGCCCTGATGGGCTACGCCATCGAGGTAAAAGATCGGAGTAACTGTAGTCTGTGTCTCTCGCGTATTTGCAATGAAGACTTGAGCATTCGTGTTGCTATCGCCGAGTGCCCACCAAAGACCATCCGCCCGCGGCGACATGAAATCCATCGGCTCCTGCAAATGCACATCGAAGCTCAAACTGTGATTGGCATCAATAATTGTTTCCTGCGCGCCCATCGCCATCGAAGCATCATGATAAAAAACTTCGAGGCTGCCTTCCTCGAACCCGTCCACATTCCTGACCCAGTCGGCAATGTCGAACCCGTGATTCTTGTGCCCATCGATCGTAATCGGCGGAATCGCCAAAGCCGCGCCGTGTTTATTGTAGAGCGTTACCTGCGCGGTTATCGGATGATTCTGAGAGTTGTTCAATCCAAGAATCGAAGTCTGCCCGCCGGTTGTTGTATAAATCGCAGCAAAGAGATGCTGGTCTGCTGAGCCGATGTCAGTTGTAGGCGCAGGTGCCAGGTCCTTTGAACGAGCTGCCGCGGCGTGCGAACTTAGCCTAATGAAGCCGTAAATTGAGAGCGAAACGATGAACAGAGTAAGCAAACCGAGAAAATGTTCGCGGAATTCTTTGGCCATGGGTTGGGACTCCTTTCGCGGTTGCAAAGGATGGCGATGTGGAATGAGCCGAGGCGCATGAAAGTTCCCTTGAAATGGACCTTCGTTGCAGAAGCGGGACTCTGCATGACTTACCTCAAAGACTAATCTTTGGGAAGTTCGTCTGGGAGGCTTACGCGACGTGAGTCTCTCGATAGCGAACGCCTGCTGCCCTAGACTGTAGTCCCGCGAACCAGGGCCGTCAATGGACAATTCCTAACATAAATATAATTATTTTCTTACAACTCTTCTTCTCGAAGGACACTGATCAAAGCAGAGTAATTACTCCGCTCATGGGCAAGACTGGAGGAAACGATTGGGCGCAAATTCTATTTCGAGATGCGATCGCGCTCTGCGCTGGTCCAGTCGCAGAGCGTTTTTACGTCCGCGGGTGAAAGTTTTGAGGCCGGGTGCAAGGGCTGGTAAAACCAGAGCGGCATCACGCCGTCCGACACTTCATCGCACATCTGGCGCAACTTCTTACCCTGGCGATCCGGGTCGAGTCGACCCCACTCAGATAAGTTCATCATCTGGCGACCAGTGCTGACGTCGTCGGCTAACAGCCATGACACCGGCGCGACGTGGCTGTACCAGGGCCACACCGTTTTGTTCGAATGACAATCGACGCATGAACGATTGAGAATCGCAGCTGCCTCCGGCGCCATTTGCGAGCGCGCGAAGATTGTTTGCGACTCGTCGACGGGAGGATTGCTGCGAACAGGACGTCTTAACTGGATTGCGATAAAGGCGACGACCAGCACGATCACCACCCATTTCAATATTCTTCGCATAGGTCTCGAGATTCGTTTGGAGAAGGGCTATGTCCGCCCGTTCTATTCCGTTTGGTTTAGAGGCGGACTACCGCCCGCCTTCTTTTTGAAACGGACGGGCGGGCGGTAGCCCGCCCGAAAAGGACCTAAACTCCGGCCGGTGTTTCAATCAGGCGTTTGATGCGCTCGCGAATTGTAGCATCCTTCTCATCACGCAGGATGTCCTTGAGAATCGGCTCAGAAAATCGTCCATACTTTCGAATTGCCCGCGCCGCCTCAGCGCGTACTCGCGCGGATGGATCGCTCAGCAGACTGACCTGTTGCTTGACGGAGTTTTTCGTTTCCGGAGTAATCAACTCCGCACGGCCAACCAACACGCGCACAAGATCACTCGGCCGCGGATCAATCGTAATCGGCAAAACCGCATCCGTCGTTGGTCGCGGCAAAACATAAAACACGCGCGAGCCTTCCTCAAACCAACTATCGCGCCAGGTCTTGATCATCGCGTCGGCTTCCTTTTCGTAGAGCCCGGAAGAAACCAAAACCTGCTTCAAGTCCTGAATAACTGAGTCTGTGCTCTGATCAAGCGGTGGTCTCTCGATGGTCATCTCGCCTGCCAGGTTATCGATTGATCTAAACCCGATCTTTCCGCCGCGATTTTCAAAGATGATGACGTGCGAGATTACATCATTCGTTTTCAGGAGAATGTTTTTCCCCTCCAGCTTAACTGACAGCGGCAGATCGAAGGTGCCTACCCCGCGATAGAAAAGAAATTTTTCCTGCTGCGCCGGCTTACCATTCGTCGCGCATACCTGGACCGGCGCGGCGTCAGTTTCTCGCGCCGCGAAATAATGACTGCTGGAATAATCAACCTGGAGGTTCACCGCCGCGCCGGGCATGACTTTCAAGCGTCCCCAATCGATAGCCGTGTTGACAGAACGCGCCTGCGGATACCACTCGGTGATTTTGCCTTTTGGAAAATCAACTTTGACTGAGACCTCGGTGTCGTTAGGTGAATAGAAATAGAGTACCGGCGTCTCCATGCGGATTGCCGCCGTCAGTTGCGCCTTGGGGGGAGCGTGCCGCAATCCGTCATTAACAGTTTGAATGGTATGAACAAATTTGGGGAGATCGCTGGCGCCGTTCAATGGCCGCCATTCGAGAGCGACGCCATCCTTGCCGGCAATCGAAGTGAACGTACCCCACTCGTGCACCACAAGATTTTCTGACCTGGTGAGTGTCTTTGATGATGGCGACGCACTGCCCCGCCAGGCTGAAATCGCGATGACACTGATGGCTGCGGCCACCACAACCAGAAGACATATGGTGATAATTCTCGACGCGATATGGCTCTTCATCTCAATACCTCCTTATTTTCCCAGTCGCTTTTGAACTCCCATCCGGATTCGGCCCAGAACATCGCGTACTGACTCCGGAAAAGACTTCAATGGATCGCATTCGGCATCAATTTCTTCGCGCCAGCGGTTCAGCATGTCCTGATCGAGTCGCAGGACGCCATCGCGCGTTACGCCTTTCGGCGGCGGCACCAGCGCTGCCATGCGTTTATACACACGCGCCCGATCTTTTTCATTCACTCGCGACAGCAAATGCCATAAAGTGAATGTGTCACGCGGTCTGGCGGTGCTCAATACAAGATCGAGCTCGACGTTTTTTGCCCCGATCGGCTCATTGGGTTCGAAATCCAGTTTAGTTAGTGCCTGGCGAAAGGCCGGCGAAGCATCTTCAAAATAAGGCGTGCCTGGTCCGATGCCTGGCCTGGTGGCGCACGCGGCGCCCGCCGGTACAACTGATTCGCGATCGCGCAAATGAAGCGACACCCAACCCGCGGTCACGCGCAAAAGGCTGTTACCGCGATCATCGACGCTGAGCGTGTACGCGCATCCCAGATCCTCTGCGACCGCGGACGGAGTATCGACGAAGAACAACCTGGGTGGCGCCGAAATGCGCGCGCTCAAGCTGCCCCGCGCTAACTCCAAACGGTGTTCGGTAGATTTCGTTTCCACCAAACGAACACGCGTGTCGGGATCGATCTCCACCTGGCCGATGTTTCCAACATTTATTTGCGCGCGCGAGTTTGCGTCGGTCACCAGCCATTGTCCCACACTGATTTTCCCGGTGTCCTTGATCGAAGCAGAGTCGATTCGCGGCGCGCCGTCAAGCCGGGCTACATCCCAGGAACTCACCGCCGGCCGGATGCCGGGCGATCTATGGTGCAACGCCAATCCGACGATGAACGCAGCGCTCAACAAAATGACGAAAACAGGAACTGCGAAACGCGGCTGCCTGAGAAAGCCGCTAAGAAACGGCCATCGCCCCAGAGCGGCTTGATTCCGATCATTATTGAGGCCCCTTTCGACTTCCAGCCAAAGCGTCTCCGGCGCTGAAATCAGCGGCAGATGTTCGGCCAATTTCACCCCAAGCTTGATTTCTTCGAACTCTGTTCGACAATGACTGCAGCCAATCAGGTGCTCGGCAACTCTTCCAGTCTCTGCCGTCGACAACTCGTCATGACAGTAGGCCGAGAGCTGATTGCGAACGTGTTTGGAAAACATGTGATTACTCTCTTGTTAGCACCATTAGCAAATCGAGCATCAATCGATTACTCCGAAACAACCTCGTGCCTGAGGTGTCCCAGCCGCTTTGCCAGTGTTTTGTGTGCCCGGTTCAATCGCGATGCCACCGTGCCCTTTGAACAACCGAGCACCTCGGCGATTTCTTCATACGAAAGTCCCTCGATGTACTTCAAGAGAATCGGCAGTCGCATCTTCGGTTTCAGGGTCCCGATTGCTCCCTTTACTGAATCGGCAATTTCCTTCTGCGCGTAACACGTCTCCTGCGAACGTCGCTGGTCGGCGCGGCCCAACGCGTTATCGCTGCCGAGCGGAAGAAATCGCCACTGTTTCCGCCGCTCGTCATGACAGGAGTTGACCACCAGGCGATACAACCAGGTGTTGAACTCTGAGTCACCGCGAAATTGAGTGATGCGCGTCATCAGCTTGAGAAATATCTGCTGGGTAACATCGCCGGCCAAAGTTTCATCACGGAGCGAGTAAACGGCAATCGTAAAAACACGGTCTTTGTAAGCCTCGAAGAGCAGGCGAAAAGCCTCCCTGTCACCCCTTTGGCAGGCTTTGATGACGTGCCCATCAATTAACTGTTGCACCCGCTGCTCCAGTGGTTCGGCCATCTGTTCGAGCATCGTTAACTTAGACGAAAACCCGGGAGTTTTTCTTCCCGACTCTTGAAAAAAATAAAAAGCGGTCCTGCCGCATCAGGCAAGACCGCTGATTATCACTGAAAGACGCGACGCGAGCTGGTCCGACGTCAGCGAGTCACATGGACAAGCATTTCCGTGCCTGTCTCGAGCTTCAATTCTTTACTGCCCTGAACGGCGAGCGAGCCGACGCCGCCGGCGCCGCCAATCAGCAAACCGATGCCGGCGCCCTTACCGCCGCCGATGATGCCGCCGAGAATGGCTCCTGCGCCCGCGCCGATAGCGCCGCGCTTAAGCGTTTGCTTGCTGCGACTTCCTGATTGCACGCCGCCTTCTTCGTCGGCCCGGCTGTTCTCTCCATAAACTCGGGTGACATAGCCGTGCATGATCCCGTGACGGCCATCAGAAAGACTGATCGAATCAAACGCCAGGTTCATGGTCGTCCGGCCTTTGATTTTGCCGGACTTGTCGATCGAGCGCACGTGTCCGTTCACAGTCGCCTCACTGAGCCGCGCCGGATCGATCACCGTCGCCGTGAATTTGTCGCCGGCACGCGAATCCTTGCTCGATAACGTCTCGTTCAGGCGCACTTTTAAGTTTGTCCCGACCGCGACGATTGGCGTGTAACGCGGTGCGGGACGTCTTAGACGCGGCCTGGTCCTTTGTGCAGAAGCAATCACCGGCAAGCCGAGTGACACTATCACTAAGATCAAAAGTTTTCTGGTGTGATTTAGTTGCATTGCAGTCCTCCTATTTGTGTTCGGGGGAGGTCAGGGCAAAAACAATAAGCGCAATTGCAATCCGTTCAAAAGCTTAAACGGCTATTGCGACCGCCTCAGACTCCGAATTCTGTTCGCCTTCAAATCTTCGCTGACGGTGGACGGTCCCGTCTGATTCGAAAATGTAAGCTGACGGCGCCTCGCGCATGATGATGTCCTGCAAGCGCATCAATCCGTACAGCAGCGCTTCCGGCCGCGGCGGGCAACCCGGAATGTAAACATCCACCGGAATCGTGCGATCGACGCCTTGCATTGTGGAGTACGAATCGAACGGCCCGCCGGTAGAAGCGCATGCGCCCATGGCGATCACCCATTTCGGTTCCGGCATCTGATCATAAACGCGCCGCACGACCGGGCCCATCTTCAAAGTAACCGTGCCGGCGATGATAACCAGATCGCTCTGCCGCGGGCTGGGACGGAATACGCCGGCGCCAAATCGATCGATATCAAAGCGGCCGGCGCCGGTGGCCATCATTTCAATGGCGCAGCAAGCCAGGCCAAAAGTCATCGGCCAGATCGCAGACTTACGCGCCCAATTAACGCCGAACTGCGCCAATTTTGTATCGATCACCGGCGCGACCATCTTGCGACGCACAAAATTCGTGATCGAATCAACTGTCGTTAGAACAAACCCTTCGTCGTGTTCAGCCATAGATCATTGCCGATTTCCGATTGCCAATTGCCGATTTTCCGTTGTTGCTGCGCCTGAGCGTCGCAGAGGCCGAGATGCGCGAACTCGCCATTATTTTCGCTAACTCATTTGCTTCGTCCAATAATGGTTGAACTAACTGTTGCTTCAAGAGCCCATCATCGATAATCAGTTCCATCCAAAAAGCGCTCTCGTCTGCTTCTTCTTCGACGATACCCAACTTAGCAACAAACTCCGGCTTCGAGCGCCCGCGACACGCTGCCCGATAGTTCGAAGCTGACCTCCGATTGTCCTGCCCGCAATGCTATTTGGTAACGCTGCGACCAGCTTTAGAACTCGCGACGCGAACTGCTTAGTGCGCTTTTTCAAATCATCCGGCTTCATATCTATAAAAGTTCTTCGTCTGAGCTGCACGCCAATCGGCAATTGGCAATTGGCAATCGGCAGTGCCTAGACCCATTCCAGCGCTCCTTTGCGCCACGCATAATAATATCCGACCACCAGAATCCCGATGAAAACAAACATCTCAACCAGCGCGAACTTCGTGAACGAAAAATCGTTGCCCATGAAGATGATTGCCCAGGGCAACAGAAAGATAGTCTCAACGTCGAAGATCAGAAACAGCATCGCCACGATGTAATAGCGCACGGTAAATCGATCATGCGCGCCGGTTTCCGGATCGATCCCGCATTCATACGGCCGCATCTTGTCCTTCTGATATTTTGACGGCCGGAGAAAGCGGCCGAGAACCAGCGGCAGTACCGGAAACACAACGGCAATCGCAAAAAATACCATTACCGGCAGATAGGCCGTCGATGGTCCACCTATCGTGTGTGCAGTCGGAGTCATTGTTGCTTGTAAGAGCAGCATCGCTTTTCTAAATTATTTTCTGATCGAATATTAAGTGCGTGCGAGACCCTAAGTCAATCGAGAGTCTATGAACGAATTCGACTAAGCAGACCTCAGTGGCCACCAGGGATCCCCGCAATCAGATCTACAGCATGATTCAGGACCGGCTTGATCACTTCAAAACTCTCGCGCACGGCTTTGGGCGAGCCGGGAAAATTAATGATCAGCGCGTCTGATCGAATTCCGCAGACGCCCCGCGAGATCATAGCCATTGGGGTGTTCTTCAAAGTTTCAATGCGCATAGCTTCTGCCAGTCCAGGAGCTTCGCGCTCGACGACTTGCAGCGTCGCTTCCGGCGTATTGTCGCGCGGGCCGAATCCGGTCCCTCCGGTGGTTACGATTAGATTGACGTCGTTACGGTCGGCATATTCGC
>WNGF01000140.1_pt1 | contig 96836 bp, 85 predicted proteins | sample 5400641 | NCBI WGS metagenome assembly WNGF01 (sample SAMN13153371, study PRJNA577476) | soil metagenome | isolation source: 80 cm soil or saprolite under grassland replicate 2 | place: USA:California | collected 2016-06-15 | reverse complement strand
CGATCCCCAAGACGGTTTCAACCACGGGCGGATTCTCGAAATCCGGGTGGGTACCGAACTTGAGGTCAGTCTTTGCGTCCAACGGCTGTTCCCTCAGATTCTACCTTGCGCCTAAGACAGCCGAACCTCTGGCTGACGTCAAAATGCCGATTCTTCGTGCGACGGCCGCCAACCCTTGTCCAAGAGCGCAACGTCCTGCCGTAGCACCTCGCTGGAAACGTGCCCATAACGCTTGGCCATCCGTGCCGTGGTGGCCGCCGACCAACCCATGATAACGGAGAGCCTGGGCAGAGGTACTCCTCCCTCAAGGAGACGTGTGCAGAACGTGTGCCGCAGATCGTGCCAACGGCAGGCGACGGCCGGAATCCCCTTCTCTTCGTCCGCCGTCCGCTTTTTCGCCGCCTCCCAAGCCTCTTGAAACGTGCCGATGCTCTGCTCGGGGTCGAAGAAGGCCCGCTCGTTCAACGGAACTCTGCGGCCGGCTCCGGCTTCGGTCTTCGACTTCCCGACCGTTAGACGGCGGGCTTCAAGGTCAACCTGAGCCCACCGAAGGCCCGCAAGCTCGCCACGACGGAGCCCCGTATTGAGTGCAAGAACGAGGGCGGGCAGCAGCGAGCGGGATCGGCTCTGACTCGCAGCGTCAAGCAACCGAGATTCCTCTTCCAAAGAGAGGGCGCGGCCAACGTCGTCCCGCGTGGTCAGCATTCGCACTTCTGGCTGTAGGCGAGCCCACAGGCCCGAACGCCGCAAGACGGCGCGCAGCGTGGCAACTTCGAGATTCACGGTCGCGGCTGCGCCCCCTTCCTCCTGGCGCTTCGTCTGGTACTGCGCCACGTCGGAGGCTTCGATATCGCACGCGAGGGCGGAACCGAAGACGGGTAGAAGGTGCGAGAGGTTTCCTTCCTCGATTCGGAGGCTGCTCGGCGCGAGGGCGCCGCGCTTGAGGGCGAGCCAATCACTGGCCGCTTGGCGAAAGAGCTTAGGCTTGACGCGCCGCAGGCCCGAGGAGCCTTCCGCGAGCTTCTGCCGGCGGGTGCGCTCCGCGTCCCTGGCGGCCGTCTTCGAGGTTAAGCCCGTCGTCTCGCGAATGCGGGAGCCGCGAAAGGTGAACTCGTAGCTCCAGAATTTCGAGCGGCGAAGCTCGTGAGTTTCGCGGTCCCGATATTTCTGCCGAAAGAGCATGGCTAACTCTCCTTCTTCTTCGGCGGCCGTCCACCCTTCTTGCCGTTCTCTCGCGCGATCGCGCGAATGCGCTCGATCCCGAACCGCTCGACCCTGGCCGCGTAGGAGCGACGGCCGAGCCAGCGAGCGAACTCGATCCGGTCGGCTTTCGTCAACGGGCTGTACATAGCAATAATCTAAACTGTTTCGGATATCTTGTCAAGGATCTAGCAGCTACGGGCCTTTCGTAGTTGGACGATCGACCGCGGCCGATGCGGGCTACTAGACAAGGCTCTGCGCCAGGTGAGACGTGCGGCCGCGATCGAGACAGGGGCGATAGAAGGCCTCTATGACTTGGAACGAGGATTCACGATCACAGTTGCCAACGAGGCAGCGACGTTTGAGCAGGCAATTGCGCGAAAAGGCCCCCGAGTGCGACCTATGCTCGAGGGCCAGTTTGCCGCCTACGATTTCATCATCGACCTCGCGACTGGCGAGCAACCGATAGCGGAGGCCTGGCTCCGCGCCCTGCATGAGGAGATTTGCAAGGGCCAAGAGACCTACACGGTCCGCCTTCCCGATGGCACGACCGAGGAGCGACCCTTGCCCAAAGGCAAATACAAGTCTGAGCCGAACCATGTCTTGACCCGCGATGGGCGGATTCACTCCTATGCGCCGGTGGACGCGACGGCGTCAGAGATGGGGAGGCTCTGCCGGGAGCTGAACTCCAACGAGTTCCAAGCGGCTCACCCGATCCTCCAGTCCTCATATGCGCATTACGCCCTTGTCACGGTCCATCCCTTTACTGACGGGAACGGCCGCGTGGCAAGAGCACTCGCTTCAGTCTTCACGAACCGAGGGGCCTCGATCCCGCTACTGATCACGTTAGACAACAAGACCGAGTACCTCGACGCGCTTGAGGCAGCAGACAACGGCGACTACCAAGAACTCGTCGGATTCACGCTTCAACGCGCTGTCGATACGGTCCGTCTCGTGGAATCAAGCTTCAAAGCGGCCAGCGCTCCGCTTCCGGCTGAGGAGAGAGAGCGGCTTCGTTCGCTATTCGTGACGCCGAGCGGGTTCACGCTTCAGGAGATTGACGGGGCAGCAGCGAACCTCTTTAACGACCTTCACCAAGCGATGATCGAACGTCAGAAAGATGCGGGGCCGCCTGAATTCCACGGCTCAGACCTCACGTTCCAAGCACCCCCGTCACCGTATTCACCGACAACTGCTGGGTACCGACTGTCCGTCTCGCAGGGCCATGTCCTGGTCTGCGGGATCTCCGCGTCTTCGCCCGCGGGCGTCAAGGTTACTCGCACATTTGCAGTCGAGGTTCCCACAGCAGGGTCAAAATCGGAGGAAGCCGTGCTCGTCGGAATCGGGCACAACCTTTCCCTACGAGTAGCCATTGCGGATCTCTGGCCGACGGTCAAGAGCTCCGTGCAGATGCGGTTGTCCCTAGAAGCCGAGAGAATCACCGGAGAGATGTTTCAGGAGTTGGTCACATCGACGGCAGCGGCCCTAGCAAGAAAGGGCTATCGCTAACCGCGTCCTTCCCGCGACGACGCCTACTTGAAGTCTCAGAGCACCACAGAAGCGTCGGACACTACCGGCGTTTCGTTCAGCTTGACAGTCGCAACCGCGCAGGCGCACACTTACATGTAGCTCCGAAAGGGGGCGTTAGAAGCGAATTCAACAAAGCGCGAGCGGGCGACCTAAGAGGCCGTTGAGCGACGCGCCGGAGGGCTTCAGAAGCGGGAGTCGCTTTTCTGGCCTACACGGTTCTGGAGCGGGCAACCGCCGACCTAACCGGTAGATTCGGGAGCGGGCAACCGCCCGCCTAGCTCGGCCCAGCGCGCGACGAAGCGGTGGAGGTTGCTATCGGGTAACTTGTAGAAACCGCCTCTGGACCGATCCGCCTCAACGCGGAAGCCCGGAGCGAAGTCGAAAAGGCCCGGTGACGAATGGGGATTCACCCCACGTTGCCGGGCTTTTTCGCTTCCTCGCGGAAAGGTGGGTGCTCGACGATCCGAGGGGAATTCCGTACATCTTCCTCTGGCGGCGGGAGTGGGAGTCCTCCGGGAAGCTGGTCGAGTGGGCGCGCGTGGCGCGATACGTCCCGAGGCGCAGCGTAATCGGGGAAACCGAATACGTCGAACGGATTCCAGCCGGGGAGGAGTGGGCGAGCGTCACTCAGCCAGAGGGGGGAGGAGTGCACGCAATTCGGGTCCTCCGTGTTGCCCTCCCGCGGCGAGGCGGCAGTGCTCTCCTGCTCGTCTGCCCGTACTGTGACCGCCCGAGGCGGCATCTCTACGCTTGGGCCGTTACCGGCTCTGGGCTGTACCGCATGTCGTGGCGGTGCCGGACCTGCGCCGGATTGCGCTACGGCTCCGAAGGGACCTACATCCGGCCGCGTTGGCGCTGCTTGGGCGGCTACCCTCGTTTGGAGACGTGGGACCCCTACGTCTTCGCCTCGCTGGAGGAGGGGGCTCGATTCCTTCGAGCCTGGGTAGGCACGCGCGCCTGAAGGCGGACGCGCGCAGCGAGGGTCGGGTCTATCCCGTCCAAACCCACTTTACAAAGCGAATGAGGCCGATGAACCCGAGCAGATAGAACGTAACGGTCAGCACAATCCGAAGAAGGCTCTGGCCGAGCGTCTCTTCCTCTTTCAGGGTAAGCAGGCGCCATATGCCAAAGACGGCGGCCACCATCAGCCACATCAATCCGTAGAACTTCAGGTCCGCGGGACTCATTGCCCTTGCTTCGTCTTCAGCGGCTTCGGCCCGATCCTAACCCTTGACGGTCTGTCTGCTCAGGGTGATTCTCGGGGGACCCTAGATCAAAAACCACAGGAAACCGTGATAGAGACCGAGCGGGCGAAATTGCCCTTAGCTCCTTGAAAATCAAAGAGCTTTGGAAAGCATCGGACCCGGTAGGAAAACGACTCGGCGTAGCTGTTAACCGGAGGGTTGTAGGTTCGAGTCCTACCTGAGGAGCCAATTTCCGTTGCTCCCGCTTACTCGGGACCTGGCTGCGCCACCGGCTCGCAGCTCGGCCGGTTGCGGCCTCGACCGCTCCCCTGGTCCCTCGGACGCTCTCGCTCCCGCAGCGCGAGGCCTCCTCCCCTCTGGGAGACTCCTCGCGCTGCGACCGAAAGACACCGTCGGGACCGATCATCCGATCACAGATCACCCGATTCGTTTTGATATCTTTCGCGGTCAATTTCGCCGCTCTTCTCTCGGGAATCGGTAGGGCCCGATCCCGCTCATGTTGAGGCCTTGCTGGGTCGTGCGAGAACGCGAGCCGAGACCCTCCTCCCGAGGCGTGTAAGCACTTCCCGGTTCAGGTGCCGGTCAGGGGTCGAGTTCTCGGGTCTTTTCCAGTTCGCCGAGCTAGTTCAGCCGCATCAAGCGAAACGAGCGGCCATTCCGTAGAAATACGTAGGGGTGGGGTATCCACGTCGAGTCGGTCGCAGGGCGTCCTTGAATGTGCTTGCCTTCGCCGCTCTTGCGCTGGTTCTGCGCTCGCCGTCTTTGTCAGCTCAAGAGATAACCGAGTTTCCAATACCGACACCTGCCAGTTCTCCGTGGGGAATTGTGGCAGGTCCGGATGGCAATCTCTGGTTCACGGAAACCAGCGCCAACAAAATCGGGCGGATCACAGTGAACGGCATGCTCACTGAATTCTCCCTGTCGCCCTCTTCTTGCGGACCGGGGGTGATCGCGGCAGGTCCAGACGGGAACCTGTGGTACACGCGTGGATGCCCCGGCTTCCTTGGAGCAGCACATCCCGTTCCCGCGGTCAGCGTCATAGGTCGGATCACGACGCAGGGGGTTAGCGAGGAGTTCCCCGCGAGCGGAAGGCCGGCGGATATCACCGCCGGGCGGGATGGCAGTATCTGGTTCACCGAGCTCGACGCAGGCCAGATCGGTCGCATATCGACCGCAGGCGGGATCACCGAATACACGATTCCGACAGATTTCAGCGAACCTTTTGGCATCGTCGCAGGTCCAGATGGGAGTCTCTGGTTCACGGAAAGCTTTGGAGCGAAGGTCGGTCGGATCTCGACCAGCGGGAACCTGGCGGAGTTCCCTCTTCCGTCGTCCCCACCGCATCGCCGTCGGAGCTGACAAGAATCTGTGGTTTACAGAGTCTGACGGAAACGGACAGGTGAACTGGATCGGTCGGATAACTCTCTCCGGCGCCCTTACCGAATTCAAGATCCGGACACCCGCAGCGGGGCCAGGGGGAATCACAGCGGGTTCCGACGGCAATCTCTGGTTTACGGAACCCGGCTTTTCGATGACCTCAAACAAGATCGGTCGAATTACACCAACCGGTTTGATCACCGAGTTCACCGCTCCGACCGAGCACTGCGCGCCTGTCGGAATTACAGAGGGTCCCGATGGGAGTATCTGGTTTGCCGAAACAGCCTCAAACAAGATCGGACGAATCAGCCTCTCCACGTGCACGTCGAGCGCCACCGACCTTTGCCTCGGCATCCCCGGCCGATTCCGCACGAGTGTCGTCTGGAGTACGCAAGAGACCGCAAACCTTGGAAGTGCCATCCCGATCACAGCAAACACCGGAGCCTTCTGGTTCTTCGATCCAACGAACCTCGAACTCGTTGTGAAGGTTCTCGACGCCCGAGAGGTCAATGGAAAGGTCTGGGTGTTCTTCGGTGCCCTGTCGAACGTCGAGTACACGCTGACCGTCACCGATACGCAGACCGGTGCCGTCAAGACCTACGTCAACCCCCAGGGCCAGCTCACCTCCTTCGCAGACACGGGGGCGTTCTGACGAAACGGATTTTACGGATTCTCCTGGCACTGGCGCTTGCCATGGCCTTCACAGCCACTACCGCAGCCGCGCGAATCAGTGAATGGAGAGGCATCGGGCCCGACGGGGGGCCGGTCACCAAACTGGTCGTGGACCCAGTCTCGCCGACTGTTGTCTATGCCGGGACAGTCGGTGGCGTGTACCGCAGTACGGACGCGGGAACGACCTGGACAACCAGGAGTGAAGGTCTGGATGGAGGCACCGTGCGCGCGCTCGCCATGGACCCCGCTTCGCATGTGACGCTTTACGCCGTGACCTATGCCGGCGCGTTCAAGACGAGCGATTCCGGCGCAAGCTGGACGGCCCTTCGGATCAGCAACGATCCGGTCTTCACCCTCGCAGTAAGCTCGACTGCACCGACAACGCTCTATGCCACAACCTACTTCTCCGTGTTTCGCAGCATCGACGCTGGCGCCACCTGGATCTCTGTGTCGAACCCCGACTTCACCTCGCTCGGCCTGAGGCTGATCGTGGATCCAACCGCGCCGCGAACGGTATACGCCTTTGGATCCCTTGGCATCAGGCGAAGTGACGACGGCGGTGCATCCTGGCAAACAATCAATGAAGGCCTGCCGACGCCACTCCTGGGTTCGCTCGTCGTCCGTGCGTTCTCGATCGACCCCACTGCTCCGGCGACGCTCTACGCCGCGACGGCCGCCGCCTATTTCTTCGAAATCCAGGAGACTGGCATCTTTAGAAGTACGGACCGAGGAGCTCATTGGGCGCTCACGGGCACCGGCATCACGGACCAGAGAGTCTCGGCCCTGGCTATCGACCCAACCTCGCCGTCAACTGTTTACGCCACCACTCTTGAAGGCCGCGTCTACAAGAGCTCAGACTCAGCGACCAGCTGGACGGCGATCAGCGGAGGCCTGCAGACGAAGGCGATCTCATGCCTCGCCATGAATCCACAAGATCGATCGACGTTGTACGCCGGTTCCGACGCGGGGGTCTTCCGCTCTCTCGACGCGGGACAAACCTGGGCACCCGCACGGTCGGGACTTCATTGATTCCCCGTGACGTCGCTCGTTCTCGACACGAGGATGCCGTCGACAATCTACGTAGGCGGAGGTCTGTCTAGTCTCGGGGAAGACTTGCCGACGGTCGTCGGCGCCGGGGCGTTTCGGAGCGAGGACGGGGGAGCTAGCTGGACATCTCTCGGCTTTGACGGCTCCCAGATAGGCGCGCTCACGTTGGACGAGGGTTACCCGGCCAAGCTCGTGGCAGCAGTAGCCGGCGTATCGGAGGGGTATCCCGTGGCGGGGCTGTCGGCCTTCTACCGGACCGCTAACAGAGGCCAGACTTGGACCGTCGGACAATCTACAGCGCACAATGCCTCGAGCCTTACCTTCGCTGGGCCCAACTCCAACACGCTCTTCGCCAAGACGTGTGACGGAATCTTGAAGAGCGTTGACGGCGGTGCCGTGTGGCTCTCATCCAATGGAGGTATCCCCTCCTATGCCTGTCTAGGACCCGGACCTGTCGTTTCCCATCCGGTTGACCCGGCGGTTCTCTTTGTGACCACAGACTGGGGCGTTTTCAAGACTACAGATGGAGGCGTCACCTGGGCGCCTGCCTTCGTGGCACCATCTTCGGCGGAGGTGTGGTCATTGGCGATCGACCCGATTTCGGGTTCGACGCTCTATGCCGGAACAGCCCAGGGAGGCGTCTACGTCTCCAGAGATGGAGCGCAGTCGTGGACACTTGCATCCGCGGGAATCCCCTCGACCGCTCAAGTGCAGGGTCTCGCTATCGACCCGAGATCCTCGATGGTCGTCTACGCAGGCACGGATCAGGGCGTCTTCCGGTCGATTGATGGGGGAACGAGTTGGGCTTCCCTGAACGACGGCCTCACGGACCTCCAGGTCAGCCTGATCGCCGTCGACCCGCTTTCGCCCTCAACGATCTACGCGGGGACCAAGGGCAACGGGGTCTTCAGCATGACCGTCCCAGATTCTCGCACCGGCCCTTGCGAACTCGACTCCGTGACCCTGTGCCTTGGGCAGGGTCGCTTCTCGGTGCGCGTCCTATGGGACACGCAGGCGGCAAGCGGGAACGCGCGGACCCTGCCGCTGACCTCCAACACCGGTGCCTTCTGGTTCTTCGACTCCACGAACCTCGAGCTCGTCGTCAAGGTCTTGGACGGCCGCTCGATCAACGGCCACTTCTGGGTCTTCTACGGGTCTCTCACAAACGTCGAGTTCACGCTTACCGTTACGGACACGCAGACGGGGGCCGTCAGGACGTACACGAACCCGCAGGGAACGCTTGCCTCGGTTGCCGACACGTCGGCATTCTGATCGTTCGAAGGCAGTCCTCAAGAAGGAGGACCGGTGAGGAGGAACTGGTCCCACGTCATCGCCTCCATGCCGGTGCGGCGCGCGGCGTCGAGTTGGTCGAGGTCGGACAGGAGCAGCGGGCGGTACCGCGGGTTTCGACGGGTGAACTCGGCGAGGCCGCGAGCATCGGAGGAGACAAAGCTGCCGGTCGTCACCTCGATCGCCCACGCGCCCCAGCTACCTTCGACCACAGCGTCTACCTCGAAGGGTTCCTCTCGCCAATAGGAAACCCGCTGCCCCTGGTTCCACGCGAACGCGAGAGCGGCGTTTTCGACCCAGACACCGAAACGTTTCGGGTCGCTTTCGGGATCCGGGAATCCGCGCGGGTCCATTGCGGAGAGCAGAGCGTTGTTCAAGGTCACGAGCTTTGGGGGAGCAGCCCTTCGGCGTGCGGGACGTGAGGCGTGCTTTTCGAGCGGTGCAACGAGAAACGCTTCGCCGAGGAGCTGCAAATAATGAGCGACGGTCTCGAGAGCTCCAGCATCTTGAAGCTGTCCCTGAATCTTCTGCAGGGAAACGATCTCGGCCGGAGATGAGACGGACACGGCAAAGACCTGCCGCAACAATGCCGGCTTGCGCACCGCGGAGAGGGCCAGAATATCGCGGCCGATCGCCGGCTCGATGATCGCGTCGCGAACGTAGGCTCGCCATCGGGCAGGATCGTTTCGAATAGAAAACGCACCCGGGTAGGACCCCGCCCGGACGACCTCCTGCACGGCTTGCTTGGGGGAAATCCGAAAAGCTTCGGCCAGAGCCCGAGCCGACCAATGCGAAAGGACGAGGCGCTCGAAGCGCCCAGCCAAACTTTCCCGCGAGCCTCGGTCCACGTGAAGGGCCGAGGAGCCGGTCGCCACGATGTGAATTCGCAGGCGGCGGCGTCGCGCGCGGTCCCATGCTCCCTTCAGGCGGTGTGCCCAGTCGGGCAGATGCTGGATCTCGTCGAGCAGCAGGACCGCGGTGTCCGAGCCGGCGATCCGCTCCGCCTCGTTCCACATCCGTTCCCAGAAGCCTGGTAGCGCGGCTTCCGGCCCGTCCATGGCGGCATAGATGGCAGCGCCGCCAAGGCCCTCTCGCAGCTCGAGCATCAGTGTTGTCTTCCCAACCTGCCGGGGGCCCGTCAGAAGTTGAATGCGGCCAGGAGCGGATTCGCGAAGGCGCCGCTCGAGCTGGGCGAGACAGGCGGGATAGTCGAGCCAGAACTTGTCGTCAATCATAGTCGAATAATTATTCGACCATATTCTATACGACTGCCGGCCGTTGTCTCACGGAGCCCGCTGTCTCGAGACTATGACGAGACAGCAGATGAAAGCTCACTCTGCGCGGGAGACCTTAAGAATCAAAAGGTTACGGGTTTCGGTCAGCGGGCATGCGATTTGCCATTACTGGAGGGCATGACGCTACATTCCATTTTCGCAAAGCAGCCGCCGGCCGAGTTGCCGGAGGAGAAGAACCCCTCGATGAACGAGACGATTCTCATCGTCGAGGACGACGAATGGATACGCGACATCGCAACACTGACCCTGGAGAGGGCCGGCTACCACGTGATCTCCTCGGGCACGGGCGAGGAGGCGGTGGGGCTTGCCGCCGATCCCGCGCAGAAGCGAATCCACGTCCTCCTCGCCGACGTCGTTCTCCCGGGCATCAGCGGCTCCGAGGCGGCCGGCCGCATCCAGAAGCTCTGGCCGAACATTCGCATCCTTTTCATGAGCGGGTATGGCGACGACGTGCTGCGCCAGTTCAACACCCCCGTCAAGCAGACGGGGTTTCTTCAGAAACCGTTCACGCCCGCAGGGCTCGTGCTCAAGGTGAAAAGGCTGCTTGACCAGCCCTACGTGGCCGCGGCTCGGCGAGAGCTCCAAAAGGAGCAAACCTCGGCGACGCTTTCGAATTCACGGGTCGCCTGAGACTCGAGCAGCCCGCTTTTTGCCGGTCTCCCCAACGGGGAGCGGGTGTAAAATCCCCGGTCTGCGCGTCGAAGGATTCCTGATCTCCTTCGACCGAATCCGGGTGACCGGGTGTCCTCCGGGGCGCGCTAGCCAAAGGAGGGCGCATGTCTGCCCGATCGACGATCTCCAGGGCTCTCGCGGCTCTCGTCTGCTCCGCCGCCATTTCACTCGCTGTTTCGTGTAGCGACAAGACAAGTCCGACGGGATCCTCGGCGACCGGAACCGTCTCCGGAACCGTCATCCTCGGCTCGAGCGCCGCCTCGAGCACCGTCCGGGCAAGGCCGGAAGGCATGGAGATCGGAATGGCCGGCGTGACGGTGCGGCACACCGCGTCGGGCCGCTCGGCAGTGACGGACTCCGCCGGGAACTTCACTCTTACGGGCATTCCTTCCGGCAGTGCCGAGCTACAGCTCGAGCGCGCCGATGTTCATGCCCGCGTCACGATCATGGTGGCGGCGGGATCGACCACGACGGTGACGATCTCCGTATCGGGCTCGACGGCCGTGACCGTGCCGCGGGGGCACGCCGGCGAGGAGATCGAGGGGCTCATCCAGGCGGTCGATGCGACCGGGCTGACCGTTATCGACCAGCGCCTGGGCGCCGTCGTCGTCAAGGTGACGGTGACGACCGCGATCGTGCACGGCAACACACCCGTGGCTCTCTCGGACCTCAAGGTCGGGCAGAGGGTGCACGTCAAGGCGCTTCTCGAGGCGGACAACACGTACACTGCGACAGAGATCCAGCTCCAGGACCAGAATGTGGGCGGGCATCGAAATGTCTCGGGCTCCGTCACCTCGGTGGACGCGGCCGCGAAGAGCTTCGTCCTTTCGAGCGGCGGCGTGTCGATCACGATCACGACGAATTCCTCGACGAAGTTCCACAAGCGCGGGTCGACGGCTTCCTTCGCGGACGTGACTGTCGGGGCGATGGTCGACGTCAACGGGATTCTCCAAGGCGACGGCTCGATTCTCGCGACCAAGGTGGACATCGAGAGCTAGCCTGCTCGTTTCGGAATGCGGAAAGGAGGGAACAGCATGAAGCAGTTCCTGCGTCTTGTGGTGATCCTGGTGGTGACTCTGTGTCTGGATTCGTCGACGTCTTGGGCGCTGGCCGCCGATCCCTGTTCGGCGCTTCCCACAGCGGCGCACCTCAAGCAATTTCTCCAAAATGCCGCGACAGGCACCGGAGTCAGCGCGACACTCGGGCCCGGAACGGGCGTCGGCGGCCTCTTTGGCGGTCAGAAGATGTGGGCGGCGGCGGTGAACCGCGACGGAAAGCTCTGCTCCTTGGCGACGTCCACCAACGACCCGACGCAGGTCTGGCCGGGAAGCCAGGCGATCGCGAAGGCGAAGGCGTACACCGCCAACGCCTTCAGTCTCGACGGGACAGCTCTTTCCACGGCGGTTCTCTACACGCTGGTCCAGCCGGGGCACTCGCTCTATGGGTTGAATCAGTCCAATCCCTTCGACCCGAAGTTCCTGGCCGCGCCAGGCGGCGGCGGTGACGGCAAGAACCAGATCACTGGGGGCATCATCACGTTTGGCGGCGGCGTGCCCGTGTACAAAAGCGGATCCATCGTCGGAGCAATCGGCGTCAGCGGCGACACGGCCTGCGCAGACCACGAGATCGCCAAGCGCGTGCGCGATCTCGCCGGCTTGAACCCCGCCGCCGGGCCTCTGGTCGATGACATCACGTACTCGTCGGCCGACGGAGCCACCATCTTCACGCATCCGCTCTGCAAGAACACGATGAGAAACGGCGCGGCTCTCGGAGACGAGCTGCCGGCAGCGGGCTATTGATCGGCCCTCTCAAAAAGCTGGCGTGAGGAAGCCCGGGCGCAACGCCCGGGCTTTGTTTTTCCTGACAGCCTCAGCGCTCCCCGACCAGGGACGTGTCGGTCGGAGAATCCATGGAAACCAGTGACCCAGAGTCGTGCTTCAAGAAAAGCTCGAGCTCGCGCCGGGCGATCGCCGCCCGCGGGTTCCCGACGGACTCGTAGACTTTGACTCGCCGCTCGAGCAGAGCCCTCCTCCAGGGGACGTGAGGCTCCAGGGCGACGATGGCATCCTCGAGCTTCGAGCGGTCCAGATACGTGGCGACCTTGTAGCGCGTCTGCATCCGCTCCTCGTTCAAGAGCGAGACCGCGAAGGGCTGCGCGAGGGCCTTCTCCAGCCGGGCCGCCAGAGCGTGGTCTTTGCCCGCGATGTCGGCGACGATCGAGAAGGACGTGTACATGATCGTCACCAGAGGCCATGGATCTTCGCGGTAGCGCGAGTAAGCTCCTTCGAGAAGGGAGGTGGCCTCGGCAAGACGGCCCTGCCTCCATCGCAGCTGAGCCAGCAGGACCCCCGCCTCCGCCGGGCGCGTCTCTCTCAAGCGGTCGATATAGGTGCCGGCGCTTTCCTCCCCCTGCTCCGCCAGAGCCTGGGACACGACGACGAGCTCCACGAAGCCGATCGGCTCCCAACGTTCCGCGCGCCAGCGAGAGAAGACGGCATCCGGACGGCCTTCCAGGAAGCTCTTCTGCACCAGATTCTGGCGGAGCTCCTCTCCCGTCCAGTCGGTCCGCTGGGGCGCGATCACGCCTTCGGCCGTGATCGTGGAGACTCTCAAGCGTTTGACGAGATCCCAATCCACGCTGCCCTGCGAGAGGACCGGTGTGTCTTCCTGACGCCCCTTCGCCCGCGCGCGCGCCTTGTCGAGATCGAACACGGTGTCCCGCCCGAGGCTCCGGGCGAACGCAAACTCGACCACGTTGCGGTCGTCGGTATTGCGCGACGTGCGCTCGCCGGCGAGCAGCTCCGCGACGAACGAAGAGCGCGCGACGAAGTGTGTCAAAAAGCCTTCGAGACCCGTCACCCCCCAGGCGTTGGGGAGCGCGGAGCGGAAGGGTTCTTCAGCCAGGCGCCTGCGCAGAGCGGCAACGTCATAGGTGATCGGCGCTCGCGTTGCCGCGAGAATCAGGTCGCGGCGCCTCGAGAACCAGCTCTCCACCTCGGGCAGGGCTGTCTGAAGCGTCGCGTAGACGGTGCGAACTGTTTCGGAATCCACTTCGTAGGCCTGCAGCCACTGGATAAAGATGCCTCCCGGCGCGAGGCGGTCACGCACGGCGCGGTAGAACTGTTCCGTGAAGAGGCTGGAAATGCCGGCCCGGTACGGGTTCGAAGGCTCCGAGAAGATCACGTCGTACGTTTCCTTAGAGGTCAGAAGGTATTCGCGCGCGTCTCCGATGACGAGGTGGAGCTTGGCGTTGGAGAGCACGCTCTGGTTGACCGGCGCGCAGACTTCCGCCACGTGACGAATCGCGGGCTCCAGCTCCACCACATCCACGCGCTCGATCGAGGCAACGGCTGCCAGCCACCCCGCGGTCGATCCCGTGCCCAATCCGATGACCAGAGCGCGGCGGGGCTGAGGATGGAGTGCCGCGCCGATCAACCCGCCCATGACCTGCGTCGGCGCGTCGCTGCGCGCGTTGCCGTCGACCTTTCCGTTGATCGCGAAGGCCAGGCCGCCGCTCGTCGTCAGAAGGGCCACGCTCGACTCGATGCCGTCCGCCTCCCAGAAGAGGCGACGGCGCTGGTCTCGCGCCCATTCTTTCAGGCGGTTGGGGGAGCTTCGGGAGAGATCGACGCGCCCGGCTCCGATGGGGCTGTGTCTCCAGGCCGCGGTCGGCCCCGTCGCGGAGACGAATGCCAGGCTCAAGGCGACGGCGCCCAGCGGAATCCACCAGCGGGACCGCGCGCTCTCCCGGCGGGCGAAAGAGATGAGAAGCGCCACGATCGCCAGGGTCGCGAGCAAGAGCGTCACGAAGATCCACGTGCCGGGGGCGGAGAGAAGGGGAAGCAGCCCGAAGCCACCGGCCAGAGATCCCAGCAAGGCCCCGGCGGTGTTCCACGCGTAGGCCCGGCCCACGTGCGTGCCGACCTTCTCGCGTCCCTGTCCCATCAAGGAGATGAGGATCGGAAACTGCAGACCCGCCAGAAAGGCAGGCGGAAAGACGACCAGCGCGGCAACGGCGCCCCAGCCGAGCACGTAGCCGCCGAAGCCGAAGGCGCCGATCGGACGAACGAGCGCGGCCAGGATGGCCACGGAATCGCCCAGGCCGTACGGGACGGCGAGAAAGAGGGCCTCCAAAGCGCAGGTGGCTGCAAAGCCCGAAAGCGTGGCCCTTGGTTCCCGGCTCGACCGGGCCAGGGAGCCCAGACCGACGCCCAGAAGGGCGATGGCGAGGATCAGACCGAATGTGTAGGTCGAGCCGCCGAGCAAAGGAGCGAGTATCCGATACCAGACCAGCTCCATGAGCGTGAAGGCAAAGCCCGTCAGCGCTGCGGCAGGCAGGACGAAGCCCATCGGAGCCGCGGCGAGATGTGTGGCCGGCGAGCCCGGGGAGACATCGGCGGGCATCTCCTGGCGTCGGGCCTTCTTTCCCTTCTTTTTCGTTCTGCCTTCCGGACTCCCGGCAGCCGCCGTGGCGGGCCCTTGGGCAGCGGCAACCGGCGTCTGCTCTGCAGAGGCAACGGCGCTCTGCGCCGGGCCCGACCACAAGATCGCCGCCAGCCCGATCAACGCGTTGACGAAACAGGCGGCCCAGAGCGTCTGGCGGGTCCCCAACGCTTCGAGCAGGGTGAATGTGGACAGGAGCGTTCCCGCGACGGCACCGAGCGTGTTGGATCCGTAGAGCAGCGCGACCAGCCGCCGGCTCCGATCCTCATCCGTCTCGAGCGCGCGCGTGGCGGCCGGAAGGGTGCCACCCATGAGAACGGTCGGCACTGCCAGAACGAGGGCGGAAGATACAAGCCGCACGAGCGCTCCGCCGGCCATCCCCAACCGTGCCGATCCGCCCGATGCGATGTAAGCCAGGCGAACCAGCCAGAGGAGCGCCGGAGAGACGGCAGCGGACGCGGCGATCGCGAGCTCGAGCCTTCCATAAAAGCGCAGAGGCCGAAGAGCTCTATCGGCGCGACGGCCCAGGAACCAGCTGCCGATCCCCAGACCACCCATGAAGATCGCGACGACGGCCGCCGAGGCCCCCGTTGAGAAACCGAAAATGAGGCGCAGCTCGCGCATCCACGCGATTTGATAGACGAGCGCCGTCAGACCGGAGCCGAAAAGCAGGAGGGAAATCGCCCACCTTCGCAACGTCATCGAGAACCGAACGCGGCTTCGAGGCCAAGGCCGATCGAAAACTCCGGAGCGGTCGGATGGGAGCCAACGGGCGGGAACTGACCGCCGCGGATCATCTCGAGAGTGCGCGGCGGCAGCACGCCGGCCGAGTCGGCGAGAGAAACGGTCTCGTTGCCGTGCACGAACCGGAAATAGAAGCGCGGAAAGACGCCCGGTACGACCTCATGGCGGATGACGAGGTCGAAAAACCACTGGCGGGTGCGCGAGTCCGGGTGGTAGCCCGAGTCAAACGCGAGTTGCTCGCTGCCCAAGACGGCGACCGAGACGAAGGGCAGCCGCGAGCGATCCGCGGTGCCCGAGAGCATCACGTCAAACCTCTGGATGCGCCGTTGCAAGGACAGCGTCAGGGCCTCTGTCCAGGACGGTCTCCAAAAGCGCGTCAGCGCCGTCCGGCCATATCGCTCGCTGACCTTGAGGTCGCCGCCGATGGCCTGGGCCAGAAGGGAGGCCGTCCAGGGACCCGTTCTGCCGCGGACCTCGAGACGTCCACCCAGGATCGTGCCGGTCCCGAGGATGCCGCTCGGAGGCGTGTCGGTCTTGCCCTGGAGGTGGGCGCCTGTGAAGGCTCCGGCGACCTCGAGGTTGCGGAAACGGTGGCGCCAGCCCAGCCCGAAGTCGATGCGCTCGGCGATATGGTCGCGCTCGTGGGTGAACTCGAGAGGCTCGCTGTCGAAGGTCAGGAGATCGGTGATCTTGTGCCGGCGATGCTCGATGCCGAGCTCGACGGAGTCGGCGTCCCCCACGCTCTTGCGGAAGACGCTCAAGAAGTTCTCGTAGCGGCCGCTGCCGGTTGCGACCAGCTGAAGCGGAGAGCTCTTCTTCTGCGCGGACTCGTCGTGAGACGACGGGAAGGCGTATCGTAAGCGCCACTCCGAGACGGGAGTTCCGGCGCCCAGCTCCCCTTCGGCCATCCGCGTCCAGCGCACTCCCACCGCCACGAGCTTCGCGCTGACGTCGGAGCGGTCGTCGATGGCCGTCGAGCCGCTCGTCAGCTGGCGCTGCAGCGTCATGTACCCGGCCGCGATTTCGCCCGAGTAGCCGCGGAGCGGCGCGAGATCCACGTTCAACAGCATGCCCGCACAGAAGACACAAGCGCTGAACAGGTCGGTTCCCATGTGTTCCGGTCGTGCCTGTCGAAGAGATGTTCGAGCTACGGCCCGGACATGGCCGGGTCCGAGTGGCGGGCGAGCCAACGCATCACGCTGGATTCTAGCCCGGGCCGGGAGGCAAAATGATTCGATGAGTTCCGGTTTTGTCTTCCGACGTGGTCTCGTGTTGTTGGCGGCAGGGGCGGCGTTCTGGCCGCTTGCCGTGCCGGGACCGACGCCGATCCCGACGCCGCCGCCGGCGATGTCGATCGAAGAATACGAGCCGAGATCGACGCTCGTCGTGCCCGAGCACAAGGTCACGCGCGCGAAGTTTCCCTTCATCGACGTCCACAACCACCAGGACCGCAATCCATCGGCGGCGGAGGTCGAGCGCCTCGTTCGGGACATGGACGCCTTGAACATGCGGGTCATGGTCAATCTCTCCGGAGCAAGCGGCGAAGAGTTGGCGCGCGGCATCGCGAACCTGAAGGGTCGCTATCCGAAGCGGTTCATCGTGTTTGCGAACCTCGACTTTGGCGGCTTCGACGAGCCGACTTGGGGGGAGAAGGCAGCGGCGCAGCTTTCTCGAGATGTCGCTGCAGGCGCCAAGGGTCTGAAGATCTTCAAGAACTTCGGCATGACGCTGAAAGATCGCAGCGGACAGCGCGTGCACGTGGACGACCGGCGCCTGGACCTGGTTTTCGAAAAATGTGGAGAGCTCGGCATTCCGGTGCTCATCCACACGGCGGAGCCGGTCCCTTTCTTCCAGCCGCAGGACCGTTTCAACGAGCGCTGGCTGGAGCTCAAGCAGTTCCCGCAGCGCGCGCGCCCGCCGGACAAATATCCGCTTTGGGAGGAGCTGATCGCCGAGCAGCACCGGCTCTTCACGAAACACCCGAAGACGAAGTTCATCGACGCGCACCTGGGTTGGCTGGGCGGGGACCTCGCGCGCCTCGGCCGCCTGCTCGACGCGCAGCCGAACGTTTTCACCGAGATCGGCGCGGTCTTGGCCGAGATCGGCCGCCAGCCGCGCTTTGCCCGCGAGTGGTTCCTTCGCTACCAGGATCGCGTGATGTTCGGCAAGGACGTCTGGGCACCCGAGGAGTACTGGGTGTACTTCCGCGTGCTCGAGACCGCCGACGAGTATTTCGACTACTACCGCAAGCGCCACGCCTTTTGGAAGATGTACGGCCTGGAGCTGCCCGACGAAGTCTTGAAGAAGCCCTATTACAGGAACGCCCTTCGAGTCATTCCCGGCATCGAATCCGCGGACTTTCCGCGCTAGAAAGACGAGACTCGGGATCAGGCGAGAATGAGCACTCCGGGAGGACCAGCATGAGCGCCTCGACCGACTTCCACCTCTCGAAAATCGGCCAGATCGCCGTTACGGTGAAGGACGTACAACGGGCCACCGCTTTCTACCGCGACGTGCTCGGCATGAAGTTTCTCTTCGAGGCCCCGTCGGGTCTCTCCTTTTTTGATTGCGGAGGAGTTCGGCTGATGCTGACGACGCCCCCGGCACCCGAGTTCGACCATCCGACGTCGATCCTCTATTACAAGGTGGACGACATCGGCCGGGCGCACGACCTGCTCGCATCGCGCGGGGTGGTCTTCGTCGACAAGCCGCACGTGGTGGCCCGGATGCCCGACCATGACCTGTGGCTCGCTTCGTTTCGCGACTCGGAGAGCAACCTGCTCGCGTTGATGAGCGAGGTGCGCAAGGCCGGCTAGCTGCTTGCCTCGGTTACACTTGCGCCCGGATGAGGACCGTCGTCGTCACCGGTGGAGCCGGCTTCATCGGCGCGAACTTCGTGCGCCGAGCACTCGCGTCGACGAGCGATCGCGTCGTGGTCTTCGACAAACTGACCTACGCCGGCAGCCTCCAGAGCTTGACGGACGTCGCTTCAGACCCGCGTTTCGCCTTCGTGCAGGCCGACATCGCGGACCGAGATGCCGTGCGGGCGATGTACCGGGAGCACCGCCCGACGGCCATCGTCAATTTCGCCGCCGAGAGCCATGTGGACCGCTCGATCGACGATCCGAGCGCGTTCATCCGGACGAACGTGGGAGGGACGTTCGAGCTGCTCGAAGGCGCGCGCCACTATCTGGCCGGAGCAGGCGGCGAGGTGAATCGCGCGTTTCGTTTTCTCCACGTTTCCACGGACGAGGTCTACGGGTCGCTGCCTGCGGCGGGCTTGTTCTCGGAGACGTCGCCCTATGCGCCCAACTCGCCCTACGCCGCCTCCAAGGCCGCGGCTGACCACCTCGTGCGCGCGTGGCACGAGACCTACGGCCTTCCGACGCTTCTCACGAACTCCTCCAACAACTATGGGCCTTACCAGTTCCCCGAAAAGCTCATTCCGCTCATGATCTTGAATGCCCTGGAGGGGAAGCCCCTCCCTCTCTACGGCGACGGCGGCAACGTGCGCGACTGGATCTACGTCGAGGACCACTGCGATGGCGTTCTGCTCGCGCTCGAACGCGGCGAAACCGGCGGAAAGTACAACCTGGGAGGCGGAAACGAGCTCACCAACCTCGAAATCGTGAACCGTCTGTGTGCTGTGCTGGAGAAGGAGCGGCCAGCGCGGGAGAATCCGGCACTGACGGCGCGCGGCGTCGCTCGTTACGTGGATCTGAAGACCTTCGTGGCCGACCGTCCCGGCCACGACCGGCGCTACGCGATCGACGCCACGTACGCCCGTCAGGAGCTCGACTGGAAGCCCGCGCACGACTTCGAGTCGGGCCTTCTGGCCACGGTGCACTGGTACCTCGGACACCTCGACTGGTGCGAGTGCGTACAGTCGGGCCGCTACCGGCGCGAGCGGCTCGGCCTGGCCGGCGCCGCGCAGGAGAAGGGATGAAGGGCATCATCCTCGCGGGCGGCAGCGGCACGCGCCTCGACCCCGTCACGCGCGCGGTCTCGAAGCAGCTCCTGCCCCTCTACGACAAGCCCATGATCTACCACCCGCTCTCGACGTTGATGCTCGCGGGCATCCGGGAGATCCTCGTGATCACCACGCCCCACGACCAGAAGGGCTTCCAGAATCTGCTTTCCGACGGCGCCTGGCTCGGCCTTTCAATTACCTACGCCGTGCAGCCGAACCCGGACGGAATCGCGCAGGCTTTCCTGATCGGACGGGACTTCATCGGCAAGGACCGCGTCGCGCTCGCTTTGGGCGACAACGTCTTCTACGGCCACGGCTTTCCCGACTCCTTGAAGCGCGCCCGCGAGCGGCGAGAAGGCGCGACGGTCTTTGCCTATCGTGTGAGCGATCCGCATCGCTACGGCGTCGTCGAGTTCGACGGCGGGGGCCGCGCCACCGGCATCCAGGAGAAGCCCTCGAAACCGCGCTCGCCTTATGCCGTGACGGGACTGTATTTCTACGACAACGACGTCGTGCGGATCGCCGAGACTTTGAAGCCTTCGGCGCGCGGCGAGCTCGAGATCACGGACGTGAATCTCTCCTATCTGAAGGCCGGACGGCTCTCCGTCGAGATTCTCGGACGCGGCATCGCCTGGCTCGACACCGGCACCCACGAGTCGCTGCTCCAGGCCTCGAACTTCATTCAAGCCATCGAGGCCCGACAGGGCCTGAAGGTCGCCTGCGTGGAGGAAGTGGCTTACGAGATGGGCTTCATCTCGGCCAAGGACGTGAGGCGCTTGGCTGAGCCGATCCGCAATTCCGACTACGGCGAGTACCTGCTCCGCCTGATCGACGACAAGACGTAGCCGAGCAGCTGCCGCGCGGCTCTAGGTCCCCGGCGCTGACGCTTCGATCTCGAGAACATCGATGCCCGTCCCCGTTCGCGCCAGTGCGTCGATGGGGCTTCGCCTCAGCAGGCGCCACCACCAGGGCCTCCCCGACTTGCCGAGGATCACGAGCGTGACGCCCTGCTCCCGCCCGAGCTTCAAGAGGCCGATCGTCGCGCCGACGAGCAGAACGGCGGCGACGTAACCCGCGCGGCGGTTGAGCAGGAGGCGTGTCAAGCGGCCATTCAGCGCTCGGCCGGGGCGTCCAAGGGACGCTTGCCGGGTGCGTACTTCAACACGCGCGCCTTCTCGAGCGTGACGAGGCCTTCGTTCACCATCTCGTCGAGAATGGGCAGAAGGCGGTCGATGTGTTCCGGCGTGTCCACGACCTCGATGACCACGGGCAGATCCTCGGAGAGCCGCAGGATGTGCGACGTGTGCACCACGCTGCGAGCGCCAAAGCCGGCTGTGCCCTGGAAGACCGTCGCGCCGGCGAAGCCTTCCTGGCGCAGCCGCTCGAGCAGTGCGGTCGCGAGCGGCCGGTGGTGCCAGCGGTCCGACTCCCCGATGAAGATCCTGACCAGGACCTGTTCGCCGTCGAGAACGCGCATCGTGATCTCCTTCAGTGGCCGACGAGCAGCTTCGCGGCCCAGAGCCCGGCCGCGCCGGCGGCCAGGCACGCGAAGAGCATTACCGCGATGTTGGCGAGGGCGAGCAGGCGCGCGCCCTCCTGGAAGTATTGAAGAGTCTCGTAATTGAAAGCGGAGTAGGTCGTGAAACCGCCCATCACGCCCGTCGTCAGCGCCAGACGCAGGCCGGGTGAGAACACTTGCGTCGTCAGCCCGACGTGCATGATGCCGCCGATCAGGAAGGAACCCATCACATTGACCGCGAGGGTTCCCCAGGGAAAGGCGGTTCCCAGCAGATGAAGTGCCCAGCCCGAAATCAAGTAGCGGGCAGCCGTGCCCACGGCCCCGCCCAGGCAGATCCAGAGAAACCGGCTCATCACACGGCATTATTCACGAGCCACAGAAGCCCCAAACCGGTCCGGGTCTGTGCGGGTACTGGACGATTCTCGTCACTGGGCCTGTGAGTGGATCCGAAGGCCGCGTGCGTTCGTGCCGTCAACCCTTCGGTTTTCAATAACTTACGAATGAGTGTCTTGGTCGGGCAGCCGGGAACGCGCCTTGCACCCTCCGAGCTGCGAAACCGGGGAAGAAAAGCGAGGCGCCCATGCAGATCCGAGACGACCAGGAACCGCTGCCCGAGGCGACCCCTTCGAGGCGCCAGGAAACGACGTCGATTCACCGGTTGGTTCGCCGAAATCCGGCCGAGGACGAGACGGTCCGGCTGCCCTTGAGCGTCGTGGCTTTGTGGCGCGATTCCGTGGAGCCCGACCTCGAGGGCCTGCGCGTCCGCCTGAAACTCCCCGCCGATCACGACGACGAGGACACCCTGTCGCCGGTTCCCAGGACGAGGCCAGACTAGGGATTTAGCGCACCGAGATCGCGACTCCGTTCTCGAAGACCACGGATTTTCCCACCTTCCGGTAGAACCACGTCTCCCGCGTCCGAAGGTTGTCCCCGGTGCCCGTCTCGATCTCGTCGGGGGGGCCCAAGAGGGCGCGCACCTGATCGGGCGTCATGTTTTCGGTGACGCCCGCCGCCGGCGCCGAGTCCGCTTCGCGCGAGGTGCTCTCCGTCTGAGCGGTTTTCCGGTCGCTCTGGTCGCGAGCGGCGCGCGCTCGCTCGATGGGAGACGCCGGCCCCGGCGCGACGTCCTGGGGCCGGCTGCCGAAGAGTCCGGAATAGTTCTTGACGACGTAGAGACCCGCGGCCGCGACGATGAGCAGCAGAACGAGCCGAGAGGCGCGCATGAGTTCCTCCTCAGAAAGGCGGCATGAAGGTGCGGGGCGGCACCGCACGCGTGTGCGGGCGCCGCGGCCGGCCCGGCGTCGGCGTGGGCGTCGCCGAAGCTGGTGTGCGCGTGGCGGTCGCGACCGGCGAAGACGTCGCCGTCCGAGTCGCTGTCGGCGTGCTTGTCGGCTGGGGCGTCGAGGCCGGGCCGCCCTGCCAGCCGAGCTGCACGATCTCGAAGTCGCTCGCTTTGATTGCCGAGAAGGCGGGGTTTAAGACGTCGTTGTCCCAGCGGTTGTCGAACGTGCCGGAGACGAAGAGGTCCGAGCCGTTGTCGGCCACGATTAAGCCGTGCGTCTTCATCGCGCGGAAGATTTTCTGGACCTCGGGCGTGAAGCCCGAGATGTCCTTTCCAGCTTTCAGCCGCAGGCGCGCGCCCATCGGCAGCGCCTGTGAGTTCGACCCCGCCCGGTGCGAGGCGGGGAAGACGTATCCGTTGGTGGCGCGGACCGTGACGCGAAAGGCATGACCGATCTCCGCGGAGCCTGCGACCTCGTCGTAGCGCACGAGGCCGGGCAGGATCGCCAGGCCCGCGGCGTCCGCGGACGTCCAGGTGTCGGGCCGCCGATTGTTCGTCTTCATGTCGAAGAAGGCGCCCGAGCCCGCCAGCCACTGCGAACCGTTCCAGAAGACGTTGTAGAGCTCGTAGAGGTACTCGTTGTCGCGGTCGACGATCAAGAGGTGCCGGTCGGCCATCGAGCGCAGATCCTGATTGCCGGGCTCGCCCCCCTCGATCCAGTGGTTCTGCGTCTTGGCCTCGTCCGGAATCGGGTAGAAGGGATATCCGGCGCTCGATGGGTGATTCACGCCGTCGCTCTCGTCGTAATACGCGAACCGTACGGCAACCTTCGGCTGCGTGCCGTCCACGACGGCGTACGGGAACCCGTAGATCTGCACGCTGCCCGGCGAGACCTCGCCGCCGAAATCGGGGTGCATGCCGCGCGAGGAGCCTATGAAAGTGATGTAGGCGGCGGAGTTGACATCGACCGGCGCGGAAGAAACGTCGAGGTTCCACCAGTTGGTCGCCGGAAAGAGCGGTAAGAGGCCGGGAAGCGGCCCGTTGGCGACGGGGCCGCCCGCGGCGACGGCCAAGAGGGCCAGAGAGAGAAAGGCCGTGCGCAAGATGGTTCGGATCATGGAATCGGTTTGTCGGTGAACAGAGACAGAATGCGCCGAACGCGACCTGACTTCAAGTCTTCGGTATAGCCTTTCGTCATGCGAAGCGCGCGTTGGGCCCTGCTGGCCGCAGGCTTCTCGACTCTTCCGGCGCTCGCGCAACAGCCCGGCGTCGAAAAGGGCTCGACGCTTCTGCCCAACGGCTGGCGCCTCGCGCCCGCCGGGCGCCATCTAACGGTCGGCGATCTGCCGCTCGCCATGGTCGAGTCATCCGACGGACGCTTCGTCGTCGTGACCAACGACGGGTACGAGAAGCCGACACTCACCGTCGTGGATCTGGAAAAGCTCGTCGTCCGCCAGACATTTCCCCTCGACAACGCCTGGCTGGGGCTCGCCTTCCACCCGGATGGCGGGCGGCTGTACTCTTCGGGCGGCGGCGCGAACGCGATCGACGAGCTCACCTGGAAAAACGGCAAGCTCGCGCCGGCTGCGAAAATCTCGTTGGGCGAGAAGCTCAAGGAGAGCTTCTTGGGCGGCCTCGCCGTCACTCCGGACGGCAGACGCCTCTTCGTCGTCGACCCTCTCGGACAAACCCTCGCGGCTGCGGATCTCTCGGAGAAGAAGCTCGAAAAGACCGTCACCCTGCCGGCCGAGCCATACACGTGTGTCGTGTCGGCTGACGGCCGAACGCTCTACGTCTCGCTGTGGGGCGGCGCGAAAGTGCTTGCCTTCGATGCCGCCACGCTGGATCCGAAAGGAGAGATGGTAACGGGCGAGCACCCCAATGCCATGGTGCTCTCGAAGGATGGCGGGCGTCTCTTCGTGGCCTGCGCGAACACCAACGCGGTGTGGGCGCTCGATCTGACCGCCGCAAAGGCCTCCGAGCAAATGTCGGTCGCCCTCTACCCGAAAGCGCCTGCGGGCTCGACGCCCAACGGCCTCGGCCTCTCGCCGGACGGCAAGAACTTGCTCGTCGCCAACGCCGACAACAACACGGTTGCCGTCGTCGACGTCGGCCAGCCGGGGGCCAGCCGCGTTCTGGGCTTCATCCCCTCGGGCTGGTATCCGACGGCCGCCCAATTCAGTCGCGACGGTAAGCGAATCCTGATCCTCGCGGGCAAGGGCTTGACCTCCCAGGCAAACCCCCGCGGGCCGCAACCGAACAACCGCGGCGCGGAGGCGCAGTCCATCCGCGCGCTCTTAACGGGTTCGCTCTCAGTCCTGCCGGCGCCCTCGGGCGAGCAGCTGGCTGCCTACACGAAGACGGCTTACGCCCTGACGCCCTATTGCGACGCGACGCTCCTCGCTCCGGCCAAACCGCCGGCGCACTCGCCGATTCCGAAGCGGGTGGGTGGTCCTTCGCCGATCCAGCATGTCTTCTACGTCATCCGCGAGAACCGCACGTACGATCAAATCCTCGGCGACTTGTCGCAGGGCAACGGCGACCCAAGCCTCTGCCTCTTCGGCGAGGACGTCACGCCCAACGCCCACGCCCTGGCGCGCGAGTTCGTGCTTTTCGACGGTTTCTACTGCAACGCCGAGGTGAGCCACGATGGCCACGCGTTCTCGACGGGCGCCTACGCCACGGACGTGACCGAAAAGCTGTGGCCGATCAACTACGCGGGGCGCGGAGGCAAGTACGTGTCCGAAGGGGGAGGTCCCAACCGCAACGCCTACGGCAACATCTCCGCGCCTGCGGCCGGCTACATCTGGGACGCCTGCCGGCGCGCCGGCGTCGCGGTTCGCAGTTACGGCGAATTCGCCGTGGCGCCGACGAAGGGGGAGGGCGAGGAGGTGACGGCGAGCGAGCCTCCTTACGTGGGCTCGGTTCCGGGCCTCAAAGGCTTCGTCAGCCCCGACTATCCACCCTTCGACCTCTCGATTCCGGACGGTCGCCGCGTGGACGCGTGGCTCGAGGAGTTTCGCAAGTACGAAAAGGACGGAGATCTGCCGCGCCTGTCGATCATCCGCCTCGGCAACGACCACACGGTGGGGACGAAGGCCGGCTCGTTCACACCCCGAGCGATGATCGCGGAAAACGACCTGGCCCTGGGACGGATCATCGAGGAGATCTCGAAGAGCCGCTCCTGGAAGGAGTCGGCCGTCTTCGTCCTGGAGGACGACGCGCAGAACGGCCCCGACCACGTCGATGCGCACCGCTCCGTCGCCCTCGTCGCGAGCCCGTTCGCGCGCCGTGGCGCGATCGACTCGACGCTCTACACGACCTGCGGGGTTCTGCGCACGATCGAGCTGATCCTGGGACTTTCGCCGATGAGCCAGTGCGACGCCGCGGCGACGCCGGTGTATCGCGCCTTCCAGTCCGCGCCCGACCTGCGCCCTTTCACGCACCGGGAGGCCCGCGTGCCGCTCGACGAAAAGAATGCGCCCGAGGCCTTCGGCGCGCGAGCCTCGCTCGAGATGGACTTCTCGCAGCCCGACCGCATTCCCGAGAGGGAGCTCAACGAGATCCTGTGGAAGTCGATCAAAGGAGCGTCCTCGCCCATGCCCCCGCCCGTCCGCGCCGCTTTCGTCCGCCCCGTCGACCCCGACGGCGACTGAAGCGGGCCGGCGAGAGATTTCCGATGTTCCCCTCCATCGATCCGGCCGGGAATTCTTTCACACCGGCCTGGTGGCTGCCGGGGCCGCACTTCCAGACAGCGTGGGGACGCGCGACGCGCAGCCGAAGGCAGGTGCCGATGGTTCGAGAGGCTCTGGCCACGCCGGACGGCGACACGCTGCTGCTCGATCACCTCGAGGGTCCCGCGAGCAGTCCGCGTCTTCTGGTCGTCCACGGGCTGGAAGGCAGCTCCCACTCGGTCTACGTCCAGGGCCTGCTCGCGCTCGCGCGGCGGCGAGGCTGGCGCGGCACGGCCCTGAACTTCCGCTCCTGTGCGCGCGATCCGCGAGACCTCGACCGGATGCTCGTCAACGAGCGGCCGCGCCTCTATCACTCTGGCGAGACGACGGACTTCGATCTCGTCGTCTCGACACTCGCGGCGCGCGAGCCGGATGTCCCGCTCGTCGCAGTCGGCGTGTCGTTGGGCGGCAACGTCGTCCTGAAATGGCTGGGCGAGAACCCTGGGCAAGAGCGCGTCGCAGCCGCGGCGGCCATTTCGACGCCGTACGATCTCGCCGCGGGCTCGCGGCATCTCGAAACGCGGATCGGCTCCTTCTACGTCGAGCATTTCTTGAAGACTCTGCGCCCGAAGGCGCTCGACGTGGTGCGGCGCTTTCCCGAGGCGGCCGCGAGAATCGACGCCGGGCGCGTGCGCCGCAGCCGCACGTTTTGGGAGTTCGACGACGTCGCGACCGGGCCGCTTCACGGCTTTGCGGGGGCAGCGGACTATTACACGCGCTCGTCCTCGATCGAGTTTCTCGACAGGATCACGACGCCGGCCCTGTGCCTTTCGGCCGAAGACGACCCCTTTCTGCCCGCGGCCGTCCTGCCGCAGGTCCGCGAGAGGGCGTCGGCCCCGATCGACTGCCGGATCGCGCCGGCCGGCGGGCACATCGGTTTCATCGGAGGTCCCGTACCGTGGCGCTGCGTGTACTGGGGGGAGCAACTCGCCGTGGAGTGGCTCGCGGAGCACATCCGCTGAGGTCGCAAGGAGGGAGGCATGCTCGGAGATCTCTCACGGGGAGGATGATCGTTCTCTGGCGGTCACGGGGAGCATGACCTGGACGTTCCGTCCGGCCGAAAAGGGCACGGCTGTCGAAGTGCGGTACGTCGTCGGCGGCTTCAACCCGGCTGGGTTCAAGGATCTGGCTCCCGCCGTGGATTCGGTCCTTCGCTCTCAGGTCGAGCGCTCCAAGAGGTACGTCGAGACGGGCAAATCCTCGGCGCCCTGAGGCAGCCTGCTAGTCCTTCTCGAAGAATTCGGGCTTGGCGTCGGCGTCGACGACGGCTCCGGGGGCGATGACAGTCTTGTCGGGAATCTGCGCGTTCTTGCCGACCGTCGTGATGCCGAGCTTCTCCTCACCCTTCGGGAGGCGCCCGACGCGAACGTTCTTTCCGACGCGCACGACTTTATCCACGATCGCCCGCTCGATCCGGGCTCCGCTTTCGATGGTCGTATCGGTCAGCACGATCGACTGGCGCACCAGGGCCTTGGGGCCGACCACGACGCCGGGCGAAAGGATGCTGCGTTCGATGCGCGCGCCCGGGTGGATAGTGCAGCCGTCGGTGATGAGGCTGTTGCGAATGATCGCCCCCTCGTGGATCATCACGGGCGGCCGCTCCTCGGAGTGCGTGTGGATGATCCAGGAACGGTCGTTCAAGTCGATCGGCGGCGGGTTTTTCAGAAGATCCATGTGCGTCTGCCAGTACGCCGGGATCGTCCCGACGTCCACCCAGTATCCCGTGAACGGGTAGGCGAAGACCCGCAGGCCCTCGATCACCATGCGCGGGACGATATCCTTGCCGAAGTCGTGTGAAGAATCGCGCTTCTTGGAGTCCTCGACGAGCATCTGCGAGAGGATCTGATGGCTGAAGACGTAGATTCCCATCGAGGCCAGCGTGCCCGGTGGGTCTTTCGGTTTCTCGACGAACTGAGTCACCCGGTAGTCGGCGTCGGTCGCGAGGATGCCCATGCGCGTGGCTTCCTCGCGCGTCACGTTCAGGGTCGCGATCGTGGCGTCCGCCTCGTGGCGCTCGTGGAATTCGATCAGCCCGGCGTAGTCCATCTTGTAGATGTGGTCGCCCGAGAGAATGAGGATGACGTCCGGGTTCCCGCGCCGCACGAACGAGAGATTCTGCGCGATCGCGTCCGCCGTGCCCTTGTACCAGTCGGTCACGGCTCTGCCGCGGTAGGGCTGGTAGATCTGGATGCCGCCGGAGAAGCTGCGGTCCAGATCCCAGGGCCGGCCGGCGCCAATATGCTCGTTTAAGGAGTGGGGTCGGTACTGCGTGAGCATCATCACATCGGTGATGCCCGAGTTGGCGCAGTTGGAGAGCGTGAAGTCGATGATGCGGTACTTGCCCGCGAAGGGAACGGCCGGTTTCGCGCGCTTGTCCGTGAGGACTCCCAGCCGCGACCCCTCTCCGCCCGCGAGAATGACCGCGCGAGTCCGCATCGTCGCCTCCGCCTCTCACCGCTGGGCCAACCGCGCCCGCTCGTAGAGGTCTGCATAGGCGGCCGCGGACCGCGCCCACGAGAAGTCGGACCGCATGCCGCGCTGCTGGAGCTCCCTCCAGCGGTCGGGCTGAGCGTACACCCGGATCGCGCGCTCGAGCGCCTCGGCCACGGACCAAGCCGAGAGCTCGTCGAAGAGGATGCCGTTGCCCTCCGGGTCGCCGGCGTCCACGACCGTGTCGGCGAGGCCCCCCGTGCGGCGGGCGATCGGTATCGCGCCGTAGCGCATCGCGATCATCTGCGTGAGGCCGCAGGGCTCGTAGCGCGACGGGATCAAGAGCGCGTCCGCTCCGCCGTAGATGCGATGCGCGTACGCTGCGTCGAAGCGGAGTCGAACCGACGCGCGGTCGGGGAAGGCCAGCTCGAGCGAGGCCATGACCCCCTCGACGGCCGGATCACCGGTGCCGAGCAGCACGAACTGGCCGCCGAGCTCGAGCCACCTCCGGACGGCCGGCGCGGCCACGTCGAAGCCCTTCTGGTGGTCGAGGCGGGAGACGACGGCCATCAGCGGCGTGCGATCCATGGAAAGGCCCGCCTCGCGCTGCAACGCCCGCTTGTTCTCGGCTCGGCGGTTGAGCGAGCCGATATCGAACGTCCGGGCGAGGATCCGGTCTGTGGCGGGATTCCAGAATTCGGTGTCGATGCCGTTCAAGATGCCGACGAGATGGTCGGCCCGCGCCTGCAGCACGCTCTGGAGACCGCGGCCTCCCTCGGGCGTGAGGATTTCGCGCGCATAGGTGGGTGAGACCGTTGAAAGGTAATCCGCGCCGAGGATGCCGATGCCGAGCAGGGAGTCGTGGAAATCCGCGGGCAGGGCGGAGAGCGCGACCGTGCGGGGCAGGTGGTAATCGCCGAGGTATTTACCCGCGCCCTGACCGGCATAGGGCAGGTTGTGTATCGTGAAGACCGAGGCGACGTCCCGAAAGAAGCTGATCCCGCGGCCTTCGGTGGCGAGCCACCACAGCGCCGTTCCCGCGTGGTAGTCGTGGCCGTGGACCACGTCGGGCTTCCAGCCGAGAGCCTGCGTTGCCCAGAGCGCGGCGAGCGAGAAGAAGATGAACTTGGGTCCGTCTTCCTGGATGCCCGAGCCGTAGACGGGTCCCTGGCCGGGGATCGGCGCGCCGGTGACGAGATAGTGCCGGACCTTTCCGATCCAGGTTTCCCAGATCTCGGCGGGCTGGTCTCCCCAATTGCGCGGCACGTTGAGCTTCGTCTGCCACTGCGGTTTCCAGCGCGACCAGTCGATGGCGGCGCCGTAGCCGGGAAGGGCGACACGCACTTCGTGGCCGAGGTCGCTGAGCGCTTTCGGAAGGGACCCGGCGACATCCGCCAGGCCCCCAACCTTGACGAGCGGTGCGGCCTCCGAAGCGAGGAAGAGCACCTTCACGGCGCGCGATTATGGCGCAGGAACCCCGAGCGCTCTTTCGTCGTATCCATGGGGTGGAGAGCCGATACACATGAAGAGCGTGCGGAGAAGGCTCGTTGTTGCCGTGGCGAGCGGGTTGCTCGCGGCCTTCGCGCGGCCCGGGGCCCCGGCCGAGCCGGCGCCGCTGACCTCACTCAGGCTGCTGCCGCCGGTTCTCCTCCAGGGCGAGACCGGTTGGCCGCTCGAAGAGCGGATGCGCCACTACAAGGTCGAAGCCGTCTCGGTGGCGGTGATTGCCGACTTTCGCGTGGCCTGGGAAGCGGCGGCCGGATCGGCCGACCGGGAGGCTGGACAGCGCGCGACGACGGACACGCTCTTCCAGGCGGGCTCGATCTCCAAGCCGGTCGCGGCGGCGGCAATCGTCCGCAAAGCGCAGGAGGGAGCCTGGAAGCTCGATGCCGACGTCAACGGCTATCTGAAGAGCTGGAAGATCCCGGACAACGCCTTGACGGCGAAGCGCAAAATCTCGCTCGACCTTCTGCTTTCCCACGGCGCCGGTCTGACGGTGCACGGATTCCCTGGGTATGCCGTTGGAGAGCCGGTGCCGACGCTGCCGCAAGTTCTGGACGGCCTGCCGCCGGCCAACACGGCGCCCGTGCGCGTGGACCTGGAGCCCGGCACGACGTGGCGCTACTCGGGCGGCGGCTACACGATCGCGCAGCTGGCAATGACGGACATGTTCGGCACGTCCTTCCCGGAGCTGATGCGGGAGCTCGTGCTCGCGCCAGCGGGAATGACGCGGAGCACCTACGAGCAGCCTCTGCCGCTCGAGAAGCTGCGCCTGGCCGCCGCGGGCTACCGCGCCGATGGGTCTCCCGTCGAAGGCAAGCGCCACACGTATCCCGAGATGGCGGCGGCCGGCCTCTGGACGACGGCCGGCGACCTGGCGCGGTTTGGTGTCGCGATCGCGAAGTCGCGGCGGGGAGATCCGAAGAGCCTTCTCGATTCCGAGAGGGCGGGACGCATGACGACCGCCTTCCTCGGAAACCAGGCTCTGGGCTTCGGAATCGAAAAGCACGGCAACGCTCTCTACTTCTCACACGGCGGCGCCGACGAGGGCTTCCAGGCGTACCTGATCGTCCACCGGGACAAGGGCTACGGCGCCGCGGTGATGGCGAATTCCGACAACGGCATCCAGCTCGCGCGCGAGATCCTGCGCGGAATCGCGCAACGGTATGGATGGGAGGGCTACCTGCCCGCGCCGCTTGCGGTCAAGAAGCTCCCGGCCGAGAAGCTCGCGGCGCTCTCGGGCCGCTACCAGTTGAACGGAGACGAGGCCTTTTCGGTGGCGGCGTGCGGCGGACGTCTCTTCGGCAAGCCCGCCCTGGGCGAAGAATACGAGCTCTTTGCGGTCGCGGAGGACCTGTTCGTGCGCAAGGACCGCGAAACCCGCTACCGGATCCAGACCTCGGAAGGTCAGGTCACGAACGTGCTTCTCGAGTCGGGCGACGAGCGGGTCCCGGCCAGGCGGATGGCGCCGGGCGCGACGATTCCATCGGATGAACTCGCCGCCGGACGAATCGACGCGGCGCTCGCGCAGTACCGCGCGCTTTTCGCCGCGAAGCCCTCCGACCCCGGCGTCGCAGAGCCGCGCTTGAACGGGTTCGGATACAGCCTGGCCGGGCGCAAGGAATTCGCAAAGGCCATCGCGATCCTGCGGCTCAATGCCGAGCTCTATCCCGGCTCCTCGAACACGTACGACAGCCTCGGCGAGGTCCTGCTGCTCTCCGGCGACCGGCCTGGAGCGCTTGCCTCGTACCGGAAGGTCCTCGAGATCCTTCCGACGGATACGAAGACCGATCCGAACCTGAAAGACCGGCTCCGCAACAACGCCGAAACGAAGGTCAGGGAGTTGTCGCGATGAGGCGGGGAACCTTGCTGGTCGCGGCGGGCTTCTTCGTGGCGGGTCTCTCCGCCGGCTGGTAGGCCGATCCCGTTGCGGCGAAGAGGAAGGACAGCTCGTCGGTCAGGTCTTCGATCTGCTTGGAGATCGGTGTGTTCAATCCGCGCGAGTGGCCGGCTTTCGTGTCGTAGTGCAGGAGGATCGGGCGCTCCGAGGCCGTTGCCGCCTGCAAAGCCGCGGTCATTTTGCGGGCGTGCAGCGGAGCGACACGCGTGTCGGCATCGCCCGTAATGAAAAGGACGGACGGGTACTTCGTGCCGGATTGAACGCGGTGATACGGCGAGTATGCGTAAAGGGCCGGGAACTGCTCCGCAACTTCCGCGGAGCCGTACTCCGGCACCCAGAAGCCGGCCACCAGGAACTTGTGATACCGGATCATGTCGAGCAGCGGATACGAGCAAACGACTGCCGCGAAGAGGTCCGGCCGCTGCGTCAGCGCGGCGCCGACTAAGAGGCCGCCGTTCGAGCCTCCCGAGATCGCGAGCCGTTCCGGCTTCGTGTAGCCGTTGCCGACGAGCCATTCGGCCGCCGCGATGAAATCGTCGAAGACGTTCTGCTTCTTCGCCAGCATCCCGGCCTTGTGCCATTCCTCGCCGAACTCGCCTCCGCCTCGCAGGTTGGGCAGGGCATAGACGCCGCCCGCCTCGACCCAGAGGGCGGCGCGGGCAGAGAAGGCGGGCGTCTGCGAAAGCGTGAACCCGCCGTAGCCGGTCAAGAGCGTCGGGTGTGAGCCGTCGAGCTTCATGCCCTTGCGATGGACGAGAAACATCGGGATCCGGGTTCCGTCCTTCGACGGGTAGCGCACCTGTTTGACTTCGAAGCGCTCACTGTCGATCGGGACGGTCTCCGTGGCCCAGACGGTCTGCTTGCCGGTCACGACGTCGTAGCGGTAGATGGTCGTCGGGGTTGCGAAGGAGACGAAGGTGAAGAATCCCTCCGGCTTGCTCCATTCTCCGCGCAGACCGGACAGCGTCCCGATCGACGGAAACGCAATCTCGCCTTGGGGCTTCCCGTCGGCGTCGAAGACCCGAATCTTCGCGATGACGTTCTCCAGGTACCGCACGAAGAGCCTGCCGCCGACCGCGGAGAGGCCGGTGATCGGAACTTCCCGCTCGCCGACGCACTCCTTCCAGTTCTCCCGCCCGGGGTTCTTCAGGTCCACAGAGAGGACGCGGCCGTTCGGAGCCTTCCAATTGGTCTCCAGAAAGAGCCGATTGCCGGCGATCGTGGCGGAGAACCGCGCCTCGATATCGTTGACGACCGGTTGGATCGGGCCGCCGCCGGCGAGGTCGCGAAGATAGAGCTCGGTTTTCATCGCAGCCGAGCCGTGGGAAACGACGATCTGCAGGTAGCGGCCGTTCTCGGAAAGGCTGACGTTGATGCCCTTGCCTGGCCCGTAACCGTCCCCGAAGATTTTTTCGTCTTTGCCGCCGTCGCTGCCGATCGGGTGAAAATAGACGCGCGGTCCTTCCTTCTCCTGCCGTGCGAAGTAGAGGCTCTTGCGGTCCTTCGTGACGGCAATGCCCGAATAGCGGGCCCGCGGCAGAGTGTCCGAAAGTTCCCTTCGGGTGTCCACGTCGAGAAACTTCACGACGACTTCGTCTTCGCCCCCCTGCCGGATGCCGTAACCGATGAGGCTTCCATCGTCAGTGACGCCGAGCAGGGCGATCGAGGTCGAATGATCCGGGCTCAAGGGAGCCGGGTCGAGCAGGGCTTCGTCCTTGCCTCCGGTGCCCTTGCGGACATAGAGAACCGGAAGGTCCTGGTCGGCGGCGCGCTTGTAGAAGAAGTAACGGCCGCCGCGCGATGTGGGCGAGGTGATCGTGGAGATCTTCAGGAGTTCGACGAGCCTCTTCTGAACCGGATCCCGACCGGGCAGCGCGTGCAAGGACGCCTCGGAGTACTGGTTCTGCGCGTCGATCCAGGCACGTGTTTGGGGCGAGGTCTGGTCCTCGAGCCAACGGTAGGGATCGTGGACGGAGACGCCGCCGTACGTGTCGACGACGTCTTCGGTCTTCGTGGCCGGCGGCTTGCCCGCGGAACGCTCGGCGGCCCGAACCGGGAAGGCGAGACACAGGAGCGAGACCAGGGCGAGGGCGATGCGAAGCGTCAGGCGAAGGCGCATGGCAAGCTCTCGTGTCAGGACTGGTGGAGATACGTCGGAAGCGGGGGGCCGGCCGGGGTGCTGAACGCGTTCATTTCCCTCTCGGAGACGAGCAGATCCTTCAGCATGATCTTGCCGAGCACGCCGTCGACGGCCCGCTGCACGAGGCGCCACACGGAGCGTATCGAGCAATCGGTCATGTGTGTGCAGAGCCTTTCCACGCCCGTGTGATCGTCGCAGAAGGACGGCTCGTAGAGCCGGCCGCCTAAGGCGGCGAGGACCTCGCCGACGTTGATCTCCTCCGCCGGCCGGGCGAGTGCGTAACCGCCGGACTGCCCGCGCGTCGACTGCACGAATCCTCCCTGGCGCAGGACCCGCATCATCTTCGCGACGTTGGGCTCCGTGATTCCCTCAGAGCGCGAGAGCTCAGCGATCGTAACGCTGCCCTCGGTACCCGTGCGCCCGACGCGCAGCAGGCACCTCAAGCCGTATTCCTCCTGCGCCGACAGTCTCACAGCATCCCCAGCTGCAGCTTGGCTGCGTCCGACATCATGGCCATGCTCCACGGCGGGTCGAAGAGCACCTGCACGTCGGCCTCTTTCACGCCGGGAACCGCGAGAAGCTTCGCCCGGATGTCGTCCTTCATCGTGTCACCCATGCCGCAGCCGGGCGCCGTCAGCGTGAAGCGAACGTCGACTTTCTTGCCGCCGCCGTCCGGCAGATCGGAAAGCTCGCACTTATAGACGAGCCCGAGGTCCACGATGTTGACCGGGATCTCGGGGTCGTAGCAGGTCTTCAACTGGTCCCAGCAGAGCTCCTCGGTCGACTTGCCCTCGTGCGCCGCGGCATCGGCCGCGACGACCTCTTCGCCGATCGCGTCGGCGTCCTTGCCGTCGATGCGCGCCATGAAGCCCGAAGTCGTGATGACCGTGTAGCTGCCCCCCAGGGACTGAGTGATCGCCACCGGATCCCCGGCGCGCAGGACGATCGGCGTTCCGCTCGGAATCTCGCGGGCCTCGACCTCGCGCGTGACCGTTGTCTGTTTTTCCATTCTCATCGTCGTCTCCTTCAGCCTCAAAAGGCCTTCGGCTCCTCTTTCGGCGAGGCCTCAGCCCCGTCCTCGGTCGAAACAACGGCTCCGTCGCTTCGAAGAGCGGCCTTCAACGTGTGCCAGGGCAGCGTTGCGCACTTGATCCGGACGGGGTATTCGCGCACGCCCGAGAAGACCTCGAGCTTGCCGAGCGGGGGACCGTTGGGCTCGGCCTTCGACTCGCCCGTGATGAGGTCGTGGAACCTGGCGAAGAGCGCTTCGGCCTCGAGGCGCGACTTACCCTTGAGGCTCTCCGTCATCATCGAGGCCGAGGCGGTCGAAATGGCGCAGCCGCCGCCCGTGAAGCGGATGTCCTTCAAGACGTCGCCCTCGACTCGGAGGTACACCGTCTCCCGGTCGCCGCAGAGAGGGTTGTAGCCCTCGGCGTGGCGGTTGGCGCCGGGCAGGTCCCCGAAGTTCCGCGGCCGCTTGCCGTGGTCGAGGATGACTTCCTGATAGAGATCGCGCAGCTCGGAGCTCATGGTGCCTACCGGAACATCCGGATGACGTCTTCGATGCCCGCTTCGAGGGCGTCGACCTCGGCGCGGGTGTTGTAGAGGGCGAACGAGGCTCGCGCCGTGGCCGGGACCTGGAAGAAGTCCATGACGGGCTGGGCGCAGTGGTGCCCCGTGCGGACCGCGACGCCCGCGCGGTCGAGCACGGTACCGACGTCATGCGGGTGCACGCCCTGGACGGTGAACGAGAGAACGGCCGCCTTTTCCGGAGCCGTTCCGATGATGCGCACGCCGGAAATGCGCGAGACCCGTTCGGTCGCATAGGCGAGCAGGTCGTCCTCGTGCTTGGCGATCTTCCCGAGGCCGATCGAGGTCATGTAGTCGACGGCGACGCCCAGGCCGATCGCCCCGGCGATGTTGGGCGTGCCGGCTTCGAACTTATAAGGCAGCACGTTCCAGGTCGTCTTGGCGAACGTGACGCAGCTGATCATGTCGCCGCCGCCCTGCCAGGGGGACATAGCCTCGAGGAGCGTCGCCTTGCCCCAGAGCACGCCCACCCCCGAAGGTCCGTACATCTTGTGCCCGGAGAAGGCGTAGAAATCGCAGCCGAGCCGGGCCACGTCGACCGGCAGACGCGGAACGGCTTGCGCTCCGTCCACGACCACGACGGCGCCTCTGGCGTGGGCGAGGGCGGCCATCGTCTCGACCGGATTGACGGTGCCCAGCGCATTGGAGACGTGTGCGAAGGAAACGATCTTTGTCCGGTTCGACAGTAGTTTTTCGTACTCCTCGAGGATCACCCGTCCGCTGCCGTCTATTGGCGCGACCTTGAGCCTGGCGCCTTTCTCCTCGCACAGCATCTGCCAGGGCACGATGTTCGAGTGGTGCTCGAGGTGGGTGATGAGCACCTCGTCGCCGGGGCCGACGTTCGTTCGGCCGTAGGCCTGCGCGACGAGGTTGATTCCTTCGGTCGTGCCCCGGACGAAGACGATCTCGCGCGTCTCGGCGGCTCCGATCAGGACTTTCAGCTTCTCACGGGCTTTCTCGTACTCCTCGGTCGAGGCCACCGAGAGCAGGTGCACGCCCCGATGGATGTTGGCGTAGTACTCCTCGTAGAGGCGCGTCTCCGCCTCGATGACCGGGATCGGCTTTTGCGTGGTGGCGGCGTTGTCGAGGTAAACCAGGGGCTTGCCGTGGACCCGGCGCGAGAGGATCGGGAAGTCGCGCCGCAGTCTCTCGACGTCGAGGGTCAAGGCGGTCTCGCGGGCGGAAGCGAGAGTGCTCATGGGGCCTCCGGAGGGGATGGAAGTCGCGCGCTCAGAGCCGCCTCGACGGCCGCGCGGGCCGCCGGAACAGGGATGCGCGAGACGACGTCCGATGCGAAAGCCCAGGTCAAGAGCGCCCGGGCCTCCGCCTCGCCGATACCGCGCGAGCGCAGGTAGAAGAGGGAGGCGGCGTCGAGCTGGCCGGTGGTCGATCCGTGCTTGCACTTGACGTCGTCAGCGAGAATCTGGAGTGCCGGGGTCGAGTTGACGAGGGCTTCCTTCGACAGAAGCAGGTTCTTGTTGGTCTGCATGGCGTCGGTCTTCTGCGCGCCGGGCCGCACCACCACCGTGCCGTGGAAGACGCCGCGGGCCTTGCCGTCCATGATGCCTTTGTACAGCTCGCGGCTGACTCCGTGAGGCTTCGCGTGGTCGATGACGGTGTGGTTGTCGAGATGTTGCGTGCCCGCGCCCAGGAAGAGCCCGTTCAATTCGCACTCGGCGCCTTCCTCGGCGAGAAGCACGTCGAGATCGGTGCGGGCGAGCGCTGCCCCCAGCGCGACGTTGTGCGACGTGAAGCGCGACGAACGACCCTGGCGCACGGCGATCGCCTGGACGTGGAACGAGGCCTCGTCTTCGCGCTGCACCTTCACGTGCTGGAGGACGGCGCCGTCGCCCACGGCGATCTCGGTGACGGCATTCATGAAATACGGCCGGCGGCCGGGACCCGTCCACGTCTCGACGACCGTGGCCTGCGAGCTCTCGCCGGCCAGCACGAGGATGCGCGGGGAATACACAGGGGGCGCCTCGCTGCCGGCCGACTCGAAAAAGAGCTCGATGGGCCGGTCCACGATGGCGCCGCGCTCGATTTCGACCAGGACGCCATCCTCGAAGAACGCGGTGTTGAGGGCGGTGAAGGCGCTCTTTTCGAAGCCCGCAAGCTTGGCGAGATGTGGATGGAGCTTCTCGGGATCTCTGGCGATCGCGTCACGAAGACTCGTGACGAGGACACCGTCTCCCGGCGGGAGAGGAACGGGGCGAGGGGCGCGCTCCGCCGGCGTCCAGGCCGTCTCGACGATCGGCCTCACGCTCGTGTAACGCCAGGCCTCGACCCTGGCCGTCGGGAAGCCGAGCTGGGCAAAACGCGCGAATGCGTTGCGGCGCAGCTCCGCGAGCCAGGCCGGGTCGGCCGGATGCCCGGCTTCGAACGCCGCGAAGTCCGGTGCGAAGGCCTTCTCTTCGGCGACGGCTTCGGCTTCCATTCAGCGCGCCGCCGCGGCCTCTTTCGCCGCGGGAGGCTCCTTCTCGAGCCACGCGTAGCCCTTTTCTTCGAGCTTGAGCGCGAGGTCCTTGCCGCCCGACAGAGCGATGCGCCCGTCGATGAGCACGTGGAGGAAATCGGGCACGATGTAATTCAAGAGCCTCTGATAGTGCGTCACGACGATCATCGAGCGGTCGGGAGCGCGCAGGGCGTTGACGCCCGCGGCGACCGTGCGCAGGGCATCGATGTCGAGACCCGAGTCCGTTTCGTCGAGGATCGCGAGCGAAGGCTCGAGCACCGCCATCTGGTAGATCTCGTTGCGCTTCTTCTCGCCTCCGGAGAAGCCTTCGTTGACGGGCCGCTTGATCAGATCCTCGTCGATGTCGACGGCCTTCGCCTTATCCCGGGAAAGCTTCAGGAAATCCATCGCATCGAGCTCGGGCTGCCCGCGGTGCCTACGGATGGCGTTCAAGGCGTTCTTCAAGAAGTAGACGTTCGAGACGCCGGGGATCTCGACCGGGTACTGGAAGGCGAGAAAGACGCCCTCGCGCGCCCTGTCCTCGGGCTTCATCGCGAGCAGGTCCTTGCCCTTGTAGCGGACGGTTCCGGCCGTCACTTCGTAGCCCGGCCGTCCGGCGAGCACGTGCGCCAGAGTGGACTTGCCCGACCCGTTGGGGCCCATGATCGCGTGGATTTCGCCCGCGCCGACCTTCAGATCGACGCCGCGCAGGATCTCCTTGCCCGCGACCGAGGCGTGGAGGTTGCGAATCTCGAGCATCAGCCGACGCTCCCCTCGAGGCTGACCCCGAGTAGCTTCTGCGCCTCCACCGCGAACTCCATCGGCAGCTCCTTGAAGACCTGCTTGCAGAAGCCATTGACGATCATGGAGACGGCATCCTCGGCCGAGATGCCCCGCTGCTGGAAGTAGAAGATCTGGTCCTCGCCGATCTTGGAGGTCGAGGCCTCGTGTTCCATCTGCGCCGTCGAGTTGTTGACCTCGATGTACGGGAAGGTGTGCGCCCCACACTGGTCTCCGATCAGGAGTGAATCGCACTGCGAGTAGTTGCGGGCGTTGTCGGCCTTTCCGAGGATTCTGACCTGACCTCGGTAGCTGTTCTGGCCGTGGCCCGCGGAAATGCCCTTCGAGATGATCGTGGATTTGGTGTTCTTGCCGATGTGGATCATCTTCGTGCCCGTGTCGGCCTGCTGCCAGTTGTTCGTCACCGCAACCGAGTAGAACTCGCCGACCGAGTTGTCGCCCATCAGAATGCAGCTCGGGTACTTCCAGGTGATGGCCGATCCGGTCTCGACCTGTGTCCAGGAGATCTTGGAATTTGCGCCGAGGCACTTGCCGCGCTTCGTGACGAAGTTGTAGATGCCGCCCTTGCCTTCTTTGTCGCCCGGGTACCAGTTCTGGACCGTCGAGTACTTGATCTCGGCGTTGTCCAAAGCCACGAGCTCGACGACCGCCGCGTGGAGCTGGTTCTCGTCGCGGATGGGCGCCGTGCAGCCCTCGAGATAAGAGACGTAGGCCCCTTCGTCGGCGATGATCAGAGTCCGCTCGAACTGACCGGTGTTGGCCGAGTTGATGCGAAAGTACGTCGAGAGCTCCATCGGACAACGCACGCCTTTCGGGATGTAACAGAACGAGCCATCCGAGAAAACCGCCGAGTTGAGAGTGGCGAAGAAGTTGTCCGAGTACGGCACGACGGAGCCCAGGTACTTCTTCACGAGCTCGGGATGGTTCTGCACGGCCTCGGAGAAGGAGCAGAAGATCACGCCGACTTTCGCCAGCTGCTCGCGGAACGTCGTCGCGACCGAGACGGAGTCGAACACGGCGTCCACCGCGACGCCGGCGAGCTTTGCCCTCTCGCGCAGGGGAATGCCCAGCTTCTCGTAAGTCTCCAGAAGCTTGGGATCCACCTCTTCGAGCGACTTCAAGCCGCCCGTCTTCGTTTTCGGGGCCGAGTAGTAGACGATCGACTGGTAGTCGATCGCGGGATATCGGACGTTGGCCCAGGCCGGCTCTTTCATCGTGAGCCAGTGCCTGTAGGCCTTGAGACGCCACTCGAGCATCCAGTCCGGCTCCTGCTTCTTGGCGGAGATCACCCGAATGATGTCTTCGTTCAATCCGGGCGGTATCGTCTCAGCCTCGATGTCCGTGACGAAGCCGGCTTTGTACTCGCGGTTGGTCAGGTCCAGGACGGAATCGCTCTTAGCAGACACGCTTCACCTCAGACCGGAAGCTTATTGAATCTATACGAGAAAGTCAATTTAAGTCCATGCGCTAAAGAGCTTATTATGAGATAGTTAGATCCGAACACCGCCTGGACCCACCAAAAGCATAGCATCGCCAGCATGGAGGACCGCGCCTGTCTACTCGTTCTGCCGGACGGCGCCGCCACGCAATCCGATGCTGTGCTCGAGGCCGCGCGTTCGACGGGGCTTGACCCCGGCAGCCTGCGCATCCATTTGAATGGCCGAGCCCTCGCGGCGGCAGCGCGCGGCTCCATCGAGAAACTCTCACACGCAGCTCAGGCGCTGACGGGAGCCGGCCTGGCTTCCGTCGTCGTGACGGATGAAGAGGCAAGAGCGCTGCCGCGGCTCGAGCTCGCCGGAGGCGTCTTGAGCGAGGGGGACAGGCTGTCTCTCCTGGTGCACGGGCGGCCCTACGGGCCTCCTTCCGGCGTGCCGCTGCTTTTTGTCGTCGGAGATCTCGGGCGCGGCGATCCTGTCTCCATTTCCGCGGATCTCCAGCCGGCGGCCTCGTTCCGCCAGCGTCTCTTGCGGGCGACCTTTCCCGTCGTGGATGTGGCCTGGACCGGCGGTCGACTTCGCGTTTCCCTGCCCGACATGACATGGCGGGGGCTCTCCGGGCATGGCCTGTCTTCTGCCGAGAACCTGGCTCGGATGCTTGGGACGCTCGGCGCCAACGCGGCAGGCACCGTGGTTGATCTCGGATTCGCGGGTCAAGATCTCCCGGTCGATCCGAACCGGCCGCCCTTCGAGCCGATGGAGGGGGTCGATCGCGAGCGCATGGAGCTGTTCGACCGCTATGCAGCGGCGGCCGCTCTGGCGTGGGAGAAAGGAATCTACCCGGTCGCCGGGCCCGGTCAGGTTGCGCCTGTGGGCAGTATCGGAAGGGCACTTGTTTCGGCTTGCGACGCCCGCACGTTCTTCTCGGCACCCGCTCGCGGCCGTTCGGCACCCACCATTCCCTGGGTGAGGGGCGGTCGCGCATCTCATGTTCGCCGATTGCTTTGGCCGTGGCTGGTCGCGCCTCCGGCTTTGACTCTGTGGCTCATTTTCCGGCTGCACGAACCCGGGCCCGCGCTCTTGCTCGGCGGCGCAGCCTTCGCCGTCTGCGGGCTCGCCAGCGTCGCCGTCGGGTTGCAGGCTCTCGCTCGCCGGGAGAAGGTGCGAGCCGTGCCGCTCTCGAAAGTCCGATCGATGCCGATGGGAGCGGTCGGCCTGGTCGGAAGAGTGGTGGCCATTGCGCCGTTCAGGGCGCCCTACTCCCGCGCCGAATGCGTCTGGTATCGATTTGAGATCCGTCAGAACAGGGGGGACGGAAGCGCCGTCGACATGTATCGGACGCTCGAGAAGGGAACGTCGGGCGATGTCCCCTTCCTTCTGCACGACGACACGGGCTCCGTGCTCGTCCAGCCTGTAGATGCCGAAGTCGACTCCTATCCCGAGACCTTCCTGCTGGACCAGACGACGATCGCCATCGAATGGGCACTCGCCGTGGGCGTTCGGGTTTTCGTCAGCGGGTTCGCCCAGCGCCGTTCGACGGATTCCTCGGGCGCGAAGCCGGCGGTGCTCCCGGATCGGGACGACGTCTTTGTCGGCTCCGGCCCGGACACACCCTTGACCATCGCCGTGAGGTCGCGTGCCGAAGAGGTTCATCGATTGAGTCATCGTTTCCACTGGCCGATCGCTGTCGGAGCCGCCTATCTCATGGTGGCGGTGCTTCTCTGGGTCAGCGTCAGGTCGGTACAATAAGCGCCGGCCATGACCGTTCTGTCGGTTCTCCTCTTTGCAACGCTTCTCGCCACGCTGCTGATCGGCGCCTGGCTGCTCGTGCTGTACAACGGTCTCGTCGCCGCGCGGCAGGAGTGTGTGCGTGCCTGGCACAACATCGACGTGCTTTTGAAGCAGCGACACGACGAGTTGCCGCGCTTGGTCGAGGTCTGCCGCGGCTACATGGCCTACGAGCGGGACACGCTCGAACGCGTCGTGGCGGCGCGCACGGTGCTGGCCACAGCGCAAGACATGCCGGCGCAGACGCGAGCGTCCCAAGCGGTGTCCGAGGCGGTCCGGCAACTCTTCGCCGTGGCCGAGCGTTACCCGGATCTCAAAGCAAACGAGAGTTTTGCGAGGCTCTCGGCGCGGATCACCGATCTCGAGAATCAGATCGCAGACCGCCGCGAGCTGTACAACGCGGCGGCCACGGCCTGGAACACCAGGATCGAGCAGGTGCCCGACAGCTTCATCGCGCGGGCTGCGCGGATGGTCCGGCGCGAGCTCTGGCGCGCCGCGTCGGCGGAGAGATTCGCTCCCCGCGTGAGCCTCGCCGCGAGCTGACAGCCCTCACTCGGGCTGAGGAGTCGGCTTCTCCTTTCCCTTGGGTTTTTCCTTTTCCTTCCCTTTCTCTTTTGGTTTTTCCTTCTGGCTTTCGGGAGCCGGCTGGGGCGTCGGCGGCGCCGCGCCTGCGCGGCCACGCTCGGGCTCGCGGCGCTCGACGGACGGCCGCTCGCGCTCGGTATCGGGTCTCTTCCGCTCGCCCTCGGGCGGCCTCGCGACGGTCGGGCGGACACTCTCTCCTCCGGCTGCGGGTCTTGGGACGGGCGTGGCCTGGATGCTGGGAACCGGGGTTTGGAATGACCGGCGGCCGCGCTCGCCTACCGGTGCCTGTTCGGCGGGCGGTCTTGGGACGGGCGTGGCCTGGACGCTGGGAACGGGAGTTTCGAAAGCTCGGCGGCCGCGCTCGCCCACCGGCGCCTGTCCGGCCGGCGGTCTTGGGGCCGGCGTAGCCTGGACGCTGGGAACGGGAGTTTCGAAGGCTCGGTGGCCGCGCTCGCCCACCGGCGCCTGTCCGGCGGGCGGTCTTGGGACGGGCGTGGCCTGGACGCTGGGAACGGGAGTTTCGAAGGCTCGGCGGCCGCGCTCGCCCACCGGCGCCTGTCCGACCGCCGGCCTGCCGACCGGAGTGGCCTGAGCGCTTGGAACGGGGGCTCCCTCGGGGCTGGCCGGAGCGCGTCCGCGCAGAGGGGCGACGGGCTCGGGTGGACGCTGCCGCGCGTTCTCGGTCTTGGGCGTCAGAGTCACTCGGCCTTGCTCTCCGGTCGCGGGCCGCACGGCGACAACGGGCCGGGCTGTGGCGCGGTTTTCGGTGGCCATCCTCGCCGCGGTCGCCGGAGCGACCGGTGCGCCGTTGTTACGCTGGATGACTTCGACTTTCGTCTGGAAGGTCGGTGGCGGCGGCGGCGGCGCGGCGCGCACGACGACCGCGCGGGCAGCGCCCGCCTGGGGAGGCTGCGGGGGCGCGGGCAGGCCCGGCCGAACGGCCAATCGCAGCGATGCCGTCGTCGGAACGACCGGCAGCGGGCCTCTCATCACCGGTGCGCGCATTACCGTGTTGACGACGGCGGGATCGCGCACGATGTTCGTGGCGACGACGCCTCCCGAGACGAACGTGTTGTGATTGATCACCGTGACGTACGTGCGGTTCACGTAGGTCTCCCGGGTGACGTTGGCGCCGACCGACGCGCGCCGCCCCCACCAGGGGAGGAGGGGGTCGCGCGGGGCAAGCGGGAACCAGCCGATAAACCCGCCGCCTCCTCCGACCCTGACGGACGCCGACCAGCCCGACCCGCCGCCCGTGAAGGCGACGAGCGCCGGCGCGTACGAAACCACGCGAACGCTCGGCGCCACCGGAACCCAGTACCAGCGCGAGGACCAGACGACCCATCGGCCGTAGTGGTAGGGCGCCCAGCCCCAGGGCTCGAAGGCGACCCAGGTCCAGCCCCACGGGTCTTGCCAGACCCAGTGGCCCGTCCGGTAAGGCTGCCAGCCCGCCTCGACGACCGCCGGCGTCCAGACCCAGCCGTACTGGGGAATGCGCTGCCAGCGTCCGTATTCGTCGAGCTCGGCCGCGCCGACGATGTCGGCGTGGACGTACTGGTGGGCGCGGGCCCTCTCGAATCGCCGCTCGCGCTCGCCAGCCCAGCGGTCGAAGCCATCCGGCTCGCCCGCGGCGAACACGTCGTAGCGAGGAGAATCGATTCCTTCGATGGCCATCTCGTCGCCCGCATTCAAAGGGACCTGGCCGCCGCCGGCTGCGACGACGGCGCGTCCACGCCACACGACGACGCGCGAGTTGCCGTCGGGATCCACGTCCACGCGGTATTGACCCGCGCGCTCGAAGGTGATCGCGGCGTTGGGCGTGTCGACCTCGAAGAGCTCGTTCTCGCCAAGGCGACGGAGATGGAACGCCGCCGTGCCCAGGCGCAAGGACCACTGCTTGGTGTCGTCGGTCAGATTCAGGGCTGCCAGATCCGCGTGCGCGCCGAGGCGAACGAAAAAGCCGCCCTGCCCTTGCAGCTCGGCCCGACCGTTGTCGCCGGCGTAGAGCCGGTCGCCGATCGTCATGGGGACGTTCAAGTCCGCGGACTGCCAATCATCGGGGTCGTCGCCTCGCGCGTAGGAAACGCTGCCCGACAGGTAGGAGACCCGAGCCACCGTCTGGCGGATATCCTCGTCCGCCGGCTGCGCCCAGACGGGTGCCGCCGCGAAAAGGCCGAGAAAGAGAGCTTCCAGCAACCGAAACACTTGCTTGTCGGGACGGCTCATATTCAGTCCTCCCTCTATTCGGAAGTCAGTCCGCTGCAAGGTCCATTCCCGATTTATAGACTGGAGCCGGATGGAGCGCCTCGAGCCCCCGTCGTACCGGCTCGCCAGTGCGCTCTTCCTGCGTCTGGTGGCAGCCTGTTTCCTGGTCGCTTTCGTGTCGCTCTGGGCGCAGGTGCACGGCCTGGTCGGCGCGCGCGGCATTCTGCCGGTCGGTCCATTCCTGGAAGGAGCGCGCGAGGCGCTCGGCGGCGATCGATACCGGCTCCTGCCCACGCTCTGCTGGCTGGATGCGAGCGACGGCGCCCTCCATGTCCTCTGCGGGGGCGGAGCAGTCGTCTCGCTGCTGGCGCTCGCGGGCGTGGCGCCGGCGCTGTGTCTCGCTCTCGCCTGGGTCTTCTATCTCTCGCTCTCGGTCGCGGGGCAGGTCTTCCTCGAGTTTCAGTGGGACCTGCTCCTGCTCGAGGTCGGCTTTCTCGGGATCTTTTTGGTGGCGCCGCGATTGCGGCCACGGGCAGCGTGGGCCGTGCCGCCGTCGCCGATCGCGCTGCTTCTGTTGCGCTGGCTGCTCTTCCGGTTGAACTTCTCCTCGGGCCTCGTGAAGATCGCCAGCGGAGACCCGAGCTGGCGAAGCTTGACGGCTCTGTCCCACCACTACGAGACGCAGCCGCTGCCGACCTGGACCGCCTGGTTCATGCACCAGCTTCCGGCCTCGTTCCAGACTGCGTCGGCTCTCTGCCTCTTTGCGATCGAGCTCGCCGTGCCCTTTCTGATCTTCGGCCCGCGGCGGGCCCGTCGCGCCGCCGGAGCCGCTCTCGCGGCCCTGCAGATCGCGATCGCCGCGACGGGAAACTACGCCTTCTTCAACTTGCTGTCGCTGACGCTGTGCGTGCTCTGCTTCGACGACGCGGCGTTCCCGCAACGCTGGCGTTTCGCTCCGCCTGCGCCCGAGGCGCGCGGCTGGCCGCGGTGGGTCCTGCTGGCCGTGGCCGGCGTCGTTTTTCTCGCCACGTCCGTCCACCTGCTCGCCTTTGCCGGAGGCGCCATCCCCCTGCCGCGCGTCGCGATCGGGTTCGCACAGGCTCTCGCTCCTTTCCGTACCACCAACGGCTACGGGCTCTTCGCGGTGATGACGACCGAGCGGCCGGAGATCGTGATCGAGGGAAGCGAAGACGGCGTCGAATGGAAGCCCTACGAGTTTCGATGGAAGCCGGGCGACGTGCGACGCCGTCCCCGGTTCGTGGCGCCGCACCAGCCGCGCCTGGACTGGCAGATGTGGTTCGCGGCGCTCTCGACGTGCGATCAAAACCCGTGGCTTCAGCTCTTTCTCGGCCGCCTGCTCCAGGGCTCGCCGCCGGTCGTGAGGCTTCTGCGGGTCAATCCGTTTCCGGACCGTCCGCCGCGCTTCATCCGTGCGCAACTCTACGACTACAAGTTCACGGACTTTGCCACGCGCCGCCTGACGGGAGCCTGGTGGCGGCGGGAGGCGAAAGGCCTGTACTGCCCGGTCTTCTCCCGCGAGATGCTGCGCGCCCCATGAACGCCGACGCTACGAGACGTCGACAGATCCTGACAAGGCGCCCCGGACCGCCGTGACTGCCCTGCGGGACACGCGGCGGCTCACCCGGGCTGCAGCCGATGTTCTGCCTGCCGCCGCTCGAACGAAACCGGTGCAAGAACTTCGTCGACTCGGGTCTGACCCGTCCTGGCATACTCACGCGGTTTCGACGGTCCCGCAGGGCAGCTCCCGTCAGTCCGGGGCTCAGACCCGTGCAGCTGCCACGATGGGAGCCCCGGCACGGAGGCGTTGTCCGCGGGACCCGTCGAAACCGCGCTGGTGTGCTCGGAAGACGGCGGCTGCCGCCAGAGCTTTCCCTTGCACCGGTTTCGTTCGAGCGGCGGCCTAGGGAAATCTTCCCTTCAAGCCGTGGCAGGGCCGCCGCGTGGTCCCGCGGGCAATGCCTCCGGGCCGGGGCAGCTCGATCAGGCCGCCCGTTCAACATCCCTCGTGTCCCCGCAGCACTCGCAATTCAACCGTTACGGGGAACTAGACGCCGAAGCGCTCTGCTTCCCACTTCAAGCCGAGCTCGGTGGGCGGCGCCATGTAGCCGATGAGAGCCGAGGCGGCGACGACCGCGGGCGATGCGAGGTAGCCCTCCCCGCCCACGCCCATGCGGTTTTGCCAGTTGCGGTTGAAGGACGTGATCGCGCGCTCGCCGCGCGTCAGCGCGTCCGGACCCTGGCCAAAGCACGGTCCGCACCAGCTCTGACGAATTACGGCGCCGACGGAGCGAAAGACTTCGGCGATCGACTCTCCCGCCAGGCGCGGGTCGGGCCGCTCGATCTGCCGCGCCACGCCGCCCGAGCCCGGGAAGACCCGGAAGGCCTTCGCGGCTTTCGTCACGCCTTGCCGCCGCGCGGCCACGATAACGAGCGCCGCTTGCAGAAGATCGTCATAACTGCCGTTGGTGCAGGAGCCGATGAGGGCGGCGTCGAACGTGATCCGCTCTCTGGCCACCTCTTCGGCCGGGTACGCGTTGCCGGGCGCGAAAGGCTTGGCGATCATCGGCGCGATGCCGGAGAGGGAGAGCTCCTCATCGATCGCGTAGGCGGCGTCTGCCCCGGGACCAACGCGCGGGTAGGGCACGTCCTGGATCCCCCGGGCGGCGAGCCACGCGTCGGTCACCTCGTCCCGGGCGAAGATGCCGTTCAAGGCCTCTCCCTCCGCCATCATGTTCGCGATCGTGTTGCGGTAGGCCATGGGAAGCTCGCGCCCCGAATCCACGAACTCGACCGACATGCCCTGTGCCTGCTTGGACCCCCAGCGGCGCAGCAGCTCGAGCACGATGTCCTTTCCCGACACCCACGGTTGAAGCCGGCCGCGAAAGACAACGCGGCGCTGCCGGGCGAGTGTGAAGTAGACGTAGCCCGTGGCCCAACCGAAGCCGAGGGTCGTTGAGCCCACTCCAAAGCCGACCGCGCCGTAAGCGCCATAGGCGCGGCTGTGCGAGTCCGCGCCCGGAATGAACTGGCCGGGACACACGAGCCCTTGTTCCGGAAAGTAGAAGTGGAAGATGCCGTCGCCCGGCGTGGCGTAGTAGGGCTTCTCGATCCCGTGGAGGCGAGCGAACTCGCGTCCGATGTCGGTCTGCTTGTCGTCGGCCTCTTTTCCCGTAAAGACGAAATGATCGTTGGCGATGGCCGCCTGCCGCGGAAAGATCGAGCGGCCTCCCGTGATCTGGTTGAACGTGTGGATGGCAAAGGGCGCCGTGCCGTCGGAGGCGGGCAAGAGATCAGCGTAGACGCGCACGGTCGCGCCGGGCGCGACGGCCGCGTCCCGATCCACCCGGTGCGCCCAGACGATCTGCTCGGTCGTCGTGAGAGCGCGGGCAACGGGATCGTCGGGCCAGATGATCTCGGGCCTGCGCTCGACCGAAAAGCGAAGCTCCCGGCGGCCCACAGCGAAGATGCCGCCGCCGCTGCGAATCTCTTCCTCCTTGGGCGTGAGCGCAACGGGCGCGTAGGGCCTGCCCTGCGTTTCGTTGAAGAGGCTGCGGGTCACGGGATCGAACGAGAAGGCGTCGCCGTCTTGCGCGTCGGCGACGGCCTCGGCGCTCTGGACGACGTGAAGGCCGAGGTTGAAGGCGTTGCGGCGGAAGATGTCGCCCATGTTCGCGCCGCAAACGATGACGAGCTCCCGACCCACTTCCTCGGCGATGCCCTTGAGCCCGGCCGGGCTCATTTCGCGCGAGGAGCCGATGGCGAAGCGGTCGCCGGCAATGACGAAGTTCTCGCCCGCGTGAACGCGCTTGCGGAAGTCCGGCAGGATGTGGCGGAAGGCACCGTCTTTCCAGCGCTGGTCGAGCGCCTCGAGGCTTTCGGAGACGCAGTCGGACGTCGGCGTGATCTGGTCGGTGTCGATCGCGTCTCGTTTCTTGCCGGGGACCTTCGGGTCCCAGAAGATCAGGGCTTTGCCGCGCACGAGGTGTCCTGAAGCCTCCGAGACCGGTGCGTCTTCCGGCCGCGGGCCGGGCAGCGTCTCGATTGTGATTCCCGGCTTCAAGCGCGCGGGCTCGATTCGGTGCATCGTCACCTCGAAGGGAGGTCATGCTAGCATCGCCGAGGCGTTACGATCCGTTACGATATTTCGCGGCTCTTGCTTGCTCCCGTGCTTGCAGGCGTGTGCGACGGACGAGTCGATCCGGCGTTACTTCAATGGCTCGAAGAGTTCGCGCGTCTGGCGGCGGCGCTTCTTTCCTTCGCTGCGGGGTCCGCATGCCCTTTGCAAGATGAGATCAGGATTCGAGTTTTCACGCGGCGCGAGTGCGCCGGGAGGAGGCGAAAATGGCAGGAACGGGTTTCCTGGTCAAACGCTACGAAGTCCATGTGGATCGGTCGTCCCTGCGCAAGGGCGACGTCTCGCGCAGCCCCCTAGGCGAAGAGAGATGTCGATTCGCCGTGGAGCTCGCCGGCCAGGTCGACGAGCACTGGCGGCGCTGCTTCCGGCTCGTGCAGATGGATGACACGGGCTTTTTTCGCTTCCGCCTGGACATTGCCAAGAGCGTGATCACCTTCACGTCGCCCGAAGGAGAAGGCAGCCCGGACTCGGGTTTCGACTTGATGCGCCTCGATACTCTGGTGGGAATGGTGAATCGTCGGGCGTCGGTCGCGGCCTAGGAACCTAGGACATTTGCACCGGCCCGCTCCGCGGGCCAATCAAGCTTTCCGAACCGGAGCCAGAGAACGTCCACTCGACTGACGGTTTTTGGGCGTCGGGACGTTGCGGGCTTGCAGTAAATCCAGGTTTGAGAAGCATTTATGTCTCTGGCCCGCCGCTTGCCTTGTTATCTGTTGGAGGTCACAGATGCAGGAAGCAGCCGTGCCGGACATTCCCGGGATGGTTTCGATTGACCTCGGCTCCCTGCGAGGCGAGACGCTGCCAGACCAGGGCACACGCTACACGGTAGATTTGCTCGGGCCGGTTGATGGCCGCTGGCTGCGATCGTTTCGAGCGCTCCAGCAGAACGTCGATGTCTATGCGCGCTACAGACTCGACGTGAACGGGCGCAGCATCTCTTTCGACATGCGCGCCGGCGACGGATCTGACCGGGTCATCCACTTGATCGAGCGCCTGGTCGAGCTCGTGGGCAGCGTCGGTGAAGGCGCGCTCGCGGGCGAAGAGACAGGAAGAGACGCTAGCGACTGATCGTCACCGGGCGGCGCGCGCGTTGCGCTCGGTCGAATGGCGCGGTGCCGTTGAAGTGGGCCTGCGCCTTCGCCCAGGCCTGTGCCCCCACAACGCGGCCCAGAGCCCGCCCAGTCAGGTCGCCCTGGCCAAAGTGGATACCGCCGTAACGGCGCGACATGCCCGCGGCATCGGCAGCCTCCGAGAATGTCGCCCAGGAGAGCGTGAGATCCGCGGCCGGCACGCGGCCGGGTTCCGCGGAGGAGCTGCCGCGCGCGATCACGACTGAATATTGGAACGCGTCGCTTCCCGTAAATCTCTTCAGGATCTCGGCGCCGGCGGCCGAGAAGATGCTGTGGCCGGAGAAGAACTCGGGGAACGGCGGCGTCACGACGGTCCCGAGCTGGTACGGCCTCCACTTCTCCCCGAGGATCGTCTGCGTGCCCAGGAAGGGTCCGGCCCAGGACCGGATGAGCTGCCCCACGTAGAGGAAGCGGATCGCCGTGATCGGACGCACGGAGTCGTACGCCCGCTTGGCGTCCCAGGCGCAGATCGAGGCGTCGAGCAACGCGTTGCCGAGCGCGAAGAACAACTTCACGTCGTCGTCGAGCGCGTGGCCGTCGCGGCGCGACACGAACTGCGCGAAGAGCGCCCAGTGCCCCGGCGGAAACTCGGAGCTCGGACCGTCGGCGAAGTACTCCGCGGAGACTTTCTGGAAGTCGGTGAGATTCGCGCTGATGTCGATGAGCTCGTCGGCCTGGGCCCGATAGGCCGGGTCGGGCCACAGCGCCGGGGGGCCCGGCCGGTGTTCGGATCCGGAGGAGAGCGCAAAGGGAAGCACGAGGCCCCACTGCGGTGTCGTGTAAGTCTGTGCCACGATTTGGCCCTGGGCGTTCACGACAAGCTGCGGTTGCCAGCGGTTGGGGTCGAGGACGGCGGTCGGGGGATTGACCGGGACGTAGCCCGTGTAGTCGGAATAGGCGCCGGCGTTCAAGTCGCCCAGCTGGTTCGAGCCGTCCTGGTGACGCAGCGCGAGCACGGTCGCGGCGGCAATGTTGCCGATACCGGCGGGCGTCGCCGGGTCGGTCGAGACGTCGGCGATGTCGTAGCCGAGCTGAGCCATGCGGGTGTCGAGCGCCGGAGCCTCGGACGGGAAGAGGTCTCGAACGGAGCGATAGGCCGCGAAGCTGACGGCCTTCGCCTTGTTCGCGTCGGTCGCCTCGCCGGCGGGCCGCCGCCAGCCCCGCAGCGGGCGTGTCGGAACGGCCCGTGCATCGTACGCGGCCCAGGCGTCGAACATGGCGGTGTGCGCCACAGCGAGAGCGCGCGCCGCGACCGTGGGGCCGGGCCGCGTGTCGCGGATGCCCTGAAGGACCGCCTCGTCCCAGAGGAGCACGACGCTGTCGTTCGCCGCCGGGGAGAGATCCCCACCGCCGAGGGGACCGCAAGCCGCCAAGACGGCGGCGAGCACGAGACGTGGCCTACGGCCGGCTGAGCTTCTCATAGAGCGTCAGCAGCGCCTGGGTGCCGTCCCCGCCGCGGCCCTCGGCCTCGAGCGCCGAGAGGAGCTGGTGGACCAGAGCGGCGCCCGGCAGGGGCACTCCCTTCTCGCGCGCGGTCCTCAAGAGGATCGCGAGGTCCTTCTGCTGGTGTTTGATGGCGAAGGCGGGTTGGAAGTCGCGGTCGAGCATTTTCTTGCCGAGAACTTCGAGCGCCCACGAGTTGGCCGCGCCCGATGTGAGCGCTTCGTGGAGCGCCGGCAGGGGAAGCCCCGCCTTCGCCGCGAAGGCAATCGCCTCGGCGACTGCCATCAGGTTTCCCGCGACGAGAATCTGGTTGGCGGCCTTCCCGAGCTGGCCCGAGCCCGATGGCCCCAGATGGGTCAGACGTTTGCCCATCGCCTGGAAGACGGGTCGCGCGCGCTCGAGGACGGCTGCCTCTCCTCCGATGAAGAACGTCAGCGTTCCTTCGATCGCGCCCTTCTGCCCGCCCGATACGGGCGCGTCGAGAAACGCGACTCCGCGCTCGGACAGGTGCCCGGCGATCGAGCGCGCCGCTTCGGCGGCGATCGTCGAGCAGTCGATCACGATCGCTCCCTTTGCGGCTCCCCGCGATGTCCCGGTGGCGCCCAGGTGCACTTCCTCGACTTCGGGTGCGTCAGGCAGGCAGGAGACGACGAGCTCAGCGGCGCGGCCGATGTCGTCGAACCGATCGAAGGCCCGAGCCTCTCGGCCGGCCGTCGTCAGCTCTTCGGCGAGCGCGCGCGCCTTGGCGGCGGTGCGCGAAGCAAGCGCGACGGGAAAACCCGCCCTGGCGAGATTCCTGGCCATACCAAGGCCCATCGTTCCGAGGCCGATGAAACCGACAGTCGCCGCCATGCGCATCCTCCCCGCGCGATTGTAAGCGCGGGCGGGAAGCCGCGAGATCCGGGGGCTATTGCGGTGAGGAGAGGCGCACGAGACGCACGCGCTCTTGGCGCGACACGTCCTCGGCCATGCGGTAGAGCAGTGTGGCTCGCGTCAGCACCGGTTGCGCGTCTCCGTAGGCTCCCTTGCGCAGGAGGCGGTCGCCTTCTTTTTCGGTGCTCTGCGCCTCGGCGTAGAGGTCGCGCGCGATCAGGCCCGCGTCGAGCCGCTCGGCCTCGACGCGCGAGAGGGCCGCTCGCAGCCGAAGGTTCTCGGCGGACCTCCGGGCGAGGCCGGCTGCCGCCAAGCGGTCCTGGGCGGCGCGGGGGTCCGCCTCCGGCTTGCGCAAAGCGGCACGGTCTCCCGTCCGAGCGCTCGGGATGGGCCTGCTCCGCGTCGGCGGTTGGGCGAAGGCCAACGAAGGCTGCGCCCCGGCGGCAACCTGCGTTGGCGCGGACGTCGGTGCAATCGCTGCCGCATCGCGCGGCGGCGCCGAAGAGCTTCGGTTCCTCGGCAGGAAAACGCCCGTCGCGAGCAGCGCCGCGGCGGCGGCGAGGCCGATGCGACGGACCCAGGCCGTCTTGGGCGGAGCGGGGGCTTCAGGCAACGCGGGCAGGGGCGCCAGCGCCACCTGGAACCGCGGCTCGCCTCTCTCCTCTTCGAACGGCCCCATCAGGAGCGGCAGCGCGTTCGTAAACGGAGGCATATGCGCGTCGATCTCCTCCGCCTCGGCGGTTTTCCAAAGCGAGTCCGGCGACCCGATGTCCGCGCCGGCCTCGACCGGGTTCGTGGCGTCTCCGTCGGCGGCATCGACCACGTTCTGCCCCTCCGGATTCAAGAGCCGATAGAGAAAGAGCGCGAGGTTGCCGCTGTAGAGAGCGTAGGGGCTGGCGGTCAGAAGCTCCTGGACCGCGCGGTGCATCTCGACGACCGACGCGAACCTCTCCCCCGAGGGCGCCAGCGCCCGCACCAGCAGGGCACGCAGCTCCTCGGGCACCTCGGAGTCCGTGAGCGCCGCGGCAGGGTTTTGGCGGCGCGGGTGTCGGCCGGTCAAGAGCTCGGTCAGCAGCACGCCGAGCGAATAGACGTCCGCGTCGGGACCCACATCGCCTGTCTCGCGCGCTTCGGGGGCGGCGTACGGCGCGACCTCGCGGCCGATGCGGGGACGGTGGATGGAGTTCAAGATCGCCTCGGCCAGGCCGAAGCCTCCCAGGCGGATCTCCGCGTTCGACGAGATCGAGACGAATCCGGGCCAGATGAGGCCGTGCACGATTGGCTTGCCCGGTACGGCGCGGTGGGCGAATTCGAGCGCGGACGCGACATGCTCCGTCACGAGCAGAGCGTACTCGGCCGGGATTCGGACGCCGAGGGTGCGAACCCGCTCGAGAAGCTGGTCGAGGGTCCAGCCGGCCACCTCGTCCCAGGCGAAGTACGGCACGTTGTCCGCCAGGCCCACCTCGGCGTTGGGCACGATCGCGCGGTGCACGAGCCGCGCGGCGCTGGAGGCGTTGTTCTCGACGGCCGAGAAGATGGCCTCGGGAGAGATCTCCGGCGACTGGAGTATCCGAAGGCGCACGAACCGGCGCTCGTCGGGAGCGTAGATGGCCCGGAAAACGACGCCGAGCGCGTCTTCGGAAAGCTGCGCGATCAGCAAGAAATTGCCGAGCGGCCGGGAGAGAAACGGCGCTGTCGTCACGGCCGATACCGAAGACGCGTCATCTTCGACCTCAGTCCGGACGATTCAGGAAAGGACCCTTCCCGGGCAGGCCCGCTCATGGATCGTTCGGTTAACTACTTATTCTACCAGTCGCCGGGGGGGCCGAAGGGGCTAGTGCCGCGTGAATCGATCCAGGAGCCCGGGCGCAATTCCCGCCGGCCGGTCGCCGGTCTCGTCCCGAACCGACTCGGGAGGCCGGGCGGCCAGTTCGGCGGAGGCCTCCCGGTTGACCCGCTCGAGCAAGCCCTTCAGGCGCTGCACGGCACCCAGAGCCTCGGCCGAACCACCGCTCGTGCGAATGATGAAGGTCACGCGACTTAAGGCCGGCTCGAGCAGGAAGCGGGAAAACGCGGGAATGTCGATCGTGATCCGCCGGTAGCAATCTACCCAGATCCGATCGATTTGACCCGAAAGGGTCACGGAGTACCGATCGAAGAGCGGGCCGGCCTTTTCCCAATTGAGCGCGCCCTCTTCGGCCGTAACGTCGTAGGAAGATTTTGTCTCCGACATGCACACTTCTCCCGAGTACGCTGGAGTGGTTCTTAAGCAAAGCCAGCACCAAAATCGGAAGTTGCTGTCTGATAGCGGGTTAGCGATCTGGCCCGATTGAAGAAGGCAATTTTTTGTCTGTCGGTCGTGGTGGACTGCGCCGATCTGCGGCGTCGCGGCCCGGCCCGGAGACAGGGGAGGCGGCTAAAAGCTCAACGGGGAAGTCACGTCGGAATTGCGCGGACGCAATTTGGATGGGGCGGTGGCGTTGGGATCGGAGCCTGCGGCGCCCTGCGGCGCGGCCTCGACCGATTCGGGATCGAGGTCCTCGATCGGCTCGTCGAAGACGTCCGACGTCGAGTTGGGTAGACCGTCGAAGAACTCGATGGCGTCGGCGATGAACTGTTTCAGAGAGAATTGGTCGGAGAAAGGATCCTCGGGCTCCAGGTGCACAGGGGCGAGCTGACTCGCGTCGGGCATGGCGGCGAGCGAGACGACGGGCTCCCAGTCTTCCGGTACCGAAAAATCGGGAAGCTCTCGCCGTGCGATGGCCTGCCCAACGGGCAGCGTTTCCGAGAATGCCTCCAGGTTCGGAAACATCGGCGCGGCGCCCTGGCGCTTCTTGCTCGCGCGATCGAGTCTCTGGAGGACGGCCCAGACGCCCGGCGAGACCGAGCGACCATAGAACCGCTGCTGCGCCTGCAGCACACGCACTTCCATGGCGACGGCCGGTTTGACCCTCTTGCGCGTGATGGCAATCACTTCGTCGATGGCGGCGAGGTCGGACGGGTTGACGAAGGCTACCAGGACGAAGCGGTCGTCCAAGCCGTAGGGCAGCGCGCCCAGGCGCGCGGCGTGAGCAGGAGAAAGGAGCTTGATGGCTTCGGGATCGGCGTTTGAGAGCATCTTCCAGCCCACAAACGGGCAACCGTGGATCCGACCGAGCATCTCCAAGATCTCCTCTTCCTTGAGGAGGCCCCACTTCAGGAGGATGCCGCCCAGGCGCAGACCCTTCTCGTTGAAGCCCTGCAGCTCCAAGGCGCGGGTCAGGATTTCATGGGAAATCCTTCCCTCCGAGACGAGAAGCTCGCCGAACAGCTTTGCCATGGCGTCCTGAGTCCTGCCATTTTGGGGCCTCTCCGGCCGCGGCGCAACCCCCTTGCGATGGGGCCGCCGGGCCACCCCCTACCAGATCTGGCAGGACGGGGACCGAACCATGGGGTCGCCGGCCTTGCAGGAGAAGGCCTTGGCGAACTCTGGAAGGTTCGAAGGCGCGCCGACGGCCCGAAAACGGTCGAGCGGGTGGGGGTTCACGTTGACCATGAGCCTGGCGAACTCGGGTCGGTCGTTGGTCGCCCAAACGCGCGCCCAGGAGAGAAAGAAGCGCTGGTCTGCCGACAGCCCGTCGATCGGGGACGGGGCCGGCTTTCCTTCGAGGCTCTTCTGGAACGCGCGCCAGGCGATCTTCAAGCCCCCGAGGTCGGCGATCGACTCGCCTAAGACGAGCTTGCCGTTCTCGTGCAGGTCACCCTCGACGACGTAGCCGGAGAACTGGTCCTCGACGCAAGTCGCCCGCGCCTCGTAGTTCTTCCCGTCCTGCGCCGTCCACCAGTCCGTGAGGTTGCCCTTCGCATCGAACTTGCGGCCCTGGTCGTCGAAGCCGTGGGTCATCTCGTGTCCGATGACGGCGCCGATGCCTCCGTAGTTCAAGGCGTCGTCGGCCTTGCCGTCGAAGAAGGGAGGCTGCAGGATTCCGGCCGGGAAGACGATTTCATTCTTCAGGGGGTTGTAGTACGCGTTGACCGTCGGGGGCGTCATCTCCCACTCCGTGAGATCCACGGGCTTTCCGATCTTTCCGATGTCGCGGCGAAACTCGTGCAGCGTACCGGCCATGACGTTGGAGACGTACGGGCCCCGGGCGACGGTCAGCGTCGCGTAGTCGCGCCACTTCTCCGGGTAGCCGATCTTCGCGTTGAAAGCGTCGAGCTTGCCGATCGCCGCGCGGCGCGTCTCCTCGCCCATCCACGGCAACGTCGTCAGGTCCTCGCGCAACGCGGCGATGAGGTTCTTGACGAGCTCGTCCATGCGCGCCTTTGACTCCGGCGGGAAGAATTCCTTGACGTAGATCTTGCCGAGCGCATAGCCGAGCGCCGTGTCGGTGGCCGAGACGCAACGCTTCCAGCGCGGCAGGATCTTCTGAGTGCCCTGGAGCGTCCGGCTGTTGAAGTCGAAGTCTTCGTCCACGAAAGCCTTCGAAAGGTGGGGTGCCGCGGCGCTGATGAGCTGCCACTTCAGATACGTTTTCCAGACAGGCAGCGGCTCCGACGTGAGCTGCTTCGAGAGTGCCTGGAAGAACTTGGGCTGCTGAACGTTGACGGGCACGTCCGCGGGTGCGCTCACGGCTCGGACGTACGCGCTCCACGAGAAGTTCGGCGTGAGCTTGGCCAGGGCCGCCGGGTCCTTCTTGTTGAAGGTGGCGATCGGGTCGCGCTGTTCGACGGGGGTCATCGAGGCGAGTGCGAGCTTCGTCTCGAACGCGAGGACCGTCTTGGCGTGCGCCGCTGCCGCGGCTTTCTTCTCGCCGAGAAGCACGAGCATCCTCGTCACGTGGGCCGTGTACTTGGAGCGGAGCTGCTTGGACTCCTTGTCCGTTCTCGTGTAGTAGTCCCGTTCGGGCAGACTCAGGCCGCCCTGGACCGCTGCGGCGATGACATGGGCCGAGTCCTTGCGGTCGGGCTCGGAGCCGTATTGAAACGCCGCGTTGACGCCGTAACTCTGAAGGCGCGCGAGCTCGTCCGTCAGCTCGGGCAGCGTCTTGATCGCGGAGATGCGCGCGAGCTCGTCGGTCAGCGGCTTTGCCCCCTGCGCCTCGATCGCCGCTTCGTCCATGCAGCTGGCGTAGAAGTCACCCAGTTTGCGTTCCTCGGAACCGGCGGGTGCGTCGCCTTTGGCGAGCCTCTCCAAGATCTGCCGAAGGGCCTCGCGATTACGCTCGTTCAGCTCGTTGAAGGCGCCCCAACTCGGGTATTCGGGCGGAATCGAGTTCGCCTTGAGCCAGCCGCCGACCGCGTACTGATAGAAGTCCCGGCAGGCCGACACGCTCGTGTCCATGTCGCTGGGTTGGAAACCGTCGGAGCCCGCGGGGGGCAGTCCCAGAGCGGGCCTGGCAAGCACCGCCGCGAGAACCAAAACCGTGCCGCTCCGGCCGGAGATCCTTCGAGCGAGATTGAGCATGGTGATGGGTCCTCCTCAATGGCTGCGAACGTTGCACACGAGCGACCGGGGATATTACTTCGCTCGGCCGCGATGGGCTCGGGAATCGGGACGAAAAGATTCCGAGCGTAGCCGGCGGCGACCGAGCCATTCTGTCGCGCCTCGGATCGAGACCGCCCGGACATCTGTTCGCCCCGCTCCGGACATTCGTCAACCGCGGCGAGGCGGGTTTCTGCCGCGCTCGCGCATTTGCCGGGGTTTTCGGCCCCTCCCCTCTGGCAGAGGCGTTGCTATGGATCGGCGTGAGCCATGAAGACGGAGTGCCCTCTCGACCGGAAGCGCCGGCCCGGCTGCGCCTGACAGCAAGCGCGATGATCGACGGCCTCTCCGCGATGGATCGGCCGGTCGAGCGGCCGCGGGGCCTCTCGCGCCGAGCGGTGATCGCCATCGCCGCCGGCGTTGCAGTCGTCTTCGGTCTCACGCTTCTCATCCCCACGATCCGGCGCTGGGCGCGCGCCGAGAAGGCGGTCGCGGCGTCGAGCGTGCGCGTGGGAACAGTGGTTCGGGGCACTCTCGTGCGCGACGCCTCGGCGCAGGGTCGCATCGTCGCGGCTCTTCACCCGACGCTCTTCTCCCCGGCACAGGGGATCGTGGCTCTGGCCGTCAAGGCGGGCGCGACCGTCAGGACGGGACAGCTTCTTGCGCGGATCGAGAGCCCCGAGCTCTTGAGCCGGCTTTCGCAGGGGCGCTCGACGCTCGCCTCGCTGCGCTCTTCCCTCGGACGCCAGGTCATCGAAGCGCGTCAACAGGCCTCCAAAGACGCCCAGAACATCGCGTTGCTCGAGCTCCGTCTGGAGGCCGCCCGGCGTTTGCTCGAGCGTGCCCAGCGCACGTTCGATGAAGGGCTCTTGAACAAGACCGACTACGAGAAGGCCCAGGACGACCTGAAAATCGCCGAGCTCGAACTGGCCAACTCGCGGCAGGTCGAAAAGCTCGACGCCGAGACCGCGAGCTTCGATGGACGTGACCGGAAGCTGCAGGAAGAGCGTCAGGCCTCGGCCGTGGCCGAGCTGCAGCGCCAGGTCGACCAGCTGGCGATCGTCGCGCCGTTCGGCGGAATCGTCGCCTCGGTCCACGTCCAGGACCGCGACGCGGTGACCGCGAACTCCGCCGTCGTGACGGTCGTCAACCTGGCGAAATTCGAAGTCGAGATCACTCTGCCGGAGAACTACGCCATCGACGCCGCTCCGGGAAGCGCCGCGCGGATTCTGTACGAAGGGCGTGAGTACCCGGGACGTGTCACGGCGATCTCGCCCGAGATCAAGGAGAGCCAGGTCACGGGCACCGTCGTCTTCGAGGAAGAGCCGCCCGCGGGGCTACGCCAGAGCCAACGCGTTTCCGTGCGGATGGTTTTCGAGGACAAGCCCGACGTCTTGAAGCTGCCCCGCGGGCCGTTCCTCGAGAGCGGCGCGGGGCGGCAGGCATACATCGTGTCCGACGGGATTGCCACGCGACGGGACATCGCGGTGGGAGCCGTCTCCGTGTCGGAGGTCGAGATCGTGCATGGCCTGTCGGAGGGGGACAAAGTCGTCGTCTCCGACACCGCGGACTTCGCAGGTGCCAGGACCGTGCTCATTCGAAACTAGGAAGGGAAAGGAGCGGGACGGATGCTGTCGATGAAGGGGATCCGGAAGGTTTACCGGACAGAGCTCGTCGAGACCTATGCCTTGGACGACTTCTCGATCGAGGTCGGCAAAGGCGAATTCGTGGCCATCATGGGTCGCTCGGGCTCGGGCAAGACGACCTTCCTGAACGTCGCGGGGCTGCTCGATACGTTCGACCAGGGCAGCTACCACTTGGACGGCGAAGACGTCAGCCGCCTCACCGACGCGGACATGTCGCGCATCCGCAACCGCAAGATCGGGTTTGTCTTTCAGAGCTTCAACCTGATCCCCGATCTCGACGTGTTCGACAACGTCGACGTGCCGCTGCGCTACCGCCGGCTGTCCGCGAAGGACCGGCGCGAGCGCATCGAACGGGCCACGGAGACCGTCGGCCTCGCGTCCCGACTTCGCCATCTCCCTTCGCAACTCTCGGGCGGACAGCAGCAACGTGTCGCAATCGCCCGCGTGCTGGCCGGCGATCCGGTGCTCATCCTCGCCGACGAGCCGACGGGCAACCTCGACACGATGATGTCGCGGGAGGTCATGGATCTCCTCGAGAAGATCAACGAGGCCGGCACGACGATCGTGATGGTCACCCACGCGCCCGAGTGCGCTTCGCGGGCCGCGCGCCGGGTCCATCTGCTCGACGGCAAGATCGTCGATCTCGAAGCCTTGCCGCGGGAAGGACCGTCCGACCGCACGGCGCCCGGCCTCGCGGCGACGCTGGCCTAGCAGGCTGCCATGCTCCTTCACAATCTCCGCGTCGCTTGGAAGAGCCTCCGCCGCAACACGCTGCTGACGGCCCTCATCATTTCGGGGATCGCGCTCGGCATCGGAATCTCGACGACCTTTGCCGCGGTTCGGCACTCCTTCGCGAGGGATCCGATTCCCCGGAAAAGCCGCGTTCTCTACTACGTCCGGCTGGACAGCTGGGATCCGCTCAAACCCTATCCGGGCGACGATCCGACGCGGCCTCCCACGCAGATCACGTACCGCGACATGGTTGAGATCATGAGATCGAAGATCCCGGCGCGGCAGGGAGGAATGTTCAAGACGAACCTCTACGTCTATCCCGACGCGAAGGCCGGTCGACCCTTTCGCGAGATGGTGCGCCTGTGCTTCGCCGACTTCTTCCCGATGTTCGACGTGCCGTTTCTCTACGGATCGGGGTGGGACGCGCGCGCGGACGCGGGTCCCGAGCCCGTCGTCGTCGTCTCGCGCGAAATGAACGACCGGCGGTTTGGCGGAGTCAACAGCGTGGGCAAGACCGTGCGCGTCGCCAACCGCGAGTTTCGCGTCGTCGGCGTCCTCGCGGACTGGCGGCCGGGCGTGAAGTTCTACGACCTGACCCAAAACGGAATCCAGCCACCGGAAAACATCTACATGCCGTTCAACTTCTTGAGACCCATGAAGCTGCGCACGTCGGGCAACACCGATGGGTGGGGCACGTCGGGCGGTCTGGCCGGCTTCGACGGCTTCCTGCAGTCGGAGTCCTGCTGGATCCAGATGTGGGTTGAGTTGCCGGACGCGGCGAGGCTCGCCGCCTACAAGGACTTCTTGAACGCCTTCGTTCTCGAGCAGAAGAAGCTCGGGCGCTTCGCCCGGCCCCTCAAAAACCGGGTCTCGACCGTCCGAGAGTGGATGAAAGATCAGCGAGTTGTCCCGCGACAGGCGACGACCATGCTCGTCGTCTCACTGCTCTTTCTCGGAGTTTGCGCGGTGAACCTCGTCGGGCTTCTGCTCGGCAAGTTTCTGGCACGCGCTCCGGAGGTCGGCGTGCGTCGGGCGCTCGGAGCCACGCGCACCGACGTCTTTCTCCAGCACATCGTCGAATGCGAGCTCGTCGGCATCATGGGCGGCGCCATCGGCCTCGTCCTCTCTTTGGGCGGCATCGCGGCTGTGAACGCCTGGCTCAAGACCGCCGCCGACCGCGGCGACTTCTTTCACCTCGACGTGCCGATGGTGCTTCTGTCCATCGGTCTTTCGCTGGCTGCCGGCCTGGTGGCCGGCGCCTACCCGGCCTGGCGCATCGCTCGACTGGCGCCGGCTTCGTACCTGAAGCTGCAATAGGAGGTTTCCGTGGAGTTTGGACCGATCCTGCGGGCGATCCGACGTAACAAGGTCCGCTACGGCTTGATCATGGCGGAGATCGCCCTGACTCTGGCGATCGTCGTCAACTGCGTCAACATGATCCGCGAGGCCCGTCGCGAGATGGCCATCGACTCGGGCTTCGACGACGCAAACATTCTCTCGGTGCGCAGCACGCCCTTCGACGAAACCTTTCGCGAAGCGGGGTATCGCGACAACGAGGTCCGGCGCGACCTGGAGGCCCTTCGCGCGATCCCGGGAGTCAAGGCTGTCTCGAACTCGCGCTTCCTTCCATGGCAGGGCGGCGGCAGCTCCATGGAGACCCGTGTGGCCGACTCCAAGGGAGACATGCTCCGCAACCAGGTCTACAACGCCGACGAAGGGACGCTCGACGCTCTGGGCGCGCATCTCATCGAAGGACGCAACTTCACGCGCCAGGAGACCGATGCGGAGACCGTGAGGATGCGCGACGCTCTGGCCGCCAACCGGCCCGTGGGGTCCGACGGTCGGCCGCTCGACAAGCTCACGCAGGACATCATCATCAGCAAGGCGTTCGCGCGCCTGCTCTTTGCCGACGGCAAGGCTCTCGGCAAACGCCTCGAGGACTCCGACGGCGATCAGTACGTCGTCGTGGGCGTCATCGACCGCTTCTACAACCCCTACGGGTGGCCGATTCACGAGTACGTCATGTTCTTCCCGGAGCGCGCCCACAGCTTCGAGGGAGGCGCGCCGTACCTCATACGCGTCGAGCCCGGCCGAATGGCGGCCGTGCGCACGCAGGTCGAAAAGACCTTGCTCTCGGTCAACAACGGCCGCAACCTCCGGGTCACACCGCTGACCGAGACCAAGCAGCGCTATCAGGCGACGTCGGCCCTGCTCATCCACATCCTGACGCTCGTCATCGCTCTCTTGATCTTCGTGACCTCGCTCGGCATCGTAGGGATCACGGTTTTCTCGGTCGCGGAGCGCACGCGGCAGATCGGGACCCGTCGCGCCCTCGGAGCCCAGAAAGCCGATATCCTGCGCTACTTCCTTCTGGAAAACTGGCTCGTCACGGGGATGGGGCTCGCGCTGGGAAGTGTCTTCGCCTATGGCCTCAACATCCTCCTGGTCAGCAAGTTGAGCGGCACCCGGATCGATCCTCTGCTCGTCGGCACGGGGGTCCTCGCGCTGTGGTCGGCCGGTCTGGCCGCGACATTCTTCCCGGCTTTGCGAGGGGTCCGCGTGCCTCCGGCCGTGGCCACCCGCAACGTCTGACGGCGGGCAGCGGAACCTTTCTACGACATGCTTCGTATCCTCGGGAAATGCTTGCCGAAGCCGTACGGCGGCCGGCCGCCGGGTCGGGCCCGGCTGCGAGGACCCGGAGGCGCTGTGCCGGGCCTTCCCGGATGCCGACGGTTCTAGTCGTCGAGGACCAGCCGGCCGTCTCGCGGGCGCTGGCGATCCTCTTCGAGGTCCACGATATCCCCTGTGAAGTCGCGCGCACGCCGGCCGAGGCGGTCGCCCGCATCGAGCGAGGCGACGTGGACCTCGTTGTCCAGGACATGAACTTCGGTCGCGCGGCCACCTCCGGCGCCGAGGGGATCGCGCTGTTTCGCCGGATCCGGGAGGTCGATTCGGGCATGCCGGTGGTCCTGATGACGGCCTGGACTTCGCTCGAGATGGCCGTGGCTCTGGTGCGCGAAGGGGCCAGCGACTATCTGGCCAAGCCGTGGGACGACGCCAAGCTCGTGGCGTCCGTGCGGACACTCCTGGCGATGCGCGCCTTACAGCGCGAGAACGAGACACTGCGCCAGGCGCGCGCCGATTCGCGCGCGGAGCTCGCGCAGCACTATGACCTGTGCGGTCTCGTCTACGAGAGCGATGCCATTCACCGCCTCGTCACGCTCGCCGTCCAGGTCGCCGCGGCCGACGTCCCGGTTCTCATCACGGGCCCCAACGGCGCGGGCAAGGAGAAGATCGCCGAGATCGTCCAGGCGAACTCGCGCCGGCGAGGCAGGCCGTTTGTCAGAGTCAATGCGGGGGGGCTGCCGGACGAGCTGTTGGAGAGCGAGCTCTTCGGGGCCGAGGCGGGCGCGTACACCGGCTCGCGCAAGCTGCGGATCGGACGCTTCGAGGCCGCCGACGGCGGCACGATCTTCCTCGACGAGATCGGCACCCTCTCGCCGGCCGGGCAGATCCGCCTGCTGCGTGTGCTCCAGAAGGGCGAGTTCGAGCGGCTCGGGTCGAGCGAGACGCGCCGCGTGGACGTGCGGGTGCTGTGCGCGACGAACGCGGACTTGAAACGCGCGATCGCCGAGGGGCGTTTCCGCGAGGACCTCTATTTTCGCTTGAACGTCATCGAGCTCGCCGTGCCGGCTTTGAAAGACCGACCAGACGACATTCTCCCCATCGCTCGGAGCGTCCTCGCGGGTCTCGGGGAGTCCGGGCGAGCCCTGGTCCTGCCTCCGGCGACCGAGCAGGCTCTTCGGGCGTACCCCTGGCCCGGCAACGTCCGCGAGCTCTTCAACGCCTTGCAGCGAGCGGCGCTCGTGGCCCAGAGGGACGCGATCGCTGTCGAGGACCTCGGTCTCGCCGCCGCAGGCGCGTCTGCCGCGCCGGCTCCAGAAGGTCGGACGGCCGGAGACCGGCGGGAGCTCGAGGAGCTGCTGCGTCGTCACGGCGGCAGTGTCTCGCTGGCGGCCGAGGAGATGGGTCTGTCGCGTCAGGCGCTCTACCGGAAGATGGAGAGACTGGGGATCGTTCTGGAGCGGCGCCCAAGAGACTAGCCCATGGGGTCGCCCGAGCGGTTCTCTCTCGCCGGCAGGCTGGCGCTGATCGTCTTGCTCGACCTGGTCGTCGCCGCCGCCGTGGCTGGCGGGGCGGCCGAGCTCGGTCTGCCGCCGTGGAGCGTCGCGCTGTCGGCCCTGGCGTTGGCGGCTCCGTTCGCCGCCTGGACGGTGGGACGCTTCTGGGATCCCGTGCAGGCGACACTCCGGGCGGTGACGGATGGAGTCCGGAGCTTTCACGAGGACGACTTCTCGCTGAGGCTCGTTGCGGCGCGCAGCGACGAGCTCGGCGAGCTCGTCGATCTCTACAACCGCCTGGGGGACGCGCTTCGCCTCGAACGCAACGAGATCTATCAGAGAGAGCTTCTGCTCGACACGCTGCTCCAGGGCGCGCCGATGGCGATCGTGCTCTCCAACGAGCTCGATCGGGTCGTCTTCGCCAATACGGCGGCCCGCCGACTGCTCGCGGGAGGCGAGCGTCTTCACGGCCGCGAGCTGGGAGACGCCATGGCCGCGGCACCCGCGGAGCTGCGTCGGGCGATTGCCTCGGGCGAAGATCTGCTGCTTTCCTGCCACGCCAGCGACGGCGGCGAGGAGACGTGGAGGATCGTTCACCGGCGCTTCCTCTTGAATACGAGTGAGCAGCGGCTGCTCGTCGTCGAGCGGATCACTCCGGAGTTGAAACGTCAGGAAGTCGAGATCTGGAAGCGGGTCATCCGTCTCATGACTCACGAGCTCAACAACTCACTGGCGCCCGTGAGCTCCCTGGTCCACTCCGCGCGCCACGTGGCCGGCCGGCCCGACCGGGCTCACCGCCTCGAGGAGATTCATGAGGCGATCGCGGAACGGGTCGAGCATCTCTGCCGATTCCTGGAAGGCTACGCGCGCTTCGCGCGTTTGCCCAAGCCGCGCCCCGAGCCCGTGGCGTGGCGCGACTTTCTCGAAGGCGTGCGCCGTTTCTTTCCGTTTCGCACGGACGCGATCCCCGAAGCGACGGGCTTCTTCGACCCAGCCCAGATGCAGCAGGTCCTGATCAACCTCGTCAAGAACGCCGCCGAGGCCGGCGGGCCGATCGAGGACATCGAGGTCGCGCTCGAGGAGGAGAAGGGCGGATGGCTACTCCACGTGCTCGACCGCGGCCCGGGTATGGACGAGGACACGATGCGCGCCGCTCTCTTGCCCTTTTATTCTTCGAAGCCGGCGGGCTCGGGCTTGGGCCTGCCGCTCTGCGCCGAGATCCTGTCGGCGCACGGCGGGGCGCTGCGCCTCCAGCGTCGCCCCGGCGGCGGCACTGCCGTCACGTGCATCTTGCCGGTTCGCTCCCCCGAGAGGCCTCGACTGGTGGCAGAATCGGCCCAGCCTAGAGCCTCCCACGATCAGGAGGAGCCGCCATGGCCGACGACACACAGGAAACGCAGCCCGGACTGAATCGCTCGGAAGAGGTCTACTTGATCCGCGAGGCGGAAAGGACCCTGCAGCGGCTCGGCTCGGAGCCGGGCCAGGCGGTCGAGAAACGCAAGCTGGCGGAGGCCTGGACGATTGTCGAAGTGCGCGGCGGTTTTGCGATCCGGGACGCGACGAGCGGCAAGATTCTCGACGTGCGGCGCGCGATCCGCTCCGACGTCGAGATCATCGTCCAGCAGGTGCTCTCGCACTTCGCCGCATAGGACGGCCCTCTTTCGCGGGAACGCATCGTGGCGACGGCATACGACGCGATCATTATCGGAACGGGACAGGCCGGACCCTCGCTGGCGGCTCGCCTCGCCGCCTCGGGCAGGAGAGTGGCCGTCCTCGAGCGCAAGCTCTTCGGCGGCACCTGCGTCAACACGGGATGCATCCCGACCAAGACGATGGTGGCGAGCGCCTATGCGGCACACCTGGCGCGCCGCGCCGCCGAGTACGGCATCGCGATCGACGGTGGCGTGAAGGTCGATATGAAACAAGTCAGGGCCCGCAAGGACGCCGTCTCTGGCAAGTCGCGATCCGGCGTCGAGTCTTGGCTCAAGGGCCTCGCCAATTGCACGGTCTACGAAGGCCATGCCCGTTTCGAGTCCGCGCGCGAGGTGAGCGTCGGGACCGAGCGGCTGACGGCCCCCTGGATTTTCGTCAACGTCGGCGGCCGGGCGGCGGAGCCGGCCATGCCGGGGCTCGACACCGTGCGGTACCTGACGAACTCTTCGATGATGGACGTCGATTTCCGTCCCCGCCACCTCGTGATCGTGGGAGGCAGTTATGTGGGCCTGGAGTTCGGACAGATGTACCGCCGCTTCGGCAGCGAGGTCACGATCGTCGAGATGGCTCCCCGGCTCGTTGCCCGGGAAGACGAGGACATCTCCGCGGCGGTCCGGGATGTCCTGGAACGGGAAGGCGTCGAAATCCGCGTCAGCGCCCGGTGCTTGAGCGTTTCGAGAAGCGGCGAGGACGTCGCTGTGCACGTCGAGTGCCGGGAGGGCGCGCCGGAGATCGTCGGTTCCCACCTGCTGCTCGCGACGGGCCGGCGACCCAACACCGATGACCTGGGCCTCGATGAAGCCGGCGTCGAGCGGGACGAGCGCGGATACATCGCCGTGGACGACCAGCTTCGCACCAACGTGCCCGGCGTCTGGGCGCTCGGCGACTGTAACGGCCGGGGCGCCTTCACGCACACGTCCTACAACGACTTCGAGATCGTCGCGGCGAATCTTCTGGACGGGGACCCGCGTCGCGTCAGTGACCGCATCACGGCCTACAACCTCTACATCGATCCGCCGCTGGGACGAGCCGGCATGACGGAGGCCGAGGTGCGCCGCACGGGCCGGCCCGCCCTCATCGGGAAAAGGTCCATGGAGAAGGTGAGCCGCGCCGTCGAAAAGGGCGAAACTCTCGGCTTCATGAAGATCCTGGTCGACGCCGAGACGAAGCTCATCCTGGGCGCGGCGATCCTCGGAACCGGTGGCGACGAGGTCATCCACTCGATCCTGGACGTCATGTATGCGAAGGCGCCCTACACGGTCATCCAGCGGGCGATGCACATTCACCCGACGGTCTCAGAGCTCGTTCCCACGATGCTCGGCGAGCTGACGCCCCTGTGATCGGGCGGCGGAAGCCTGAAAAGCGCCGGGTTTGACCTCGACGGGCGCACAATGGAAGCGTGCGCTCGCCCGGTCAGGTCCTGGCCGAGTGGTTCGTTCGGTACCTCACACGCCCGCGGCGCGAGTACCGCCGTTACGTCTTCAACCATGCGGCCAAGCTCAAGAGCCGCATCCGCCCGGGCGATGTCGTTCTCGTCGACGGCGACCAGCAAGTCTCGCAGGTGGTCAAGTACCTCACGATGTCGCCGTGGTCGCACAGTGCGATCTACATCGGCAGCGCGCTGCTGCGCGACCCCGCCCGCCGCGAGGAAGTCAACCGCCGCTACGGCAAGGAGGCGCGCTACCTGATCGCCGAGGCGCTCGTCGACCGCGGCGTCGTGGTCGAGCCTCTCGTCAAGTACATCGACTTCAACATCCGCGTCTGCCGGCCGCACGGTTTGTCCAAGGAGCAGATCGAAAAGGTTCTCGACTACGTGCTCGTCCGCGTGGGCCACACGTATGACCGCCGCAACATCCTCGACCTTTTCCGCTACTTGCTGCCGGTGCGCCTGATTCCCGCGCGCCTGCGTGAGGACGCCCTCCACTTCGGAAGCGGCAAGGACACGGAGACGATCTGCTCTTCGCTCTTGGCCGAGGCCTTCGGTCAGGTCGGATTCTCGATCCTGCCTCTGCACATCCGCCGCAAGGCGATTGCGCGCGGTCCTCTGCAGGAGAAGATCCTCGGGCGCCCGACGCGCATCACGCGCAGCGGTTTCCTGAAGGCCCGGCACCCGAGTCTCTGCGTCCCTCAGGATTTCGATCTGTCGCCCTCTTTCGACGTCGTCAAGTTCAACAGCCGAGAGCCGTTGCAGTTCGATCACGTCCGGGAAGAGTGACGGAGAGGGGGGCGGGGAGAGCGGGTCGCGGGAAAAAATCGACGGGGCCAGGCGCGGCCGGTGAGGGGATAGGTGGGTCGCGCCGGCCCCGGTCGATAGCCTGTTCGAGGATTACTCCTTTTCCTTCTCTTTCTTCTTTTCCTTGGCCTGTCCCGGTGGAGAAGAGGGCGGGGCGTGCCGTTCTCTCTTCACCTGTCCGGAGGGAGACTGCGCCGGCGCGCTTGGCGGAGCGACCGCGGGCTTCGGCTGCTCGTGCTTGGGCGGTGCCTGCTCGTGCCGGGTGGTTGAGCCTGCGGAAGCGTGATGGCCGGTGCCCGCGGCCACGCTCGTCTCCTCATGCCGCTCGCTCTGCGCGAGAGGCTTTTCGTGCCGCGGCTTCTCGGCCGACTTCACTTGCGGCGACGCCTCGCGGCGAGTCTCCGGACGAGAGCGAGTGGCCGCCGTCGTGTGCTCGGGCTTCGGCTTTGGCTTCGACTCCTCTTTTCTCGCGACCTTCGGCGGCGGCGGTTCGTGCTTCTTCGGCGCGGCCACGACGCGTTCGTGCTTGGGAGCCGTGGCCGACGCCGACTTTTCCGGCTTGGCGGGCTTCGGCTTCTCTACGGCAGCGCGCTGGGGTTTCGCCTGCGCCTCGGGCCGTTTGCCGCCCTCCTTCGCCACAGCATGGATGGCACGAGCCCGCTCAGGGGCCGGCGCGACGACGTGCAGGCTGCGCGCCTTCGCCACGCCGCCCGCCGAAAGGGTCGTCGGCTTCGTTTTTGCGCGGTCGATGCCGACTCGCTCGATGCGCCTGCCGATGACCCTCTCGATCTGAGAGGCCGGAGGGCCGGCCACCCGAACGACGCCGCTCGAGACCGTGTAGTGAGTCGTCTTCGTCGCTTGCGTGAAGATCGTCGCGTTCTGCTGCAGCGGCACGCGCACCGTTGAAACGTTTACGCCGACAAACTGCCGCGTCGGCACGAAGCAGTAGTACCTCTCCGAAACGACGATCGGGCGTCCGAAGTAGCCTGTCGCCGACAGCACGAACGACGGCGGCACGGGAGCCCAGCCGATGTAATCGTCCGTGTAGGCCCATGTCACCCACGCGGGCGCCCAGATCGTTCCGGGCACCCAGACCCAGCCGTACGGGTCGACCCAGACCCACGTGCCGTAGTGATACGGAATGTCTCCCCACGGATCGTACGAGGCCCATGTCCAGCCGTAATCGGTCCAGATCCACTCGCCATCGACGTACGGCGACCAGCCGGCGGCGACGCTCCCAGGCACCCAGCAGTCGCCGTACGAGCCGGCGACGACCCAGCGCCCGTGGGGCGACAGTTGCTCATGGAAAAACGAAACGCTCACGCTCGACGATCCTTCGGCGGGTCGCGGGACGGCGAGCACGAACAGCGCGGCGAAGAGAATCACCGCGATGAGAATCCGACGCGTTAGCATGGCGCCTCCTTTCGGATCCACCCTTGAAAGGAAGCAACCCGGATGCCATCTTTTCAAGTGGCGAGGGCTCAGGCAGTTCCGGTGTCCTCTTCTGAAAGCGGCGCCCGTCAGCCCGCCACAGCCAAGACCGGCAGCGGTCGCGGCCGGCGTGTGTCCAGCCGCCAGAGGCCGGCGCGCGTTGCGGCTTCGAATGCCGCGCGCATCTCGCTGTCCGCGGGCCGTCGGTTGATGTCGGCGTAGCGCACGCTTCCCGAGGCGTCTGTCTCGCCGACCAGGTACTCCGGGCGGTACTGGCTCATGATGTTCACGTACGTGTCCGCGGAAATCTCCCGCGCGAGCCATTGGAAAATCGCGGCGGCCTCGCCGGTCTGGCCCGGCATGACGAGGTGCCGCACGAGCACGCCGCGCCTGGCCAGGCCGTCCGGCCCGAACTTCAGGACGCCCACCTGCCGGTGCATCTCTCGTATGGCCTCGCGGGCCCGCTCGGGATAATCGCGCGCCCGCGACAGGGCGACCGAGGTCTCAGGCTTCCAAAACTTGAAATCCGGCATGTAGATGTCGATCAGGCCATCGAGGAGCTTCAACGACGAGAGCGCATCGTAGGCGCTCGTGTTGTAGACGATCGGGAGCTTGAGTCCGGTGGCTGCCGCCGCGGCAATCGCCTCTATGACCTGCGGCGCAACGTGCTCGGGTGTCACGAAATTGATGTTGTGACAGCCCTGCCGCTGCAGGCCGAGCATCAGCCGGGCGATGTCGTCTGGACCGCACTCCCCGCCGAGCTGCTTCTGCGAGATGTCCCAGTTCTGACAGAAGGCGCAACGCAGGTTGCACATCCCGAAGAAGATCGTCCCGGATCCGTGCGATCCGCGCAGGCAGTCCTCCTCGCCGAAGTGCGGGAAGGCGGACGACACGATCGCAAAGCGCCCCGTATGGCACGCGCGTGTCTCGTTCTCGAGTCGGTTGATTCCGCAATTGCGGGGACAGGCATGGCAGTCAGCGAGCTCTGCCAGAGCCTGCTCGACCCGTTGCCCGAGCCGCCTCTCCCGCCCCAGTCGCAGGTAGGCCGGCTCGAAAGGCTCGATCAGAAAGCGGCGATCGACATCAGCCCTCAGCATGGCCGTGATGGTCGATGTTAAACCCGCCGTGAGAAAAACGGGGCGCTCGCGCGCCCCGCCTTTTCGAAAGCGAAGGTCGGTGGCCTAGCTCTTGGGCGCCGATTTGGTCCGGCGAAGCTCGGTCAGCATCTTCTGACCGTCCTTATCGATGTAATCGAAATGAACCGAGTCGCCCGTCTTCAGCTCCTGGATGATCAGACCGTCCTTGAGCTTCGTCGTCTCGGTCCAGATGAAAGTCGCCGAATCGCCCTTTTCTCCTTGGACGGTCAACGTCTTCTGGGTCAAGTCGATATTGGTGATCTTCCCTTCATGGAGCCTCTCTCCCGCAAATACGGTAGCGCAAAACGCCACCACCAGAACGGCCACCAAAGTGGACACTTTCGTCTTCATGACGAGTTACCTCCTGGGTCAAATTCGATTCAAAATTCGCGCCAGCTCGGAAGGGGTGATAGACTCAGTCATCCTGTCCCGCTCGCCTTTTGCCAGACCTCGCTCTGACAGACCCCGAACGACAGCAGGAAGAGAGGCAACATGGCTAGCGCCTGCAAGATTCAGGTCCGACAGACGGCCGTGCGGCCATTCCATTACGCGGCAACGCTCGTCTTGGAAGGCCTCACCGCCGCGGCGAGTCCCCTCGAGTCGCACTATTCCTACGGTGACGGCGACCTCGCTGTCTTCCTCGAAGATATGGGCGTCGAGGTGCCCGCCATCTTGCTGCTGTTGAACCGGCTGATGGAAGAGGGGTCCGCCGAGACGCCGGTCGACGTGGCTCCGGAGTTCCTCGAAGTCCTGTCGCGCCACACCCGGCCTCAATTATGAAAGAGCCCAAAAAAGACTGGGTCAACATCCTGTTTCTGGCCCTGACGCCTGTCATCGGTGTGATGGGCACCGCGGTTTACGCGATCGCCTTCGGCGTGCGCTGGTGGGAGCCCGCGCTCTTCCTCACGCTCTTCGGGCTGGTGAGCTTCTCGGTGACGGCGGGCTACCACCGCTGCTTCTCTCACAAGGCTTACGCGAGCCATCCTGCTCTCCAGGCTTACTACCTCTTTTTCGGCGCCATGGCTCTTCAGAATTCGGCGCTAAAGTGGTCCGCCGACCATCGCGACCATCATCGTTACGTGGACAAGGACTGGGACCCGTACAGCATCAAGCGCGGCGGCCTTTGGGCTCACGTGTTCTGGCTCTTCTACAAGGAGCCCCAGGAGCGCAGTTACGAAAATGTCCCCGACTTGCAGGCGAACAGTCTCGTGCGCTGGCAATACCGCTGGAACAGCTGGATCGGCATCCTCGCGGGCCTGGGGATTCCGACCTTGGTCGGAGCGCTGTTCGGCCGCCCGCTGGGCGGCCTGCTCTGGGGAGGCTTCCTGCGCGTCGTCGTGATTCATCACACGACGTTCATGGTCAACTCGGTGGCCCACCTGTACGGCACAAGGCCCTACACCGAAGACAACAGCGCCCGCGACAACGGCCTTCTGGCGTTCATCACGAACGGCGAGGGCTACCACAACTTTCACCACAAGTTCCCGTCCGATTTCCGAAACGGCGTGCGCTGGTATCAGTGGGATCCCACGAAATGGCTCATCGCGGTGCTCCACTTCACCGGCCTTGCCCGCGATTTGAGAAAGACTCCCAAGCCCGTCATCGAGAAGTCGCTTCTTCGGATGAAGCTTTCGAAGGCGGAGGCACGCCTGCCGCTGGTCCACCCAGCGGTTGCGGAGAGAATTCGCCCGCGGCTCGAGAATGCGCACCACGCGCTCGACCGCGCCGTCGAGCTCTGGCACGAGATGGACACCAAGCGCCGCGAGCTCGTGGCCCGCGGCAAGACGGCTTCCGCAGAGCTCGCCCGGTCGTGGAAACAGACTCAGCGCGAGTCGCGCGCCTCCCTCGATGCCGCCCGCCGAGAATGGCGGCACGTCGCCCGGATGCTCTCGCGGCTACCCGAGCAGGCCTGACTCGAGAAGTCTGAGCAGAGCCGGCCCGTCGAGGGCGTGTTACGAAAAGTAACGCGAAGACGGCATCTTTTCAGGGACCCGTCGCGCCCGAGCGTGTCTCTTCAATAGGTTGCGCGGCGGTAGGGGTTTTGCTCCATCTGAGAGATGTCAGGGGCGGCCAGGGGAGAATGGAGGGGGGTCGTCGAAGATGCCGAACAGGCGAGGGCACCCGAGGTACCGCACGGACGTGATGCTCGATTTCGGCGTTGCGGAGTCGAAAGTCACCGGAATGACGTGGGACGTCTCTCTCGGGGGCATGTTCGTCCGGACGAGCCGGATGCCGGACGTCGGCCAGAAGCTGCTCGTCACTCTGCGTTTTCCCGAGGGCCGGCAGCTTCTCGTCCAGGCCGAGGTCGTCCGAATCTTCCATCCCTCGGCGATTCTCCGCGACGTCCTGCCGGCCGGCTTCGGGGTCTCGATCAGGAACGGCGACAGCTACAAACGATTCGTCGAGTCCGTGGCGGCGACTACCGAGCCGGTGCCGACCTCACACTGAAAGCCTGCGCCTCTACCAGGTTCGGCGCAGCGCGTGCGCCTCGGTGTTGAAGACGACTCTGTCGAGCTCCAGAGCCTCCGGTGAAAAGAGCAGGTAGAGGTACTTCAGCGTCTCGGCCAGAAAGTAGCTCGGCATGAGGTCGCCCTTCTCCTTCGTCACCACGCTCTTCAACGTCGTGTAGCCGTTGTCGGTGCGGCAGTGTTCCACGATGGAGCGGAAGAGAGCGCGGCCCATCTCGAGGTACTTAGGATCCTTCGTATCGTGGAAGAGATAATAGGCGGACTCGACTATCTCCGGCCGAAGCGGGTAGCCGGCCCGGTTGGCCTTCATGGCGCGGTAGTCCAGCACCTCAGGCTCGATCCCGTGAATTCTCCACATGCGAAACCCTGAATCCTGCAGCCGCTTCGCGCGGGGAAGGTCGCCGCCCAACGCCAGGACCGCCGGCAAGAAAGCGTGGAGCGCGCCATACGTCGTAGACGTGCGCTTACCCGTCGTCATGTTCGCCTCTCCGTACCAGAGTCCCGTCGGCTCCTCGTCGGCCAGGTACCGGTTCACGGCGCGGATGCTCTGCCGGAACATCTCCCCGCACTCGTTGTCGCCGAAGAGCTTCTCGCACTTGATCAGATACTCGTAGTACGAGTCGATACCGCCGCCCACGTGGCTCGTGGAGCTCGTCCACGCGCCCGTCTCGACGTCGATCTCCTCACCGATCAAACCGGTCCTGGCGCGGCGCTTGTACAGCTCGACGAGAGCTCTCTTGGCCTTGTCGTAGAAGACGTCCCGTTTCGTCAGCCGCCCGAGCGTGCCGAACTCGAGCATCAGCGTGCCGATCTCGGCGGGGTTCGACCGGGCGCCGTTCGTCTTGCCCGTCTTCAAGTTGACGTACATATAAGGCATCCCGGTGGGAGAGTCGAAAACGGGCAAGAGCCGGTTGCCGAGGTCTTCGGCCAGAGCCAGGAGGCGCCGGTCGCCCGTCATCTGGTGGACCGCAAGCAGGCCTCCGAGGATGCGAATCGTGATCTCGAAGTTCTTGACGGAGATGTCCCTGTCGAAGGAAAGGTTTTCGAGGAGAAAGGCCTTTGTCGTCTCCGCCTCGTCCTTCAAGCCCAAGAGGAGCATCGTGTCGAGGGCGTCGACCGGGGTCATGTAAAGCGTCTCAGCGTGCCAGTCCTTAAACGTCCTGCTCACGGGCTTCAGCTCGTCGTGTCCCCAGGCGTGCTTCTTGTACCCCTCCCAGGCGTGGACGAACTCCGCGCGGACCTGTCCCGCGAGCTCGGCCCGGCCGACCGGTGCCGGCGTCAGGCTCAGCTCTCCGCCTGCGTTGCACACCGCCGCAGCTCCGAGCAGAGCGAACGAGAGGACGACGCGCTCTTTCATCGGTGAACGCTCATCGATCCTGTGCCTGTCGCCTCGCGGGTCGGGCGCATGAGAACGCCGCCATCCGGACGAAGCGTGATCGACGGGAACGGCACAGGGTCGGGCCCGGCCATCTCGAGACGGAAGCCGCGCAGGATGGTAACGAGGACGAGCACGGCTTCCATCATCGCGAACCGTTCGCCGATACAAACTCGCGGGCCACCGCCGAAAGGAATGTAGACGTACTTCGGCAGTCTTGCCGTGCTGCCATCCAACCAACGCTCGGGGCGGAAGGTCTCGGGCTCGTCGAACCAGCGCCCGTCGCGGTGGAGGACCCACGGAGAAAAGTAGATCGTTGCCCGCGCGGGAATGGAGTAGCCCCCGACCACGCAGTCGGCGACGGCCTCCCGCCCGATAGCGTAGGCCGGGGGATAGAGACGCATCGATTCCTTGACGATCGCCTCCGCGTAGGGCAGGCGAGGCAGGTCCCCCGCCGCGGGCAGGCGGTCGCCGACGACATCGATGATCTCGCGGCGGAGGCTTTGCCTGGCGCCAGGGTTGCTGGCGAGGAGGAAGAATGTCCAGGAGAGGGCGATCGCCGTCGTCTCGTGGCCGGCGAGAAAGAGGGTGATGAGCTCGTCGCGCACCTGTTTGTCGGGCATCGGCCGGCCCTCTTCGTCGCGGGCAGCGAGGAGCATCGAGAGAAGATCGCCCCGATCGCCTGGACGGGTGCGCCTCTCCGCCAGCACGCGCGCGACGAGGCGGTCGAGCAGTGCGACGCCCCGCCGATACCAGATGTTCCCGGGCGTGGGTATCGAGTCGGGAATGCGCACCGGCCGGCGAAATCGGCGGGCGATCTCGCGGATGATCCGGTCAAACGACCGGCCAATCTCGTCTAGCTCCTCCTCGAGCTCGGCGTCGAAGAGTGTCTTCGAGACGATCTCCATCGTCAGGCGCATCATGTCGCGGTGGACGTCGCGCACCTCGCCGTCGCGCCAGCGCGAGGCGAGCCGGTCCGCATAGGCGGCCATGACATTTCCATACGCGGCAATTCGCTCGGGATGAAACGCGGGAGCCGCCAGGCGCCGCTGCTTGAGCCAGAAATCGCCCTCGCTCGTCAAAAGGCCGTTGCCGAAGATCGCCGTGACGTGCCGCCAGAAGAAGGTGTGCTTGACGAAGTTCGTGCGCTGGGTCAGAAGGACGGTCTCGATATCCTGCGGGCTCTGGATGAGAAACGCGTCGCGTCCCGGCAGCCGGAAGTGAACGAAGTCTCCGTGGTCGCGCACGGAGGCCGTCAGAAAGCCCAGGATGTCGCGGGCGAAATCCGGAAGGCTGCCAACCAGGAACCGGCCCCGAGGCCCCGGCGGCCGCGCGGATGGGGGCTCACCGGTGGCGGCCCGACTCGTGCTCACGGCTTCCGGATCACCCCTCGCGGGTGTGGCGCATGATCGGCTTGCGCTTGGGTCCCTTGCGCTTCGCCCTCACGGCCCGTCTCTTCGCCGGCTTGCGGGTGGCGCGCGGGGCTTTCTTCATCGTGAGAGTCTACGCCGGCTGTGACCCGGTCATAGAATGACCGGACCATGCGAAAAAAAGATCTGGGCGCTCTCGTCGCGGTTGGTCTGGTCTCTGGTCTGGCAGCCCCGATGGCCGCCGCGCCGCCCGTTCCCACCTCCGCCTTCTTCCAGTCACACCGCGAAAAGCTCGCCGGCTCGCTCCCGCCCGGCTTCATCGCGGTTTTCCGATCGGCTCCCGAGTCGAACGCGGGCGTGCGCGCTGACTCCTACCGGCAGGATTCCGACTTCTGGTACCTGACGGGCTTAGACGAGCCCAACGCCATCGCCGTCTTTCACCCCGGCGCTCCGGCGGAGAGCCGCTTCGTTCTCTTCGTCCAGCCCAAAGACTTCGCGGCCGAGCAGTGGACCGGCTGGCGGGCCGGCCTGGAGGGCGCGAAAAAAGACTACGGGGCGGGGCAGGCCTATGCAGTCGCGGAGTTTTGGGAACGGTTCCCGGCTCTCTCGGCGGCGGCGCAGACGCTCACTTACGGAGCCCCCGGCGACAAGGAATTCCAACAGCGGTTGCTCGAGGCTTGGAACGCGGGCAACACGAATGCCGTCTCGCCGCGGCCGGCGGCCGAGGCCTCGCCGATTCTGGCCGGCCTGCGTCTGATCAAGGACCCGGTGGAGCAGGATCTCCTGCGCGAGGCCAGCCGCATTTCGGCCGACGCGCACAAAGCCGCCTTGAGAGAGCTCGCGCCTGGTCGCCACGAGTACGACCTGAAGGCTGCCATGGTCGGCGTCTGTGTCTCGCGCGGGGCGGCTCGCACGGCCTATCCCCCTATCGTCGCCTCGGGCAGGAACTCCGTCATCCTCCACCACGAGCGCGACGACAGGAAGCTCGAGAACGGCGACATCGTCGTCAACGACACGGGCTGCGAGTACAGCATGTACGCCGCGGATGTGACGCGAAGCTACCCCGTCTCCGGCCGCTTTTCTCCCGAGCAAAAAATGATCTACACGATCGTGCTCGCCGCGCAGAGGGCGGGCTTTGCAGCCGTACGGCCCGGGACGCCCTTCCACGAGGTGCATGACGCGACGGTCCGTGTCGTCGTGGACGGCCTCGTGAAGCTCGGTATTCTCTCGGGAGACCGTGACGAGATCTTTCGCACGCGCGACTACCAGAGGTTCTATCCCCACGGCTCGAGCCACTGGATTGGATTGAACGTTCACGACGCGGGCAGCTACGGGTATCCGCCCGGTGTCGCGCGCCTCGAGCGCTACAGCAAGGCGCAGACGAAACTGGAGGCCGGAATGGCGCTGACCGTCGAGCCCGGAATCTACATCCCGGAGCGGTCGACCGCGGATCCGAAGTGGTGGAACATCGGCGTGCGCATCGAAGACACCCTTCTCGTGACAACGACAGGGATGGAGTGCCTCTCTTGCGGAGCGCCGAGCGAGATCGCCGACGTCGAAAAGGCGATCGCCGCCGGTCGCACGCAGAAGGACAGGACAGGTAAGACCAACTGAAGCCCTCCGGGGTTAGGATTCGGCTCAGGATGTTCGAGGAGCGCGAAGAACGCCGATTCGCTCGCTGGGTCTGCCGTGATTGCCGGTCGGTCCGGTTCGCGCCGATCCCCAGGGACGGGCGGCTAAAATGCCCGATTTGCTATTCGGCGGAGGTGTTCGTTCCCAGGCGGCACGCTCGCCGCGATCCTGCCGATCGCGGCAAGCGCCCCGAGGAAATCCCGCCCGGCCCGCCCTAAGCCGCCGGGCAAAGAGAAAGAGGCGGGCATGGCCCGCCTCGCAGAACCGGTCGCGATCGTTTCGTCAGTCGAGCTGCAGGTCCAGCTCGGAGTGGCCGGGCACCCTGGGCGCCGAGTTCATCTCGTCCGTTTCGGCCGCGGCAACCGCGCCGCTGCCCTGTCCGGAACTCGCCGCTGCCGCCGCGACGGACCGCGCTTCGGCTCTGGCGGTCCCACTGCCAGGCGTCAGAGAGAGCCCCAGCGTCACCAGCGCAATCGCCGTGACAAAAACGGCAGCGATCGAAGCGCTGCGTGCGGCCCCGCGAATTTCTTTCTTTTCCGATCTCATGGCTCCCTCCTTCGCGGCACGAGGAGAGCAAAGGGCGGGCCAGATCATTGCGAAGGCGGCGGGAGGAAAAGTCCTTTGTTTCCCGTTGTCCCGAAGAACTCGAAAACAGGCGGCAGTCAGGCCGTCCACTTTCTGAATTCAGATTCTAGACTCTGGAAACCGGGATCCGGTGTTTCTGGATTCTCTGATAGAGAGAACTGCGAGAGATTCCCAGCTTTTCCGCCGCGCGACCGACATGACCCTTTTCGTCCAGGAGAGCTCTCTCGATGAGACGGCGCTCGGCCTGTTCGAGCGTCAATCCCGCAAGCTCTTCCTTCGAGGAAGGCGGGACGTCGAAATCGAACCCCAGGTCGCCCGGCTCGAGCGCCGTCTTGTCGGTCAGCAGCGTCGCTCGCTCGAGCACGTTGCGAAGCTCGCGGATGTTCCCGGGCCAGGAGTGAGCCTGAAGCCGCCGGAGGGCCGCTGGCAAAAGGCTCGCCTCCTGCCGCCCGAGCTCTCCGGCGATTCTCCGAAGGAAGTGCTTTGCGAGCGCGGGAATGTCCTCGGCTCTCTCCCGCAGCGGCGGCAACTGCAGCGGAATCGTGCTGATGCGGAAGAAGAGGTCGCTTCGGAACTTCTTCTGCTCGACCAGGCTCGGCAGGTTCTGATGCGTGGCCGCGATCAACCAGATGTCGACCTGGCGATCGCGCACTTCCCCGAGGCGGCGGAAGCGGCCCTCTTCGAGTACCTTGAGCAGCTTCGGCTGGACTTGAAGATCCACGTCCCCGATCTCGTCGAGAAAAAGCGTGCCCCGATCCGCCACCTCGAGAAGACCGGTCTTGGCCGAGACAGCGCCGGTGAAGGCTCCTCTTTCGTGGCCGAACAACTCGGTCTCGAGAAACTCCCGGCGCAGGCCCGCACAGTTGAGATCGACAAAGCTTTCCTCGCTGCGAGGCCCGCGTTCGTGAAGCCAGCTCGCCAGCACTCCCTTACCCGTTCCGGTCTCTCCGCGGATCAGGACAGGCCGGTCTCCCTGGAGCACGCGCTCGGCCTGCTCGGCCAGCAGCCGCATGGCCGAGCTGCCGCCCAGGAAAGGATCCAGCGGCCCTCGCGTCCTCAGGGACTCGTCGCGAAGGCGGCGGCGCCGGTTGCGCCGGTTCTCCAGAGCGCGCTGAAGAACGAGCAAGAGCGCCAACCGGTCGATCGGCTTCAGCAGGAACTGGTCGGCTCCCTCCTGCAGTGCCTGGACAGCCACGTCGAGGGCCGAGTACTCCGCCAGGACGATGCACGGTGCGCCCGTTCCGGCCGCCTGGATGTGGGAGAGGAGGTCGAGCGCCGTGCCGTCCGGCAGCCGGCTGCTGGTGATCACCGCGTCCGGTCGTGCGGCGCGCCACCGGTCGACCGCGGCACCGCAGGTCTCGGCCTCCACGACTTCGTACCCATCGGCGGCGAGGATCTTCTGAAGCGCCAGGCGAGTGTTCGCGTCGTCGTCGACCAGAAGGACTCGTTGCCTGGAAGGAGGAATCGGAGGCTCCTTTCCGCGCTTCGCCTCGCCGGAAATATATCGCCCGCGAACGGTGGAAACGCCGCCCGGGGGCCTCGAAACCTCCGTCGCGGGGGACTTTCTCTGGGTTCGGCGCGGCGGCAAGGACTTTCTGATCCGCGATTTTGCGCGTCATCGATGAAGCGCAATCCCTCTTTGCGCCGCTGCGCAAGCTCGATCCCGAGCGTTCCGAGCTCGCGCGCCACCAGTCGCGCCTCGAAGCCCAACAGGCCGCCCTGGACCGCGAACAAGAAGAAATCGACAGGGATTCTGATGAGCTCTCGGAAGACTCCAGTGGGCGAGGCGACGAGTCGGCTCGCGGGCGCCTCGAGCGCCGGAAGCGAGAGCTCGAAGCGCGGATGCGCGCCCTCGAGAGCCGGGAACGGGAGCTGGAGAACGTCGAGCGCTCGATCGAGAAGCGAGAGGACGAGCTCGAGAGAAGGGCCGAGCGCGAGCTCTGGAGCCTCATCGACCGGACGATCGCCCGCGGGCTCGCCCGGCCCGCCGAATAGTCGGGCTCACGCCGTCGGCCGGTCCGCTCGCCGAGCAGGGGTCAGACACGGAACGAAGCCCGGGCGCGGGGCGGACAAGCCCCGCGCCCGGCAGTCGGGTCAGAGCGTCAGGGTTCCCGTCCGGATGAGGTAGGCGAGCCGCGCTCGCTGTGGCGAGTCGAGCAGCTTGTGAATCCGCCCGAGAGCATTCACCACGGCGCCGCGGAGCCTCTCGGCGCTCTGAAGCCGCAGTGCAGCGCCCGAGTTGGCCTTGGTCTCGTCGAACGCGTCGCCGGCGACCGCATCGGCGAACGCCGAGAGAGCGCGGCGCTGGTCCACAGCCGCCTGGGCCCGCTCGGTCTTGAGCTCGTCGAGAATCCGGGCGAGCTCGGCGACCTGCTGCTCCTCGAGTTGAAGTTTGTAAGCCAGGAAGCGCAGCGGACGCCGCACGCCGAAGGCGCCGCCCCCGAAACCGAACGGACTCGGGTCGTCTTCGCCGGCGGCGCCGTACTGCCAGGCGCGATGCCAGCCTCCGGCTCGCCCGGGCCCGCAGCCCATCCCGACGCGGCTCTCCCCTCGATGCTCGCGCTTCCACCAGGATATGAATCCGGGATACATAGGACCTCCTCTCGCCGGGGCCATCGCTCCCGGCGGGTACTCTGGCGTGGGCGAAATGCCTCACGCCGTGGACAAAGACTAAGAAAGTATTCGGGACTCGTCAAACATGGTCCCAAATCCGGGCTCGAGTAGCCCCGTCTCGCGACCGTAGTCCTGCTTCGATGCCGCGCCGAGCCTGGCGTGCCGGCACCCCTTTTCGAGATAAGCCCTTGTCACGAGAGGCGTTGGGTCTGAAACCACCACCTGGCATCCCGCGTGCTCAATGGCAAGCGAGTCAGAAAGAAAGGAGCACCGAGATGAAGACGAAGACGCAACCCCGAATCGCAAAAGTCCGCAAGAGCAAGTCTGCGTGGAAGGCCCGGGACTTGAGACCCAAGACGGATCCGAAGGGCGGGTGTCAGAACAATCTCAAGCAGCTGTATCTCGGCTCCCATTTTTAGACGTCGTCAACGACTCGTGTGGTCGCTCGCCTTTCTAAGCCGGCGGCGCAAGGTGGCCTGCAGGCCGAAGTAAAGGACGCCGAATGCGAGCCCCCGCTGCGGCTGGACGCTCCAAAGGTCCTTAAGACGAGGACCGCCGTGATGCCCGCGAGGTAGCAACGGCATGAGCTATCGTACCGGCGAGACCCGCTCAGGCGAACAGACAAGTGAGGTTCGATATGAAGCGTCTAAATCTTCTCCACCCACTCCTCGTGTTCGCGTTCTGCCCTGTCGCGATGCTCGCCGCGGGCGCGAAGGGACCCGACCTGGCAACGGCGAAGATCATCGACCTGACGCACCCGTTCGACGAAAAGACCATCTACTGGCCGACCTCGCCTTCGGTCTTCGAGCTGACCAGACTCGCTTTCGGCGACACGCCTGCCGGCTATTTCTATGCCTCCAATTCCTTCTGCGCTCCCGAGCACGGCGGGACTCATCTGGACGCCCCGATCCATTTCTCGAAAACCGGCCGCACAGTCGATCAAGTCCCGGTGCGGCAGCTCGTCGCGCCGGCCGCCGTCATCGACGTCTCGAAGAAAGCCGAAGCGGATGCCGACTACCGTTTGACCGCCGAGGACGTTCGCACGTGGGAAAAAGCGCACGGGACGATCGCCGCGGGAACGATCGTGCTCTTGAGGACCGGCTGGGGCCGGCGCTGGCCCGACCGGAAACGGTATCTGGGCGATGACACAAAAGGCGATGCCTCGAAGCTCCACTTTCCGTCCTACGGCAAGGAGGCCGCGGACCTGCTGGTGCGCGAGCGTAAGGTCGGTGCGCTCGGCATCGACACGGCATCGATCGACTACGGTCCGTCGAAGGATTTCATCGTCCACCAGATTGCGCTCTCCGCGCAGGTGCCGGGGCTCGAGAACCTGGCCGACCTCGAAGAGATCCCCGAGACGGGGGCCTGGGTCGTCGCGCTGCCCATGAAGATCGCCGGCGGCTCCGGCGGCCCTCTGCGCATTATTGCGGTCGTGGCGAAATAACGGACCAGCCAGCCGAGAGCCGGGACAACCGCCGCCCCGCGCTGGAATGCCCTCCGGGCGGCCGCAGGTTGGTCCTTCTGAGGAGGTCCACATGAAGAGAGTTTTCTCGATCGTCGCCCTTTGCCTGACCGTGGCCGCGGCCGCGGCCGCGGCGGAAATCCACGGCACGTTGAGCGAGAACGGCAAATCTCTGCCGCAGGGAGCCGCTCTCAAGCTCGAGTGCGCAAGCGCCTCGGCATCGGCCACCACCGATCAGTTCGGCTCCTACAGTCTCAAGATCGCGGCGACGGGAGACTGCCGGCTCACGCTCGACTACAAAGGCGCGAGCGCCTCTTTAAACGTGACCCTCTACGAGAAGCCGAGCCGCTACGACCTGGTCGTCAAGGTGGAGTCGGGCAAGCTCAGCCTCGCGAGGAAGTGATGGCCGAAGAGCCGGCCGATCGAGGGCCTGAGCGCGACGCGTGGGACAAGGCCGACATCATCCTGAAGCCGGTGGGCGGCCTTCTGACGGCGATCGCCGTGGCGGTCCTCGGCTTCTGGACGTCCAGTTACCTGCGCGAGCGCGAAGGGCGGGAAACGGCGCTGCGGGAACGGATGCAGACGAGCGAGACGAACGCGCGGCTCTACTCCGAGCTCATCAGCAAGCGCGAAGAGTCCGAGAGCGCCCTGCGCAAGGACATGTTCACCTCCATCATCAACTCGTTTCTCAAGGAAGGCCCGGCCACACCCGAGCAGAAGCTGTTGAACCTCGAGCTTCTCGTCTACAACTTTCACGAGTCGCTGAACTTGAAGCCCCTCTTTCTGCACATCGAGAGAGAGGTCAAGGGAAGCCCGCGGCGATCGGAGCACCTTTCGCGTCTCAATCGGGTCGCCGAGGAAGTAACCAAGAAACAGATGCTCGTGATCGAAGAGGGCGGCGAGACCTTCGACGCCACGATCAACTGGAAGACGCTCGCCTTCCCCTCGCCGGACGGGAAGGCGGCAACGCCTTCCGTGGCGAAGGATCTGATTGTCGACGGCGTCCGGCGAAACTTGAAGCTGGAGGTTCTGGGAGCTGATCGGGACAACGAGCAGCTCCAGCTGCGCATGACGATTCGAACGGCAGAAGGCAGCGGGGTCGACACGACCGCGACGGAGTTCTGGATCGGGCACTTCGACTTTCCTATGATCGACAACACGCGGCTGCCGCACGATCAGCGTCTGGCCGTCGTCTTGAACAACTTCGACGCCGCCCGCGGCGTCGCGGACGTCACGGTGGCCTGCTTCCCCGGCAAGTACGCGGGCCTGCGCGAAAAGCCCTACTACGACGAGATCCTCGCCAAGCTTCTGGCCGCCAACCAGAACGTCGCCGCGGCGGCCGGGACCTCCCGACCGGCGCCGAAATGAGTGTGGGTCTGAAACTCATGACCAAGCCGAGAGCGCTCGCCCCTGCGAGCTTTCTTTTGCTGTCCTTCCAAGTCCTGCCGGCGCTGGGCCAGTGCCCGGCTGGAACCTGGGTAGGCCTATCGTCGATGAACGAGCCGCGGCAGGAAATGGCCGTCGCCGCTCTGAATGACAGGATCTATGCCGTCGGAGGGCTCTCGGGCCGCGCCAACGCGACCGAGATCTACGACACCATCTCGAATGCCTGGGGTGTCGGCGCGGATCTGCCGGTCGATACGGACCACGCCTGGGCCGTTTCCGCAAATGGGCGGCTGTACGTGGGCGGCGGCCGCACCAACCGCGTCTTCTTCTACGACCCCGTCCCCGCGGCGTGGACCGAGGTCGCGTCTTCGACTTTCGTGCACGGCGGGACACCCGCGGCTGTCGTCCTGGATGATCTCATCTACGTCGCCGGGGGAGCGGGCGGAGGCATGGCCGGTAACGAGCTCGAAGTCTACGATCCCGCCGGGAATCGATGGAGGACTCTGGCGCCGATGAGCTGCGCTCGCAATCACACGGCGGGCGGTGTGATCGGCGGCAAGCTCTATGTCGCGGGAGGTCGGCCTGGAAATCAGGATTGTCTGGAAGTCTACGATCCCGCCGCCGACACCTGGGCGCGGAAGGCTCCGATGCCGACCGGACGCTCGGGCGTCGCCGGCGCGGCGGTTTTCAACTGCCTCTACGTCTTCGGCGGGGAAGGAAACCCGGCCGATCCAGACGGGATATTCCATCAGGTCGAAGCCTACGATCCGGTCCGCGATGCGTGGGCGCAGCTGCCGCCCATGCGAACCGCTCGGCATGGCATCTACGCGGCGATCATCGGCAATCTGATCTACCTGCCCGGCGGCGCAACCCATCAGGGATTCGGCGTGACCGGCGTCAACGAGGTCTACAGAGTCGGCCTTCAGCCCCGCCTGGACGTGATCCCCGCGCAGCGCCGTCGACGAAGCTAAGGCCAACCCTCCGGCCTGATGTCCTCGATCGAGGAATGGCAGAGATCCTGCACTCTATGGAAGCGTCATGCGACTTGGGAGGTCCATCATGAAGCGTTTTCCATTAATGTTTCTTTCATTCTTTTTCGTGGCCGCGCTCGCCATCGCCACCGTCCATGCGCTCTATCGGATCGACTTGCGGGATGGCCGCTCCGTGTTCTCCAGAGACCTTCCCGTCCACCGCGGGAGCGTCGTGCTCTTCCATCTCTACCCGAGCGGCGTTCTGACGAGCGTTCCGGAAGAGGATGTCGTGCGCGTTCAGACGGGCGCCGTCGAGAGCGCCGCACGGGCTCTGCAGCCGGGAGACGTCGTTGTCCTCGGCCCGACCGGCGGCGGGCAGACGAGCACCGCGGCAACGGGGCAGCCGGTGTACGGAACTTCCGGCGCGACGATTCCCGGAGGCGTCTACGATCCGAGAAATCCCGCGTACGGATACGGCCCTCCGCGTATCGGCCCCAACGGTCAGCCTCTCGTGATGTCCCCGGGTGTCGGGGCGACGACAGGTGATCTGGCGCGCGCGCAGTCCGGACAGCTTCCGACGGCCCAGACGCCGATCGGGCCTAATGGTTTCCCTGCAGCGCCCGGCCCTGTGACGGTGATCGGTCCCGACGGGCTCCCGATTCTGGCTCCGCCTGGCACGCCCGGATCGGCTCAGCCGACGATCGGCCCCAATGGGACGCCGATTCTGGCTCCGCCTGGCGCTCCGGGCTCGGCCCAGCCGACCATAGGCCCCAACGGAACGCCCATCCTGGCTCCGCCGAAGTGACCCCGCCTCCGACAGGGTGGGCGTGCGGAACGCTACCGCGAGGGGGCTTGGCCCCAACGCTGTGAAAAAGCCAGATCCACGAACACGCGCCACTCGGACTGCGTCTGGCGCCCTTCGAAGAAGCCCGAGTAGGTCGTCTTGCGGCTGTACCAGGAGTAGCCCGCGCCCACGCCCACCGGTCCTTTGAGCGGAAGACGCAGCGACCCACGGTAGTACTGAAGCGTGCTGTTGTTCGAGCTTCCGTTCACCGTGTGAGCCCACGCGAAGCCGTAGCCCACCCCGACGATCTCGCGGCCTTCTCTGAAGAGACGTGCGGCGGCGCGGAACCCGGCGCCGGAGGCGTAGTCGTAGGTGCGGCCCGACTTGGGATCGGCAAAGTCTGTGGTCTGGATGCCGGCCAGCGGGAGCACGATCAGGCCGACGTCGGTCATAGCCTGCAGGCGCGGCCCCAACTGGTATCGCGAGAGGATCCCGGCGCCGAAGATCTGGGCGCCAAACACCTGCGACTCGTTGTTGAAGTACTCGTACTCCTGGGAGAGGCCGACGATGTGCCGCACCGCATCGGAGGAATCGGTCAGCTCCCATCCCTTCAAGACTCCTCGCTCCTCGATCCGCGACACGAGCGCGCCTCCCGGCTGGTTGAGGTCGATGCCGACCCAGAAGGAATCGAAGGGATGCTGGATCTCGCCGGCGAAGGGATCCCCATAGAATCCGGAAAAGGAAAGGATCCACTGGTTCGGGTGCGCGGTTCCGTCGACGTTGCGGTACCCGATGTCGCCGGCCAGGGTGAAACGGCTCGGAAAGCGATCGTCGGGGTTTGCGAATTCGCGGGTCGCGTCGCCGTACAGGAGTCGGGTGAATGCGCCGACCGGGTCGAAGACCGCGGCGCCGAGCTCTCGCCAGAGGCGGCCGGATCCGCTCGCGCTGTTGTCGCGGATCATCGTCGCCACGCGGTGCGAGATCTCGCCGCGGGTCATTCCGCCGAGCGTCGTGTTGACGCCGTCGTTGACGGACCGCTGCGTGTTCTCCATGCAGCATTCCCAGAGCAGGCTGCCCACGAGCGTGAAAGCCCCGGATTCCCAGTAGCCGTAGCCGTTCGACCGCGCGGCGGTGAAGAAGAGACTGCCGTGATACGGGTGGGCGGACTGGTTGATCGTGAAGGTGTCGCTGTCGTAATCGAATCCGTTCTTGAAGTTTGTCTTGATCGTGTCGAAGGAGATGTACGCAAAATCTTCTTTCGTGACGTAGCGGTTGAAGGCCCAGGGCCCGACTTCAAGAAGAGCGACCTCGCCTGCGGCCGTAAAAAAGCGTTTCGGAGCTGTCTGGACGGGCGGCGCCGGTTCGACCGGAGCGCCGGCGAGCAGTCGCTTTGCCGGCAGACGCGGGCGACGAAAGTCGAAGCCCCCGCGAAGCCGCCATGGGATGGCCATGCCGATTCGGATGTCCGGTGGTGAGTCGCGGCAGATTTCGACAGCGGGCTCGGCGCCGGCGACCGGGCGGCCCCGGTCCTGGGCCGCGGCGGGACGCGCGAGGAGCGTCGCTGCCACCAGAAGGAAACCCGCCTTCCATCGGCGCACGGGAAGGGCATCAGGCCATCGCACGACTCACCATTGAGTCCCTGCGGAGCAAGAAAAGTGCCCGGTGGAATCGGCAATCCGAAAGAACCCTGCGCCACGGCGGCGGTGCGGTATCGTTCTGGCGAGTTTCATGCACCGGCTCACCCGGCGGCCGACGGTCCACAAGTTCGGCGGCGCCTCGCTGGCCGACGGCAGCGCGCTGGCGCACGCGATCGGGCTGACTGCGGCCGGTCCGCGTCCTGCGGTGGTCGTTGTCTCCGCCTTCGCCGGCGTGACGGACCGCCTGCTCGAGATCGCGCGGGCGCTCTCCTTGAGAGACGACCGCCGCGTGCGGGAAGACGTCGCGCAGCTGCGCCACCTGCACGCCGCCGCGATTAAGGCTGTCATCCCGGCGAACCGGCGCGGCCCGGTGCGCCGGTCCTTGCGGGCCGCCTTCGCGGAGCTCGACGCGCTCACGCAGGCTCCGGTGTTTCTTCGTGAGCTGCCTCCCTCGGCTCTCGATCCTCTGCTTGCGCGCGGGGAAGAGCTCGCCACGGCGATTTTTGCCGCTGGCTTGAGCGCCCGGCGCGTGCCGGCACGATGCGTGTCGGCCCTCGAGCTCGTGGCGACCGACGGACGCGCCGGCGGGGCATCGCCCGACCTCGCCCGAACGGACCGCCTCGTGCGCGAGCGGCTCCGGCCGCTTCTGGCGAAGGGAATCGTGCCCGTCGTGCCGGGGTTTCTCGGCGCGGCGCCGGACGGGCGCGCGGTCACGCTCGGGCGCGGGGGCTCGGACCTGACGGCCTCGCTCCTGGGGCGTGCCCTCGCGGCGGAGCGCATCCTGCTCTGGAAAGACGTGCCTGGATTCCTGACGGCCGACCCGCGCGTGGTCGCGGACGCGCGCGTGATCCCGCAGCTGCACGTGCGGGAGGCGGCGGAGCTCGCTTACTACGGCGCGAGGGTTCTCCATCCGCGCGCCTTGATTCCCCTGGCCGGACGCCGCATCCCGATCTTCCTGCGGCCTTTTGCCGACGCCGGCTCCTCGGGCACCGAGATCTCACGCCGGAGAACGCTCGCCCGGTATCCCGTCAAGGCGCTCTCGGCCATTGGCGGCCAGGCGCTCTTGACCGTCAGCGGAAACGGGATGCTCGGCGTGCCGGGCATCGCCGCCCGGACTTTCGGCGCGCTCCACCGCGAGGGGATCTCCGTCTCGCTGATCTCGCAGGCCTCCTCGGAGCACTCCATCTGCTTTTCGGTCCCGGCAGTCCAGGCGCCAACCGCCCGCCGCGGCCTGCTCGCCGAGTTCTCCCGCGAGATCGCCGATGGAGACATCGACGGGATCGAGGCGATGAGCGATCTCGCCACCGTGTCTGTCGTCGGCCTCGGAATGGCGGGCACACCCGGCATCGCGGCGCGGGTCTTCTCGGCGCTCGCTGCCGGCGGCATCAACGTGATCGCGATCGCGCAGGGCTCTTCGGAGCTGAACATTTCGTTCCTGGTTTCGGAACGAGACGCCGCGTCGGCACAGCGCCGGGTGCACGAAGCCTTCCAGCTCTCCAAGATCGGCGGCGGAGCGGCGGCCGTGCACGACCGGTCCGACGTCGTCCTTCTCGGGCTGGGCCAGGTCGGCCGGGCGCTCGGCCGATTGTTGGCCGGGCGGCGGAGCGGAAAATTGCGGCTGACAGCGGTGATCGACCGGGGCGGCTTCGCCTTTCGTCCCGCCGGCTTCTCCTCCGCGCGGTTCGCCCGTCTCGCCAGGGTGAAGGCGCGCGGCGGCTCGGTTGCGGCCGCGGGCGGCGTGCGCGCCGGTCCCGCCGAGGCCCTCTCTTTCCTTGCCCGCCACGCCCTCTCGCGCCCGATCCTGGTGGACTTGACGACGGCGGCGACAGCGCCCCTGCTCGAAAAGGCTCTCGAGTCAGGCTTCGACCTCGTGCTCGCCAACAAGCGGCCTCTCTCCGGCCCGCGGGCGGAGGCGAAGCGGCTCGGTCAAACCGCGCGCCGGCTCGGACGCCGGATCCGCTTCGAGGCCACCGTCGGCGCCGGTCTGCCGATTCTGGACACCTACCGCAAGCTCGTCGAGTCGGGAGACCGAGTCCGACGAATCGAGGGATGCCTCTCCGGGACGCTCGGCTTTCTCTTGACGGAGATCGAGAGCGGGCGCCGCTTCTCCGAAAGCCTCGCGCGCGCCATGGAGCGCGGCTACACCGAGCCCGACCCGCGCGAGGACTTGTCGGGCGCCGACGTGGGCCGCAAGGCGCTCATCCTCGCGAGGCTGCTCGGTTTCCAGGGCGAGCCGGCGCAGGTCGCCGTCGAGTCGCTCCTTCCGGCGCGCGCGCGGCGCTGGCCGCTCGCCCGTTTCCTTTCCCACCTCGAAGAGCTGGACGCGGAGTGGGCCGAGCGCACAACCCGGGCGCGCTCCCGACACCGGGCTTTGCGGTACGTGGCGTCGGTTTCGCGGCGCCGGGTGCGGGTGGGGCTCGTGGAGGTTGCCGCGGGAACGCCGTTTGCGGGACTGCGCGGCACCGACAACCAGGTCGCGTTCGTCACCGAACGCTACAGCGCCAACCCTCTCGTGATTCAGGGCCCGGGCGCCGGCCTGGCCGTCACGGCGGGAGGCGTGTTCAACGACGTGATGGACCTGGCGGGGGCGTGAGCTCCGTTCGCGCCTTTGCTCCGGGCAGCGTGGCAAACCTCGGCCCGGGCCTCGACGTTCTCGCCCTGGCGCTCGACGGTGCGGGAGACGTAGTCACCGCGACCGCCACCGGCGACGGCGGTCTTCGCCTGACGTGCCCCGGCGCATCGCAGATCCCGTCGGATCCGGCGCTCAACACGGCCGGGATCGCGGCCTCGTCGGTGCTGCGCCGCGCGGGTGCGGCGTTCTCTGGGCTCGCTCTGGAAGTCCAGAAGGGGCTGCCCCTCTCCGGCGGTCAGGGAGGCAGCGCCGCTTCGGCCGCGGCGGCGGCGGTGGCGGTCAACGCTCTGCTCAAGGAGCCTCTGCCGCGGGAACAGCTCCTGCTGGCGTGCGTCGAAGCGGAAGAGGCGGTCGCCGGCCGCCACGCCGACAATGCCGCGGCCGCCCTCTACGGCGGAGTCGTCCTGGTGCGATCGATCGAGCCGCCGGACGTCGTGCGTCTTTCTCACCCGGCTTGGCTTCGTGTGGTCCTGGCGATCCCGGATCAGCGGCTGCGGACCGAAGAGGCTCGTGCGGTCCTGCCCCCTTCCGTCGACCGGGAAACGGCGGTGTTCCAGGCGGCACAGGTGGGAGCCCTCGTCGCCGCGCTCGCATCGGGCGACCGCGCGCTTCTGGCGCGCGCGGTCGAAGACCGTCTCGCCGAGCCGGCACGAGCGCCTCTGTTGCCCGGCTTCGCCTCAGCCAAGCGCGCGGCGGTCGAAGCGGGAGCGCTCGGTTGCTCGATCGCCGGAGCGGGGCCCGCGATGTTCGCTTTCGCCGACGGAGACGAGTCGGCGCAGCGGATTGCGCGCGCGATGGCCGCGGCCTGCTCGGCCACCGGCTGGAACGTCGAGGCGGTCGTGCGGTCGGTCGATCCACGCGGCGCCCGTCTGCTCGAGGCCGCCGAAGCAAAGAGCCGACGATGACCGGTGCCGGATCACCGGAGACTCGGCTCGTCTGTCCCGGCTGCGGCGCCGTGCTGCCGGCTCTGTCCGTGCAAAGCACATGCGTCAAGTGTGGCGGCTTGCTCTTTGCTCAGCACGAGGATCCGCCGGAGCGCGGGGCACGCCTTCGGGAGCTCTTCGCCCGACGCAGCCGCGAGCGCCTGGGCCTGGATGCATCGGGTGTCTGGCGCTATCGGGAGCTCGTTCTGCCCGGGGCGGCACAAGACGCCGTGACGCACCCGGAGGGCAACACGCCTCTGCTCGATCGGGCTGCCGTGTCGCGATGGGCCGGGATCACCGATCTGCGTTTGAAGCACGAGGGCCACAACCCGACCGGCTCTTTCAAGGACCGAGGGATGACCGTCGGCATCACGCAGGCCCGGCGCGTCAAGGCCCGAGCGGTGGCCTGCGCCTCGACCGGAAATACCGCGGCGTCGCTTGCCGCGTACGCGGCGCAGGCCGGTATCCCGGCTCTCGTCTTCGTGCCGGCCGGCCAGGTCGCCTCGGGCAAGCTCGCGCAGTCTCTGGCCTACGGGGCTCGGACACTCCTCGTGCGCGGCGACTTCGATGCCTGCCTGAAGCTGGTGCGCGAGGCCGCCCTGCGGCTCGATGTCTACCTGCTCAACTCCATCAACCCGTTCCGGCTCGAAGGGCAAAAGACGATTGTCTTCGAAGCTCTCGAGCAGCTCGGCTGGGAGCCGCCCGATTGGATCGTGCTGCCCGCCGGCAACCTCGGCAACACCGCCGCGTTCGGCCGCGCCCTCAACGAGGCGCTGCGGCTCGGCCTCATCTCGCGCCTGCCGCGCCTGGCCGCCGTGCAGGCCGCGGGAGCGAACCCGTTTGCGCGAAGCTTTCGAGAGGACTTCGCGCGCTCCCACCGAGTCCGCGCCGAGACCATTGCAACGGCCATCCGGATCGGGGATCCCGCTTCGTACGACCGCGCCGTCGAGTCGATCCGGGCGACCAAGGGAGTCGTGACCGAAGTGAGCGACGCCGAGATCCTGGAGGCCAAGGCAATCGTGGACGCGTCGGGAGTCGGCTGCGAGCCCGCCAGCGCCGCGAGCGTGGCCGGAGCGCGCCGGCTGGCGGCCGAAGGCGTTCTGAAGCCGGAGGAGCGGGTCGTCGCCATCCTGACGGGGCACATCCTCAAGGATCCGGGGCTGCTGATCACGTACCACTGCGAGACCGATCCGCTGCCCGAGCACGCGAATCGCCCCATCGAGATCGAGCCGAAGCTGTCTGAAGTGGAACGAGTGCTGGAGGCGACAGGCTTTGGCGCATGAACGCGAAAGAGTTTTCCACAGGTTGTCCAATTCTGGCGTTTTTTGCCCGCTTTACCCATAGGGGGAGTGGGCGATGCCGCCGGAAATCGAACGACCTGCGGCCTGATCGGAGGTCTTTTGTCCGGCGAGAATTACGGAACGGGTCGCATCTACCCAGATAATGGCTACGACACCGGCGGGCAGTGCGGTGACTGGAACGAGGACTGCAAGTCGGACGAGTGTGTTGTGAATGCCGCAAAAGGTTACCCAAACCCGAGTAACTACCACCTACTTCTCGGACCTAATAGCAACACCTTTGCCGGCACGATTGCCCGTGCCTGCAACTTGACGCCGCCGCCGGCTGCTGGCGGCGCCGCCACGCCGGGCTGGAACCACGCCCCAGCGCCCGCGAAGAAGGGAAAGGCTGCCGAACCAGTTAGATGCCACGTTCCGTGACACGACGCTTCCAGTTCTTCTCTTCTCGATCTTTGTGGCCGGCCTGGCGACTACCCACTGCCACTCCAAGGCTGAGTGGCCTAGTTGGGCCTCTGACCTCGCGAGGAACCTCCGCTGCGGAATGACCGTGGCCGAGGTCAACGCAATCGCCGGCCAGGAAGTCTCCTCGCTCGGTGCACGGGACCGACTCGGCACTCACTATCTTCGGCGAGGCGGCGCCGACCTCTGGTTTGACTTCAAAGACGGGGCGCTTAGAGCTGTGCTTCTGTCGAAGGTGGTAGCGCTCAAGAGAGTGACTCTTTCGCCCCGACGGGATCTCTGTACTGGTACTACATCCTTTCTTATTAGGCTCCTGCTGCCTACGAGCCTGGAAGGAGCGTCAGTGTTCGTCGATGGGAAGCTCCTCACAGTCACGGATCGGCTTCAAATAGATATCGAGTTGCCCGCAGGCCGTCACGAGATCCGCTTGAAGCGAAATGGCTTCGAAGCGACACGCCAGCTAAACATCGATCAGAACGGACCTGGGGATATCGAACTACGCTTCGACCTGCCCCCAGAACCGAGGGCGACGGACTCTGGCACTACCTCTTAAGTTGCAGCGAGCGGCGTGCGGAGCGGCTTTGGGTCCGGGTCTCGCCACCTCCTCGCGATGCTCGTCGGTCGCGACCGGGGCGGACCGCAAGGGAGCAAGCCCTGCGCCGGCGAGTCCCTCCCTGGGCCCTCCCGCCGTCACAGGGCTTGACATCTTGCTGTCCGATAACCGCGGGTTATCGGACCCGCCCCTGACGCCGGGCCCAAAGCTCGCGCCGGCTGCGCTGCGCTTCGCCGTCGTTTACGTAACCGTCATTACGTACAGGCCGTCGTCCGGCTCGACGCCGGACGCCGGAACTCCGCGCGCCGCGGGGCACGAGGCACCGAGCACCGCGCGCCAGACGCGGGCGGGTACACCCGCGCTCGCGCGCCCGGGGGCTGGGCCGGCCGCGCTTCGCGCGGCGCAGCGAAAAAGGGCGACGAGCCGTTCTTCTCCTCGCTGTTCGGTCTTCTGCGGCGCGCAGCGCCGCGCTCGGCTACCATTGTTTGATGAGCGAAACGGCCCTGGTTGGCTTGATCGGTGGCCTCGGAGCTGCCCTGGTCGCGTTGATCGGTACACTTGCGGGAGTTTTCCTGCAGCAACGTCACACCGAGAAACGGTGGAAGCACGAGGAGGAACGATGGCACGCGGAACCTTATCGCCAAAGGCGATTTGATGCGCTCGCCCAACTCCATGCGGCGCTCACCGACTGCCTGCCTTCGTACGTCCTCGCGGAGATGCCGGACGACTGGAAGAAACTTCTCCACCAGCGACATGCCGCTCTGCATCGTGCGGCGATCTTCGCTTCCCTCTACGTCGAAGAAGAGGATCGGAAGACCACGATCCTCGATGCCTTGCAGTCCTTCAAAGAGTTGATGCCGCAGGTCGTCGCTTTTATGGAGAGCCCGAGCAACGACACCACGGCGTTCGACGTGCCGGCGAACAAGCACCTCGCGTCCTACCAGAAGGCGGACGTCTTTCTGAAGGGTCTCCTCAACCCGGTCGCGCTTCAGAAGCTAGCCAAGTAGATCCGCGTGGCGCGCCGCGCCGCGCCTTGAAACCTGGCTGCGAGCGGTCGCGCGCGCCGTGCTCCGGTTCTCTGCGCGCGTGAGCCATCGGGGTCAGTCTTGGCTTGTTGTGTTGTTGAGTAATGGCGCGCCCCTTAGATGGGCCATGTCAATCGCAAGAACCGCCAGATACTTCGCGCGAGATACGTCAGCGTTGGCAACGGGCCTCGAGAGGCTCAATCAGGCGGCCCTTTCCGATCTGTCGCTGCGAAGGCATTTGGAGCAGCTTCGCAGGCGGCTCCCCAACAATACAACAAGCCAAGACTGACCCCGATCTGGGCTTGACCCCGATCTGGGCTCCCGATCTGGGCTCATGGCAACCTACCTCTTTGCCGCGCCGAGCACATACCAGCAGGTCGCCTACGTCCTCCTGCCCGACGGCGCTCGGCTGAGCTTCCAGGCCAACGGCGACGGCACTTTCACGCCTCCGCTCGGCCGCTTCGATTCTCTCGTCCGAAACCCCGACACGACCTGGGAGCTCACTCTTCAGCGTTCGCGTACGAAGCTGCGGTTCGGAACCGACGGGGCGCTGACCTCGATCGTGGACGATTACGGCAACACCCAGACCTTGACCTACGACGGCAACGGTCGAGTCCAGCGCGTCGCGGACTCCTCAGGCTCGGGCCGGTACATCGACGTCATCTGGGGACCGGACGGCCGCATCAGCACCGTCCGCGATCACACGGCGCGCCAGGTTCAGTTCTTCTACAACGCTCAGGGAGCGATGACCAGCGTCGTGGACGCCGCAAGTCGAACGACGACCTACGCCTACTGGACGGGCCGATTCTCCCCGCTTCTCAGCCAGGTGACTGATAACTGGGGCCGCGTCGTCACGACGATCACCTACGACGCCGCGAACCGCACCGCGACCTACACCGACAGGGGCGAAACGTACACCTACACGTACAACAACAACTGGGGCGGTAACACCAGCACGACGAGGAAGACGGACTCGACGGGCTACTACTACTGGGTCTACCCCTACATCGCCGGCGGCCTCATAACCGACCGGCCGCTCATGCCCCTCAACAGCCCGATGACTCACACCGACTACTACGCCGATGGCTCGATCCAGCAGGTGACTGACATCGTCGGCGTCAAGACCTATTACACGTACAACGCCCAGGGTAACGTCGCCTCGGTCACGCGCGACTACCAGGGCCTGCTCGCCGTCCGGTTCGATTACGCCTACGATGCCGTCTTCCCGGAGAAGGTCACGTCGATCACGCCGCGCAACCCTGCAACGGGTCAGCTCGACCCCAACTGGCAGGGCTGGGCGTACGACTACTACCAGCCCGGCAGCGCGGCGCCGAGCGCACTCTTCCACGTCTACCGCGTACGGAATGACGGAGTGACTCTCGACACGCTCACGACCTACATTTACGACACCCACGGCCGCGTGACCCGTGCGACCTCGGCAACGGGCGGCGCGACCGACTACGCCTACGACGCCAGCGGCAACCTCTTCACCGTGACGTCCCCTTCGAACAACGACGCCGGAACCCGCCCGGTCACGACCTACGGCTACGATTCGGTCGGCCGGGTCACGTCCGTAACCGACGCTCTCGGCCACGCGACCACCTACGGCTACGACAACCTCGACCGGGTCACCAGCGTAACCTTGCCCAAGCCTTCGATCTCCTCGACGCTCGTCTTCACGACCACCTACAGCTACGACAACTACGACTCGTTGAGCGGTCTTCTCTTCACCAACGTGACGGACCCCAACGGGATCCTGACGAAGCAGGGCTACGACGCCTTCGGTCAGCTCAACCGCGCAGTCGACGGCCTCGGCAACACGACGACCTACGTCTACACGAAAGGTCTTCTGACCTCGATCACCGACGCCAACGGCAACGTCACGTCCTACACCTACGATGGAGGTCACCGCCTGATCCAGACCACCTTCCCCGACGGAGCGACCGAGACCTACGAGTACACGAATGACGGGCTCGTCAACTTACGTCGAGACCGCCGCTACGTGACCCAGCACTACTACTACGACAATCTGAAGCGCCTGACTCAAAAATCGAACGGCTGGTTGGTCAACATCGACTACACCTACGTGGGCCAGAAGCTGACCCAGGTCGCCGACTCGACCGTCTCCCCCGCGGAAACCCACACGCTCGCCTACGATGCCTCTTTCCGACTCTCAAGCGAGACGCAGGCAACCCGGGGAACTCTGACCTACACCTACAACCCCGACGACACGGTCGCGACTTTCACGGTCCAGGGCGGGCCCACGGCAACCTACGCCTACTACCCGAGCGGCGCCTTGAACACGATCGTCTGGAGCCCCGTGACCGGACAGGTCAAGTACGCCTACACGCTGACGGGCCAGTACCAGACGACGACATTCCCCAACGGACAGACCAGAAGCTACACCTACGACGACCAGGGACGGCTGCTGCAGCTTGCCAACGCGCATCCCACGGCCGGCAACCTCGCCACCTACGCCTACGGCTACGACTACAACTACACCACGGGGGCGTATACTCGCCTCGGCCAGCGCGTATCCATGACCGCCACCGTCCCCAGCCAGGGCTTGAACAACCACCTGACCAAGTACGAGTACGATCCGGCCTACCAGTTGACCAAGGCCACCTACCCGAACGTCACGCCGTTCAACGGCGAGATCGACTCCTGGACCTACGACGCCATCGGCAATCGCCTGACCAACACGGTCAACGCCGTCACGCAGACCTACACCTACCAGAAGATCACGGGCAACCCGAACAACTGGCAGCGGCTGAC